>Ga0228711_1002414_pt1 | contig 28698 bp, 10 predicted proteins | sample MedpolnodulmetaG_2_FD_177996 | JGI IMG/M metagenome (GOLD analysis project Ga0228711, IMG submission 177996) | Root nodule microbial communities from Medicago polymorpha collected in Santa Monica, California, United States - brown nodules | ecosystem: Host-associated > Plants > Roots > Nodule... | reverse complement strand
AAACTCGGCGCCGTGAGATAAGAGCAAGTACCCTTAACGGAGTAGCCATGAATAGGGTCTAGAAGCCACCGCCACCTGTCAATAATATGGTCCTGCAAAACAACATCATGCAACAGAGATGCACACTGGGTCACTGACTCCTCCTCCCACGCCAAAAGGCGTCTCCTCCACTCCCAGGCACCACCACCGTCGACCCACCCCCTCCTCTCCATCTGACGCACTGTCACCCATTTATCCACTGCCAAATCAAAGAGGCGAGGAAATTGCACCCGTAGAGGCACATCCCCCAGCCAATTATCTGACCCGCAAAAAAAGTTTCAGCTTATATTAACATTAATTTGATTACAAAAATACATTTGTTATAACTTATAAGTACAAAAAATTAAGTTAAATTTGGATTACTCATGTAAAAATACAATAGCATACAAATCAACTTTGTTCAACTCGTGTAAACTTTGATATATAAAAAAGTAAGTATGCTTAAAATAGGCTCCGATTAAGTTAATTTTAACTAATTTTTTTTAACTAATATTATCATTGAAAGAACCTTCTAATACATATTCACACAAACAAATTATCACTGAAAGAACCTTTCTAATTACATATTCACATAAACAAGTTTTCATAATAAAGTAAATGAAAGGAAATCATAATTTGGAGAATACAATTATTGTTTCTTATTGGTTTTGTTTAAGAGTATAGAGGAGTAGGTGTTGTGTCTCCCTCTTGTAATTCTATAATAGTATAATGCTCAAATTAGCCAAAGTGGGACCTAAATTGTTACCACAAGGAAGGAATAAAATATTGTCATTGACTCATTGTGCTTTCATTCATCATCAAATTAATAATAGGGAAATGCTACGCTGGATTCTTGTTGAGTAATCCAAACCCAACAAATGAGATTATGAGAACATGTTTCTTCATGTCCCTACATCCTCCCCCACCCAAAAAATAAAGGATAGATAAAATTACACTTTCTTTCATGAACTTGTGCATGAAAAAATATAAGAATAAAATATGTTGAACATGAAAAGCAATTTTTCAAAAAGGAAAGTGTTTCATTTTTATTTTTTTAGAATAAGGAAAGTATTCCCCTAATTAGTAGTAAAACAGCCGCCACATATGACATGATATTAGCTTATCTTAACTATAGAAGATGGACTGCTTGTCAAAAAGTAGAAAAGAAAATTAGTACTACTCTATTCAATAGATTTTTTATTTTTTTTGGGAAAATGATATTTGTACAACCATTTTCTAACAAGTTTTGTGACAGCTTTCTCTCTCATACTCACATTATATTTTTACTTTCTCTCTCTATTGCTTTGGTTTTCGTGTCAATACATAATTTTCTTTGTAAAAATACGGTTGTCAAAGTGGTTGTCAATCAAATTGATGTTCAAAAAATATTGCTCTTTTTTTGTTTGTTAAAAGATGAAAGGGACGGGTGTGATGTGAAAATTGAATCCTTTAAATATCGGGTAGCACTTTGGTGACATTGTGGTTGGTGACATTGTGACATTGGCCAACCACAATGTCACAAGTGTGTTTCTTCTTTCTCTCACAATATTTTTTTGTTTCTTTGTATATGTGTGACATTGTGGTTGACCAATGTCACCACTGTCACCAACCACAATGTCACTCAAGTATTATCCTTAAATATCAATATTGAAGACTTACTTGATCTACTTATAAAAATATTAATAAATTACAAGATTTCAAAATTTACAATGATTAATTATCTTTCCCCTAAGAAAATGATTAATTATCTTTAAATACTTAAAAGATGCGCATTATATATTTTTACAATTAAAAATATAACGGACTAATGAAAAAAATTAAACAATATACTATAAAAATAAGGGAGTTTCTATCATACACCCTTAAATTAAGGTGTATTGATACACCTATTTCATAAATCATTAAGTTAACGATCATTTTTATGTAATAAAGAGATATTTGTCGGCTTTTATATTTTAGAAAATATTATTTCATAAGAAAAAACATCATTTTATTCTTTATAAGAATCATACTAATTTTTTAACATTTTATAAAAAAAAAATCAATGTTCACTATTATGAGTAATAAAAATTAAAAAAAGTTGAATTTTGTTTTGCCGACACTTTTAATAAATAAAATATAGTTATTATAATTATAAATAATAGAAAATATTTTTCCTTCAAAAAAACAACAGCAACAACAACACAAGTTAAAAACGTAAATTAAACATAAACAAATTATGGATAAGCCAGACAAATTTTTTCATTGGGTTCAACCGTACTCGCCCTGGGACGAATCAAACTTGGTTGAATAATATGAGCAAATGTTATTAACCATGTGAGTTCCACATGAGATCTAGGATATTCAAAGAAATTAGGGCAAACATGTTCTTGTCTTGATCAGATATAACACACATTATTTGATGTTATCGAACTTCCCCTAATTTCTTGATATGGTCTACCAAACCACATGCAAGTTCCACATCTGATCCATCCATAAACCATATCAAGGTCCTTCAAAAACTTCAATCAACATATGTGGCACTCTTTCAAAGAAGACGGTGGATCCCTAACATTGTACTATTGATGCATGATGCTTGTTTATCTTATCCATTTCCTTAACATAGGCTTGTCATTGTAATTGTCTCATTAATGTGATTGATATTTTTAAATTTTTTTGAGGTATGATATTCTTTAATTATAAAATCAAATTGTCTTATTGCTAAATTAAATTATTAATGATTCACACTGGTAGTGAGGATGGTAAAGGAAGATTTAAGATGAACCTCCCAAATGTCTTGACGTTACCTTACCTGGCTGAAAAGTCAAGGAACCCTACATTGCCTCATAAATTTGCTTAGTATCTTGGATATGATAGGTCATTGTTAAAGCAGCCAGAAAGAGACAAACTCCTTATGTTTTGCTCCGATTTCTCCGTTACCTAACGGTCCAACACAGTCAAGATTCAAGTCTTGTACATTTTCTGAAGTAATTGACATTGATATCCATATAAATTATTATTACAAGAATATAAATAAATAAATAAAAACATGCTAACATGTGTCTTATATACACAAGTTTGAAAAAATATTTTTTTAAACTATTGATTACACGGTCGATAAATTTTAACTCAATTGATAAAAATATCGAAATTGTTAAGGTGAACATCTTGATTGAAGTTTGAACCCTTACTCTTTCACCTTGTGTGAGTTTTTAATGACTATTGTCATTTCGTGTATTTATGATAAAAATTCAAATACAAATTATATATCTACATTTAGATTCTTAATATGTGCTCTAATGACACACATTAATAGTTCTCATAAAGATATTATTATAATTATAATAACTAATATGTTTAAATGCATTTATGGTCCATTTATTTAAAACCAAAATGAAGTTTTAGTTCCTTAAATTAGTACATCAAGTGTAATAGTAGAGTAGAAGTATGGCGACTTCTAGGGTGGACTAGTGCTATTATATCTCTTTTACTTAAAAAAAATTCTTATGATGAAGTTTTGTCAATGCAGCACTATAACTATGGAGATGGAGATTGTTACTCTCTTCTGTCAATCTTATAAGTAGAAAAAAAATATCAAATCTTGATTACCATTGTAAAAAAATCTAACTAATTTTTACCTATTTAATTTAATGGTAGTATTTTTTTAATTTATTCCTTATTTACTTCAAAAATATTTAATATAGATATTTAAATGAGTTTTTCCATTAAATATAAATAACTTTTTTTTTAGTAAATTTGACTTTTTTTTAGGCTGACTTATATTTTACATAAAATCTAAAAAACTAATTACCCTAGACTAGCTTTCTTTGTGACTGAATGCGATAGATCTAAGTCAATAAAAGTTGACTCGAATAATAAGAAATTGACTCATTATATTTTACAAGAACATACTTGGGTGTGAGGATCTTTTTAATAGACGGTACATTGAATCTCAGAATGCACTCATCTAAACTTTGTATTAAGACAAATTATATTTATTTTTTTGTAGATATATAAAATGACAAAGTCATTATAAAGTCATACACTCAAATGAATGTGTCGGGGGTTCAAACCTCGATCATGACTTCCGACTTAACATTTTGACATTTTTATCGATCAAGCTAAAAAAACATTATTAGATCTCAAATAAATAAATTATTGTGACAATATTGTGACTCATATTGTGATCACATAATTGGAATTGGAAAAGTATAAAAATCAGAGAATGCAAACAGTGTTGAATGTGTGAAGTCCCTACATAATACAGCTCAGCTACAAAACTTTAATGCATTCATTTCATTTCAATTCAATTCTATACAATTCAATCTCGTGAAAACTATATGAATTGAATTGAACCCACAAAAATAATAAAGTTTACATTTTTACAGTTTTGAACACACACACACAGTGTATCAAGAGTCCCACAACAACTCATAGCAGCAAATTAACAAAAATCAACACTTTTTGTTAACTTTTATTCTCTTTCAAGAATCTCATTCCATTTAGCGTTCATCTTCTAAGGTAAGAATAAAAATACCCTTTGAGTTTTTTTCCTCAATTTTCATGTAAAGTTTAGGTTTTTACTTGCCTTTGACTTTGTTTTTGTAATTTGAGTATTAAAGATTTGTTTTTTAGTTCTTTTTTCATGTGGGTTTTTGGTTTTGAATTTTGGGTTTTTGTGTTTTTGGTTTGTGTTGAAAGGGAAAAGGTGTTGTTTTGAATCTGTGAAGATGGGTTTGATTTCTGGGATTTTTATGGGGATGCTATTTGGCATAGCATTGATGGCAGGATGGGCTCGTATGATGAAATACAGAAGTGCCAAGAGAATTGCAAAGGTATGAATAATGGTTTTGTTTTGTTTTGTTTCATTGATTGGTATTGAAGATAGTGTTGTTCTATTTATTGACTTTGATTTTGGTTATGAATGTTTAAAATTTAGTGTAGATTTAGCTGGGGTAGTTGATGAAATGAAATTTAATCGGTGTATGAGTTTTGTTGTTGTAAATCGTGTATTCTCTGTGTGCAACTGTAGAGACTAATCTTTGAGTTGAGTAGGGTCACAATTGATGTCAAAGCTTTTCTTCATGAGTTTTAGTCTTTCTAGGGCTGAATTTGAACCTAGGATCTCTAGTTAAGCTGGAAGAGAACTGAACTGTCCCATCTAAGCGCTGTTGGGTTTAGTGTGTGGCTTTTTGAATTTCTCGAAATTAAAAATTGGGGGACATTGGGTTCATGGAGTTGCGAATAATCTACTAGTGGATTATAGTAAAGCTTATTATATAGGTGAAAGGAAGACATTATAGAATGAAATATGGGGCATGTTTTGATTGGCTTATTTGAGTTTATCTACTAGCATAAGTTTTGTGAGTCTGTTTAGGAGAACTTATGAAAACAGCTTCTGACAATTTTCAAAAGCTTTTTTCAGCTTATTTTCATAAGTTCTGTATTATAGCTTATAAAAACAACTTATAGCATATAAAAAAATAATTTAACTTTATCTTTTGCTACAGAAATAGCTTATGTGAGCTTATACATAAGCGCTTATCATGACGAGTGCTTGTGCTATAAGCTGCAAATAAGCTGTTTATCCAAACAGATGTCTCAAAACAAGTTCGTGTAAGAAGAGAATTGAGTATGCTTTTCTGAAGTTATTGGTTTTAGAGAGAGAACTTTAGGAGATGCTTCATCAATTAATTACTGTCCTGTAGTAAAATGGAGAAGCAGACCATCTTGACTTTATACTACATCATTGCAGTAAAATGAAATCTTCCATTGCCTTCTACAACTGATTTAGTGTATGAGATATTGGTCTTTTAGTTCACCAGGGTTGCTGTGGATAGGACTTAATTTTTAAGTGAAATTCGATCAGATTCAATTTATTTCGGATTGGATTGGTTTTTAGCTTCGTTCTGTTATTGTCTATTATATTGTTTTATGTTTTTTAGGAGAAATTTTTATGAGCATAGAAAAGGGTTTACATAAAGCATAATAGACAATATGTTATGGACATGTGCATTGAGGCCAACAGTAGCAAACCTCAAATGAAGTTTGATAACTAGTCATTTAGTATGATAATTGTGTGTGAAATTGAATACTAGAGGAACATGTATATCAATAGTATTACTTTCGATTTGTTTTGCATCATAGGAACCTAAAATCAATCCAATAGTGGGTACTTCATATTAATGTACCAGTACCTTCAATTTTTAAGATTTGCTGTAGTTCGTACCAGTACTGGTACCCGTACCGGGTACCGTATCCATGCATATGCATCATAACTGGCCGGGCTATCCAATAGTCTGGTACCTATGATGCATAGGTACCGGTACCAGTACGTAATACGGCAAATTTTTCAAGTGAATTACTACACTTCTATCATCATGCTGCTTGAGAGTTTTTTTTTTTTTTTGTGCATCCCCTCTACTATTTTCATCAAAAGCAAGATAATTTTGGTTATTTTTTTAACGCCCATATGTTTTTGCTGCACCAACTACGACGAAATAACTAAGGAAAAATAGGTACAGTTCGGTACTAAGTTACGAGTATCATACGCGTACCCGGTACCGGTACTTCTCCATCTTTGAAGTACCCATGCTTCAGTCTGGTACTCACTGCCATTAGACTGAATCAGGTAGACAGTCATCTCTCTTACAGTCGTTACCGAGGGAGAGAGTGCTAGTTCAACTGCCAGTTCAGGCACCTTAATAGATAAGGTGAAGTACGCCGAGCTTGTGACTCTTAACAATGTAATTTAATGGTCTTCGTATCCGGAAGGCATTATATCACCATAGGACTACCTTGTTAGAGGTGGTGCCTTTCTATCCCTTGTCATAGCAGGCCTCATCTGTTAAGGCTGAGACGTGGATACACTCTAGGGTGCAGTTAAGCCTTTGTAAGACCCGCGACATTATATTTAAGTGGCTTGGTCCTTCCTCATTGATAGCTAGATTTTAAGGGAGAGTTCCCCTAGTGCTGGAATGATTATCAATTGAGTATCAGAGCTGGGATGTAGGCTCTGAGGGGTGGTGCTAGGATACAAACTTGGGTATTATGGGGTTCCCATGTCCCACATCAAGTAGTATGGGATGCTTGGTGAAATATTTAAGTGACTTGGTTCTTTCCCTTTGATAGTTAACTTTTAAGGAAGAGTTCTCCTAGTGCTTAAATACTTATCAGAGGGCTCATATGATGATGAATGCTATGACATTAATTGGGATATCATATTGAGTTTTCTTCATCGCTGACCGTTTTTTTCTATTAAAATACGCATCCTGTTTTAATTTGTTGGTGTTTTTCTTGTCTTGACATTTGTCATTCTTTTGTTTTGAAGGCTGTTGACATCAAAATCCTCGGATCCCTCAACAGAGAAGATTTAAAGAAAATTTGTGGGGAGAATATTCCTGAATGGATATCTTTTCCTGTATATGAGCAGGTGAGACTTTTCCATTTCTATATATTACCTGGCACTTGAAACTATTTTATGTGCACTTATTATTTGTGTAACTCTGTTGTTCCTGACTCTCGGATGCATCACCTTTTTTCAGGTGAAATGGCTAAACAAGCTCCTGAGCAAACTTTGGCCATTTGTAGCAGAAGTGAGTATGCCTGGCTGTTCATTTTGTTTAACAATTTACAACTATTTGTGTGGTATCGATTTCTTGCTAGATTTATTTCATGTTAGATGTTAGAACTTAGGTCTTGTTTAGATAAGCAACTTAATTAAGAGCCTAAAGAATAAGTGGTTATCATCTAAGCTCTTATGTATGAGCAATTTTTTATACAAAAGATAAAATAAAATAAAACTGTTTTTATATAGGCTATAAGATGTTTTCCTGAGCTATCCTGGAGAGATTTTGAAAATAAGAATGTCATATGCTGTTTTCATAAGCTCTCCAAAACAATCTTACAAGTGCTTAATGCTTACCTCGTTTTTGTTCTGTAATTGGGCATGTTATTTTGAACAATATATTTTATTTGTAATCAAAATTGCATCTAACACCCCATTGACATAATAAGCATTTGTGAGACTGTTTGGGAGAAATTATGAAAACATGACATATCTATAAGCTGGTTTTGGCTTATTTTCATAAACTCTCCAGGATATATCTTTTGAAAATAACTTATAGCTTACATGAAACCAGTTTTATTTTATTTTATCTTCTGTTATTGAAATAGCTTATACATAAGCACTTATATGATAAATGCTTATGCTATTAGCACTTAATTAAGTTGTTTGTCCATACAGTGGTTTTCCCCTGGTCTGTTTAAATAGACGACTTGGTTGTAATGGGTTTTGTTGACCATTAGGCTGCAACGATGGTGATCAAGGAATCTGTTGAACCTCTACTGGAAGAGTACAGACCTCCTGGAATTACTTCATTGAAGTTCAGCAAGCTGTCACTTGGAAACGTAGCTCCAAAAATTGAAGGTATTACCAAACATTAGTGTTTCCTATTTACATTCTTTTCCCTAGTAAGGTAATGTTTGTTTCAGCTTATTTTTCGGGGAATAATCAGCTTTTTCTTTACATAAATGAAAAGTAAATACCTTAAAGTAAGCTAGATGACACAGATAAATAAAATAAATATGGATTTTAACGTGGCTTAAAGATGAATGTAATTCTTGTCATACACTGCTATGTTATAAGACTTCAATCCAGTGATTGACTCGGTTAGAACACTGAAAATATATAGGATTAACCCGATTAAACTTATCTATAAAAACATTGACCGAAAATATTTTTGTTTAAATAAAATAGGTGGTAGATATCAAAACTTTAGTGTGGCAGAAGATTGCTATTAAATCTACTACCTGTGCCCGAGTTCAATCCTCACCAATTCAGTTTTGGGATTTTTTATACAATTACAGCATCCTGATATAGTAGTATATATAAAGAAAATGGACATATTCATACTGAAGGCGAGTGTGGTGTAGTGCTGTGCCTCTCTCATCGGTTCAGTTCCCACTTCAATGAATTGGACTAACCTGACTGATTCTAAGGGCCGAGTTTGACAATGTAATCACAATGACATAAATGCTCTTGACCGGGTCCAGACTAGTCACAGGGCTCGGTTTCCAGTCAAACTGGTCCGGACGTCCAGAACATTCCGGATCAAATAGAACTATACACTACCAAGCCTTTCGACAATAATGTTTTTTGTCAAAATCCATAAAGTATATGGACGCGTTGCATAAAGAAGATTTTTATTAACTGCTGACTTGTTTTTCTGCTAAAAGTGTATTTAAATTACTTATGGAGCTGTTATTAACTGCTAATTTAGGCACAGCATTCAGTAAGACTACTACCTCCATCCCCTAAATATAAGATCTTGAGAAATTTCTTTTTACTTTTTAGGGTTAATGGTGCTTTACCCCCCTGTAATATAGGTCATTTTCGGTTTTACACCCTGTAAAATATTTTTGTTTTGATTTACCCCCCTAATAGGTCATTCAAAAACCAGAATTTCTGAAGAAAAAAATAAAAAATTGGTTTTTGAATGACCTATTAGGGGGGTAAATCAAAACAAAAATATTTTACAGAGGGATAAATCAAAAAAAATATTTTACAGGGTGTAAAACCGGAAATGACCTATATTATAGGGGGGTAAAGCACTATTAACCCTACTTTTTATAAGACCCCCTTCAAATTTTCAACTCAATTAATTATTTCTTTATTAAAATACCCCTGATAACTTTACATTTTTTTTGTAACCAATAAGTAAGCAATAAATACTTTAAAGGATAAACTTGGAAAACAATGCTAATTGCTAATAAATTAAATACTTTTGTCAACTTTTTTAACTCTCATGATTTAGTCAATAGGGTTGGTCCTATATTTAGGAACACAGGTAGTATGTAAATGCAATTCATCATAGCACCTTAGCTCTTTATATGTATTTCAATTTATCATGACACCCTTGTATGCAGTGTTATATAACAAGGTATTTATAACACTGCAATGTTGTAAATGTTTTTGCATGTAAAATACTCATATGTGCATAATTTCACCCTCCACACAGGTATTCGTGTGCAGAGTCTTACCAAAGGTCAAATCATAATGGACGTAGATCTCCGTTGGGGTGGTGATCCCAGTATTATTTTGGCAGTTGAAGCTGCCCTTGTTGCATCAATCCCTATTCAGGTTTACATAGCAGAATATTTTCTGTTGAATATGAATATCACCAGGTCCCTTTTTTAATTTGTCAAAATTTGATTTTTATTGCTTTTGTTTGCCTCAGTTGAAGGATCTAAAAGTTTTCACTATTGCCCGTGTTATATTCCAACTTGCTGAAGAGATCCCTTGCATTTCTGCTGTTGTTGTTGCTCTTCTTGCCGAGGTAATCTTTGGGGGATATGGAGGGAAATAAAATTAGTTTGCACGTAAAGGCATGAAATTAAATATGGAAGTATATAATGGCTTATTTCTTAAGATTTTATAAAAACAATGTACTTTATTTTTCCAATATCTCATTTAGAGTCATGTGGACGGACTGGTGCAAATTTAGTTTAAAGCATTTGATTTAATCATTAATTACTTGATGCTTCATGTGCATGCTGTCACTACAAGATGGGATTGTTGCGACATTTTTTCTCTTTCTTCTATAAGAATTTGTGCTTACTTAGACAATGGTTGGTCGAAGGCAAAACCAAAAAGGTGGATAATAGGTTGCTTCACATTAAACATATATCACTTGCATTTCAATATCAACTTTGTTGAGAGTCTCACATCGGATGAGATATGTTATGAAAATGAGTTTATAAGTGAGAGACATCTCTCACCTTACAAAGCTGGTTTTGTAGGGTTGAATTAAGCCCAATCCAAATTCTAAGATGATATTAGAGCATGTGTATAATTCGTTGGTCACCCGTTATCTGGTACTTGGGTATGTCCAGTCCTAGACGTGAGGAGGGTGTGTTGTGAGTACCTACCATATCGGATGATTTATGACTTGAAAACAAGTTTTATAAGTAGGAGGTATCTCTCACCTTAAAAGCCGATTTGTAGGGTTTAGGTAGGCCCAATCCAAATTATAAAAAGCTTCACTGGTTCACCTAAGTGATGAAGTTTGGGACATCATTAAGACCATGAACCTTTCAAGGGGATGCAATCTTTTATATAATTTAACAGTCCACTCTTCTCCTGGCGAAAATTGATATTCTAATTGAATGTTTGAAAACTTTATCATCCTTGCCAAATACATGATTCCATCTTAACTGACTTTTCCATTAAAATTGAATCAGCCAAAGCCGAAAATTGATTATACTCTGAAAGCTGTTGGTGGAAGTTTAACTGCTCTTCCTGGAATTTCAGATATGATTGATGTAAGTTCTATCTGTTTTGTGTTGCTCTTTCCCTGTACTGTTTAAGCAACATTTGTAACGTTGCTCTTTCGCTGTACTGTTTAAGCAACATTTGTAACACTAATTTTATTATTACTTGCCATTTTGTAGGATACTGTGAACACAATTGTTACTGATATGCTCCAATGGCCACATAGGATTGTTGTTCCACTTGGTGGTATACCTGTTGATATCAGGTAAATATGAATATTGCAAAAGTTTATGCCTTTTTTTTGTCTTTCTGATTGTAGACGACAATTTCAATTTGAGTTTGAAATTTACTTCTGAGTGAAACTTTTGTTTTCTTTCCTGCAGTGACTTGGAGCTTAAACCTCATGGAAGCCTTAAAGTGACTATAGTGAAAGCGACCGATTTAAAAAATATGGAAATGATTGGAAAATCTGATCCTTATGTTGTTCTGTATATTCGACCTTTATTCAAGGTTAAAACCAAGGTTATTAACAACAACTTGAATCCTGTTTGGGATCAAACATTTGAGATGATTGCAGAAGACAAGGAGACCCAGTCACTCATTCTTGAGGTTTTATGCTGCTCTCTTCTTCTTCCTTTCTTATGGTTTTATGCTAAATCCTTTGTTTTCAAACCATGTCCTCTTAAAGTATACTAATCTCTGAATCACTGATACTTTTGATTGAAGGTATGTCTGGTCTCCAAAACCGACACGACTAAATTCAATTAATTAATTTTCTCAAATTACTATTTTTGTATGTGTCATTGTCAGTGCCGTGTCAGATGTGTCAGGTGTCTGTGTCTGTCTCAGTGCTTCATAGATGCTAATTACATAGAGATGCATTATCAGTGTAAATTCGTTTACACTGATGTCCAATGAAAATTTAGTATTTAACAATTATTTTTAAAGTGCAGTTATAAAATGAGCTTACTTGGCAATATGATGAGATTTTATAGGACATCGGCGTAAAACTAATTGACATCGACAAAGACTCATCATTAAACTCAATTACATAATGGAAGAAATTTAAAATGATTTTATTTCATATATTACATACGGTTCTGACATGTTATTATATGAAGATTATTAGAATCATATTATATATTTCTTGGTATGCATGATTACTCTTGTTTCACAGCTCAGGTGTTTTGAACCTCTAAATCTGATCCTAGAGCCATTCTTTTTCATAAGCTATATTTTCTTTGTAATTAAAATTCTTGTGTTGTATATACTTCCTCCATCCCACAATACAAGTCACTTTAGCTAATGGCATATGAATTAAGAAATTTAGTTAATTTCGTTGATTTTATAAAAACTCTGAGTTAGGATTAACCTTTATTAATGGTACGAGAAAGAGAGATTACATGAACTGGACAAGGAAGAGTAATAAAATATAGTGAGGGATACAATAGGAAAAAAAAATGACTTATATTGTGGGATGGAGCATTTTACACCACCTTATGAAAATTCCTGGATACCACTAAAATATTGAGAAATGTTACTTTTTTTTTTTTTAACTGAGTTCAAAACAGGGTTTCATTTCTCTACATATAGTTTTAGATGTTAATATTATTCTGAAATATTTTTTTTGTTTTCTCTCACAATAACTTGGCAAAAATTGTTTAGAGTGAGTGTATTGACTATACACTAACAAACAGTGTAAAAAAGTTTTATACAGCCATCCAATCATATCTTACTGTGATACTACTTTGTTGTCACTTTCTAAAATATCTCAACAAATATCTACAGAATGAGATATAATTAGATGAGTATGCAATTATTTTTTCAGAGTCTATGCATAAAACTCTTGTTTATATATCCTACTTGATTTAATACAACTAACATAAATGCATGACTCTCATAACAGGTTTTTGATGAAGACATTGGGCAAGATAAGCGATTGGGAATCGTAAAATTACCCCTTATTGATTTGGAAGTACAAACTGAAAAAGAGCTTGAATTGAGGCTGCTGTCATCACTTGATACACTCAAGGTGAAAGATAAGAAGGATCGAGGAACCTTGACCGTAAAGGTACATGCAGTGATCTAGTTATTTATATTTGACAGGGCCATTGCTGTGAGGCTGCACATAGTATATTTTACACGTTTTGGTGGAAACTGAGAAATGGAATGAGAAAGTGTTTTTTTTGTCTTAACTTTAGGTTTTTGGTCTTATTATTAATGTTTATTATTGAGATTATGTACTAGGAATATGGCAGAAATTTTCCTTACAAGGCTTAGCCAATCCTTACTTCTTTAGCTGGCTTTTGGAGTTGAGTTAGGCCTAAATTTAAATTCTAAGTTAGTATTGAAGGAGTGCTGTTATTGGACAACCACATTTGTCTACGCTCTCCTGGACGTAAGGTAGTCATGCATCGACTAGAGATGTGGTCAAAAAGTCCTCTTTGGAATTGAGTTAGGCCTAATTCTCAACTTCTGAACATTTTTTTTGGAAACTCGGTATCCGGCCCAAGGACCGACAAATCCGAGGGACCAATCCCACTGTCGACTAGCTAGGCCCCCATCTAAAGCCAGATCTCAACTTCTGGACTTATTCTAGCTTTATAATTGAAAGTGATAAAGTTGGAATCATCACAAGGGAATGCATGATCTAGGGGCTCCCCCTTCCTCTTAATAAATACTCCTTGTCCCTTATTTTATGACTCAGTTTAATTCATTGTCACTTAATATAATTCTTTTGAAAATTTCAAATGCATTGATAATTTCTTTACAAAAATACTTCTATTTAATTTACAATTGAAAAACGTAAAATCATTTTCTCTCATGATATCAATAACTGTAAGGGTACTTATGGAAAAGCATCACATTTTTGACAAATTTTCACAACTACTATTCTTACTTCCCGTGAACTTTGTAAGCAAGTCTTAAAATGAGGGACAGAGATAAAAAAAAAAATAGAAACCAGAAAGACAGATGTTCCTTTTGCTCATTATCAGACAATCACTTATTCAGAAACCTCGTGTTGGGCCAGTAATTTCTTTAGTTTATTAAACTAATCATGGGGTTGGAATTTCAGGTCCTGTATTACCAGTTTAACAAGGAGGAACAATTGGCTGCACTAGAAGCAGAAAAAGCTATATTAGAAGAAAGGAAGAAACTGAAAGCCGCCGGCGTCATAGGTAGCACAATGGATGCAGTAGGGTCAGGTGTTGGACTAGTTGGAAGTGGCATTGGTGCCGGTGTTGGACTAGTTGGAACTGGCATTGGCGCCGGAGCTGGACTTGTCGGAAGCGGCATTGGCGCTGGAGCTGGACTTGTTGGCAGTGGTTTTGGAGCCTTTGGTAGCGGACTTAGCAAGGCAGGAAAGTTTATGGGAAGGACCATAACAGGTCATAGTGGTTCAAGAAGGAGTGGTTCATCAACTCCAGTTCATAATCCACAGGAAAATGGTAGTCCAAAAAAGGCTCAATAAGTCTTGCTTGTATACTGTAAAACAATGAATTGAATGGAACTTGCAGGTTAAGCAACCTTTGGTAATTGACAGATTTGTCTTGTTGATTGATAGCAGAAATGTCAATTTAGTACAGTTGAATTGTATTATCTTTATTTGTATATTATGTTTGACTTTGATGTGTAATATTAACAGATTGTAAACATTCCTTATTTCTTACAAACCAATGTGATTCAAAAGACACAAAATTGTTGCTTAAATGATTAGAAAGATTTAGAGATTAATCGGTTGAATCCAAATATGGTTTATGATATAACATTATGACGTAATTTGATCCATATAGCCGACATTATGTTATGAATTAAGACTTGGTTGTTGTTGTTGTAAATGATTCGAGATTTCAATTATCGATGCTTGCGTAAATAATCTAAACTCAGTTTGTTTAGGTTCAATTTTTGACCATTTGTGTAGCAATATCTAAACATCCTAGTTGGATATTTTAAAAGTAGCCATAAATGCAAAACCCCAAAAATTGAAATGGTATTTAAATATCATTTTAAGAAGGCTTAATTGCATGTTAAATCTCTTATGTTTATTTTAATTTTCAATTTGGTCTCTTATGTTTTGAAAGTTTCAAGTTGGTCCCTTACGTTTTAAAAGTTTCAAGTTGGTCCAAAACATTACTCATATTGGAATAAGTTAGTCCATTCTGCAACATAATATTGAGTTTAATAAAACAAAAAAATCAAAATAATGTTTTAAAACTGATTTTCTAAATAAATTAAGTTTCATCACCCCCATATTGTCAATCCAAATCTTTAACCGTTATGTGACTGAAGGGACTAAGTTATTTCAACGGGAGTAACATTTTGGACCAACTTAAAACTTTTAAAACGTAAGGGACCAACTTGAAACTTTTAAAACATAAGGGATCAACATGAAAACTAAAATAAACATAAGGGATCAAACATTCAATTAAGTCTTTTAAGAAAGGTCTTGCTAACTTGTGCTCATACATGTTAACAACCTCAAAATAGAATATACTACTTTTAAAAGAATGTTTTTATATTAAGTTATTTATGATATGTCTAGAACACATTAATATTTGCCAAAGGAAAAAATAGTGCATGGCAAACACTTCAATAATGTATTAGTTCCTTTGCTAGATCAAATTTATCAAATCCCTTATAAGCCTTTAGGCCAATTATTTAGTTACTAGCTTCTACTCTAGTTTCTGGCAATGTTCACATGTCTTACTCTTACATGTGACCATAATCTAGATTTTCTTCATTTGCCCCTATGTCTTACATAGGACTGTAATCATTCCATTGATAGGGCATATAGGGGTTGTAGGAACGAAAATCATTTGTACCACGCACATTGAGATGCAATCAATAGTTATATATAGTAGTCCTTTACTATTGGTTGGTTCTTCCTATGTTCCCATTCTCTAACTAAGGGTTTTTCTTGGTGAAAAAAAGCTAGTGCTTAAACAACAATCCCCCATGTCTTATATACAAGATACAAGCAAGATATTATAAATATTTTTTGACAACATTGAAATTTAAAATGATCGATAAATAGAAACATAAGAAAATTGACGATAAAAAAAGAATGGAAGGAATCCACAAATAATAGTTCAACCGACAAAAATGTTAAAATTGTTAGGTCGACGCTGTGATCGAGGTTCAAATCTCAGCTCTTTCACTTATGTATATGCGTCTATCTAAAAAATAATAAATGAAAATATATATTGCATACTCCCTAATTTATTATGAACTTTATTTTACCTAAAAGTTCATCTTCTTTAAACAAATGAGTTTCATTTTATATAAGTTTAAAGGTATTTTTGGAATAAAATTAGTATGAACACTCATTAGATACACTTTACTATACTCAAAAGATATTTTCAACTCAAAACATCTAAATCCATTTGACCACAATATTTTTTTCGAAAACAAAATTAACTAGGGGCATTTAAAAAAAAATCAGATTAGAATAGAGTTAGAAGTAGGTTTCTACTTTCTATTGTATCCATCCGTATGGTATAGTACTTCTATTCTATGCTCCTTTCATAGCAGTTTTTACCATCAAATGGCTGTTGAAACAATTTTAAAATGAAATCTAGTTATAAATAATGCAAGAGATACAACAGTTGATAAAAAGTGTGAACCTTTGTAGCACCAATTAAAAAAATCTCTTGATGCAAGAGCGTTTTGATGAAATGATTCATTTCTCTTCTAGTTTAATATATAAGAGGCCATGAGCTGTTTAGGAATACTGCCAAGATAAAAATTCTTGAGAAAGAGCGTTGTTTTCCACTATAATTTTATCTGTTTTGAAAGATTAGTCTTTTTAATTGTGCGCAAATGACTCAAAATCTACACACGAAAATTAGAGTAATATTTTTAAATCAATAGTTATATTGATCATTGACCTCTAAATCACCGACCTCTAAATATATCTCAATAATTTCGTTTATAACTTTTTCATGCATTTTCTTGTTCTCTAACAACCAGCCTGCCTATATTAACTCATAGCTAGGTAAAAAGTTAAAAATAATTGTCATAGAAAAAAGGACAATAGTTCATATACAATAATACAATTACCAGCAGGAGTTGAATTTTGTGACCTTGAGTCCTTCACAGAATCATGATCATGTAGATGAGTCCACTGCTTTGCAATGTGTCACAGTGTAACTTAATGAGCACCCATACCATTGTTAATTCCTTTGGTACTTGCTCTCATAAAGGAGTCAGAAGACATGTCACTTATTCCAAATTCAATTTCAAATATGGAACTTTGTTGCTCTTTTATCATGCAGATTTATTGTATCTCTGATTTTTTGGTATTGGTACAAAATGAAAGATTCTTTCCAAAGCAGTAAAGATAACATGACCGGTCCATAAGTCCTAGTTCAATTGACAAAAAATATCAAAATGGTTAAGTCGGATGTCATGAACAGAGTTTGACTTCGTTTATTTAAAAAAATATGTCTATACTAGGCTAGCTAAACGATGACAAACGAATGGTTAAAATAAATCATTTTGATGAAAGAGAATGATTGGTTATAAAAGAATTAGAGGCAGAATCATCAATATCATCAAAAATCAATGTCACTCAAATGAGACTCGTTGAACGGTGAATATTAGTTGCATGGTAAATTAACTGACTTGTTTGTAAAGATCCATACTTATTTTTATTTTTTTGGTCCATGAGGCCCCAGATTATGTTAGTGTTGTTTCAACAAATATTTGCAAGAAACGTAATAATTAAATTACAAATATTATACCAGTTTGTACCCCCCAACAAATATTATAGTACTAGACCACTAGTTAAGGATTTATAACATGTCTAAGATCTAACCAAAAGAGAAGGAATAAAAATCTTATTCTGTTGAAAAGGAAAGCCTAACCAACCAACAAATTCGCTATTGGACAAATACCATCTATATATAAGATACTACAATATCTTATTTTTGGATATGTGACAAATTGACAGTACTCCAACTTTATATAATAAGTATTAATTTGATTTTTTTTTTCTATGGTCCACTGAAATGAAAAGAATGTCGTAGAATAAAATGATGGATTAACATTGCTTATATCTTCGGTGCAGAACATGAACAGGTTATGGGAAAGTAGAGGACAAAATACAGTGGAGCATACATTAATATACGATAATGAACAAATCAATGATGTTGTTAATACGACAATAATCTCATTCTCATTTGAATATTGATACATATGCATGTTGAGGATACTAACAAATAATATACACTTCACCCTCATGCAAGCATCAACATCAATCTGTTGTATCAAGACAAACATCACTGTCCCTTTCCTTGTCACAAATTTGGCTAAACCACTAGTATGTCAATAGCATGTAATACCAAAACTTTAAAAAGGAATCAATTAATATATTAATCAATTTTGTTTAGAATAATTTTTAGTGACTCATTGGTCCAACCCATCACAATTCCATGACCATTTAATTGTGGAATTTAGCTCAATTTGATCCCTCTCTCGTTTTACTTGTCATCTTATCACTTCTTATTTTCTCATATATATAATAAAAAAGAAAATAACAACAATCGAATTTTATTCTATCAAATGGGTCGGTTACATGGATCAAACACACCATAATATTCTATTATATATAACTAGTGAAAAGACGGACACTCAAGTCGACTATATGAAGCACAATTAAAGAATAAATGGTCTCTATCCTCCACAAAACCACAATCTCCTGAACAAAAAGTGTCATCATTCACCAAAATATGTCGCCTGAACAAGTTATCGTTTGTTGCTAGACGATTCAGAAACAAATGCCAGATAAAAATGTTAATAGGCTTTCATATTTCATCAGACCTTTAAAAAGGCCAGATTAGACTTTGTAAATGAGCTTATGACAGGTAATAGAAAGAGAAAAAAAAAGGTAATAGACGAGACTCAAGCCTATACTTTTTGAAGTAGACCAAACTTAGGTCTTAGCCCATTTTCACCTCTAAAGTGGATCATCAAGTCACGGGTCCTTTCAAAAGAACCTAAACATCTCATCCCCACCTTCGTAGTAATATTATCCAACAACTACTGCTCGTCTAAAATAGATACAAATTATATTTTCAAGAACAAAATTCTTTTATGAGTTTTGTAATCAATGTTCTTATGATTAGTACTAATTTGTTAGCAAAATTCATAAGCAAGCAACTTCTTTTTTAGGGAAAGTAAACAGCTTAAAAAATGAAAAGAGAAACACATTAATCAATTAGGCCTTGGAAATATCGCTCTCACGGGTCAGCCTAAGTCCCCCGACAACCATGGCTTTCTACTTTTCACAACTAACCAGTGCTAAGAAAAGTCCAACTCACATGATACATTTCGATTTTTGTAAAAAGTTTACTAGTATCTGGAATAGGATCTAAGAAATACATTAAGGAAAAGCGTTATTGTAAAAAATGTATAAAAAAATATTATTTCATGTGAGTTTAACTCAATTAATATGAACATCCTATATATATAAGAGTTTGGTTTGAATTTTGGACACTACTTATTCTCGACATAGAATTGTTTAAAAATCAAAAGAAGTGACGTTTTTATAAAAAATGATTTTATTATTACTTTAACAAATGTTTAACTTGTATTTTCTTATACAATTTTTTCTTATATGTATTCTTTAACCTATGTTCATTATATTTAAGGTCGCATGTAGTAAATCCTTAATCAACTTTAATAGGCATGGCAATGGGTGGGGTGGAGACGAGTTTTATCTTCCCGTCCCCATACCCTACTCCCATATATATACTCGTTACCCTATCCATAATCAACGGGGATGAGAAATCGAATCTCATCCCCGTCCCCGATAGGTTCGGGTATTCCCACCTCATACCCATCTCCCAAGGTGGATAATTTAAAAATAAAAATTAAAGTATTTTTCTGTCCCGAGTGCAATATAGTAATGCATTATCTAGGAAATAGACGGTGACGATCGATGACTATGGTGATGGAGAAGAGAGGGGCAGAGAGTGTGAGATATGAAAGAAGATAAGAGAGAACTATGATAAGTGAGCGTTATCTGAAAGAATGAGACTCTGGCTGTGTGAGTGAAATGATTTAGGGTTATAGTTTCGATTTATATAAAAGGGGTAATAAATTGATTTTATACATTCAGGACGGGTTTGGGTATGGGTATCTATATCTCCGTATCCATCCCGTACCCTTGTTTTGAAATCGGGAAAAACCCAAACCCAGTCAAAATGGGTTTGGTTCGGGTGAGTACCCACGACTATGAAGTCCGGGTACTTCAAAATGGAGACGTATCCGTATCGGATACGTACCTATGAAGTATCAAAATTAATTATTTTAATTTAAAATGTATATTTTATCAAATACTTATAAGATACTCGACAGATACTTATAAGATACTTCACAGAGACGTATCCTGGAAGAAAATAAATGAAAGGTAAAAAAGTGAGACTGTGCAGTGAAAATTCAATGAAGATGTATATGGTTCAATTTAAGATATAAATCACTATAATTGTTTTTCAATTAACTAATTAAAAATTATGTTTTTGCTGGATGAAAGTAACGAGAGAGATGAGATTTAATCAATCAACAACATTAAACAAACTTCATTTTGAGTTCTTTTATTGATGCATTTGTTAATATCCTAACATATGAATGAAAATAGAATATGATTTATGCGAAAAAATTTATAATTTTTATTTTAATCACATGTATTATTTTTTGTAAATTGTGACATTTATGATTATATAATATTAAAGAGTAATCTATGCTTATTTTTTCAAGTATTTTACATGCATATAAATTCTAATATAAATATTTTGTTAACGTATCTTAACTGTATCGTATCCTAATTTTAAAAATTTTGCGTATCCCACGGGCATAGATTTTGTTGTCATGCCTATTCATTAATTATCGAATGAAAATGTTGACAAATGTTCTTAAGATACTTTTGAAAAATTTAAAGAGAAAATTTTATTTTAAAATTATGACACATTCAACCCATTAAAAGTTTAAAAAACAACTTTTTCACATAAAACTTATAAATTATTTTTATTTTTAAATCTTTAACAAATGCCTTAAACATTTGTTAGCGAGACTCGTTATCTTATACTCCCTCCGACCAAGTTTAACTGAGCTAGTTTAATTTTTCACACAAATTAAGAAAAATGTATAAATGAAAGAGAGAGAAAAATAGTTTTGAGTGTCTTTGTTAAGTATTGGTGCATTATTCTTTCTCATAAATGTAAAATAGAATATATTGAATTGGGAGCATTGAAAGTAATATTAATTATAGATATAATTGGAAAAAAGTAATTAATGTGTATTGAAAACTGAAATGGGTCAAGATTCCTGGAACAATATTTTTTACAAATGGCTCAGTTATTATGGGACGGAGGGAGTAATGCATTTGTTTATCTTCTTCACCGTTTATGCTTTGGTCCATCTTATAATAACTTGGTCTCGTAAGCTGTAAAAATAAATGGGCTACATTTGAATTCTGCTCTTTACCCAAAACGTTTTGCTTATTCCCAAAGTAAATTTCCTTTTTACCCTTACGTGACTTAACATACGCTAGTACAAAATGTTACGTGAGTTAAGTCACGCTAGTGTAAGCTAAAACAAAAAGTAGCGTCAGTTAAGTCACGCTAGTTTTAACACTACCGTGAGTTAAGTTACGTTGGTTCTGTGCATGCACCAGAACAGACAGGCAGTAGCTACTGTCTTGTTCCCTGTTTATCTTCGTTCCTTCATTCGTTCATACATAGGTACAACCATTCATTCATTCAACCAAAACTCATAATTTAGAGAACATGCATTGATTCATTTATAATTTAGAAACGCAATTTTAACGAAAATTAACTCAAATGTCATAAAGAGGCGCAACCGCATAAATGTAAATATATTACATCCAAATCCAACAAAATGTCATAAAAATACTACAAATATAAAAAAAAAAGTCATAAAATAAGACATTGTTGCTGCTCTTGTGGACTATGACTCCTAGACCTCCTCCTCGGAACCTGCTGATGGTTAACCACGCTATAATTGGTCTGGAGGCCATCCAAAATGCTGAAAAAGAGTGGATTTGAAACCACCTATGAAATCTACATCGCATGCTCCACTCTGTCTCTGATGCTGCTGATGACCTGCAATGGATTAGGAGGATGTCTGGCCCACTCCTGGTCAACAAGAATATCCTGGTAGTCAGGTCTCGGCATGACATTGTCAAGCTCTGGAGCAGGGTTGACGATTAGAGGATGGGATACACTGTAGAACCACCTAATGTACCTATCTGAATGCTTCCAACGCTCATCGTCCAGGACCTGGTGACCCTTCTGCTGTTGGGAAACGAATGCAGAGCAAACTCCAAGAAGGCAGCAACCACATATGCTGGGGCAAGAGGCATAACCATAGTAGGAGGTCGGGGAACCCTCTGAACATGTCCGTACTGCCTCAGAACCCGCTCCGGCAAGTGACGCACCATCCTTTGTTTGTCGGTCATGATCCATCCAGAGTACCAGCACACGTCCTGAAAAGTGGTCACGTCTCGTCGGTGCTCGTACGGCCTCCAGGTGACATGACAATGCTCCATCAAATCCATCAAGCCTTTGAAGTGCTCAGCATCAGCAAACCCTTTTTAGGTTTCCATCTACCTACGAACGGGTTATGCCGTTCGTAATCATCATATTTTTTCCTCGGAACGACATGTCTGATGTGAGATATAACCCATCCCTGCAAACACAAAAAGGCAGATTTATATCAGCACACAAGTATCATACAAAAAACTATACATTTACAATTAACTTAAAAAAATAAGAAAATAATATATTACCACAAGCAGGGTCGTGTAACCACCAACGGAGCCAACATGTTTGCTGAAGATAAGATTCAACTACTCGTACAAGAAAGCAAGTCCCATCGCGCCTCATGACCACGTGCCTATGTTAGGCAAATCCTGAATCGCAACCATCCAAAGCAGGCTAATGGTTTTGTTGTTCTTGCCGGTAAAAAGGGTGTAACCAAGCAAGAGCAACAAAAACGCCTTCACACAGGCGGGCCTAATACGACTCAGCTCCTCCTCCTCCTCCTCTGATAAATCCTCCCCCAGCAAATGGTTACACCTATTCAACAGGTGCTCATAACGCTCTTTCAGGGCCGTGTAAGTGACACATGCACCAAAATCAATCACCTGCCCAACCGCTTCCTCCACCGGAAACAATAGGTGAGTCACCAGCAGATCTACAACATGGTCATGATCTAACTCATCCTCCTGAATGAGCCGTCCAGCGATGGGGATGCCTAGAAGACAAGCCACATCATCCAGTGTGATGGTCATCTCCCCAACATGCAGATGGAAGTTGTTGGTCTCCTGATGCCATCTCTCGGCCATAGCACAAACTAACCCGTGGTTGATGATATCATACCCAGTCAGAAGGAGGGGCCTAAGACCGGATGCATCCACCGGGTTCCAGAACCAAGGATTATCTTCTTCCAGCAACGGAAGGGACAAAGCAGAAAGCCTAAGTTTCCTCCCGTGCGAGACGCCAGTCAACTTACGATCCGCTTGCAACTGAAATACAAAAAAATAAATTAAATTAGTAAAATAAACATGACATATTCTATGTAAAATATAAATCAATTGTACTTAAATACGTAAAATAAGCATGACATATTCTACGTAATCATACTTAAATTAAATAAACATAACATATTCTACGTAAAATAAACTTCACATAATATCGTTAAATTAAATAAAATAATTATACTTAACATATGTAAATACGTAAATAAATCAATTATACTTAAATACGTAAAATATCATTAAATAAAATAAAAAAAATTATACTTACTGTTTTATCGTTCCAAAGCCTGCATGTCACGTGTTTACCGAAGTTCGGTAAAAGTGAAATCTCATAAGGCCCCCTTGGAAAGCCCCTATCCTCGTCCTCCATAACAGGCTCTGCATGCTGCTGCTCAAGATGCTGCTCAGGCTGCTGCTGCTCAGGATGTTGCTCATACTACTGCTGCTGAGGAGGCTACTCAGGCTGATACTCCTCGTGAAACTGAGCCTGATACCCCTGGTGATACTCATACCCCTCCTGATACTGATAACCTGGCTGAAATTCAAGCTGCTCCTGATAATGCTGCTCATGCTGGTACTGTGGCGGGTCCACAATCTAGGATGGACCCGTTTGTGGCGTCGATCCCCCCGTAGCATCAACAGTAGCAAGTCTCGTGGCCCCCACTCTCCCTCGACCTCGACCAGCCGAAGGGTGTAGCGCTTGCTTCTCCCTCCGTGCACTACCAGTAGGGGCACGCCTCCCTGCCTTAAAATTGTCATTCCTCTCCTACTCAGACATATCTGCACAAAAAGCAAAATATCTTTAACACATTTTCACATGGACATAAAATTTCGACAATGTCATCTTTAATAATACAACAACAACACTATAATGTTGACAATGTCATTTGAATCCATAAACTACCATATTACAGTCAAATTAACTATAATCAACATTAACAAACATAGCTCTAACTAATTACATCATTAACAATCCAAAAAAACAAAAATAATATCATTGAGACATTTCACCGAACACGTAGTGTGCAATTTTCAAACAACTATGTAATCTAACAATTTCTAAACCCTTAACTACCACATTGTACCCTAAACAACATCTAAACAACAATTCTTAAGTTAAATCATCACTAACAATCATAATCTTTAACATGCAAGCAAAATTTTGAAAAACCTAAAAATGTTCAATTTCTTGAAAAATTCGAAAATTTCAACCAAAATAATGCAAAGAAGTAGGATAATCATCACTTACTTGATGTTGTGGACGAATTTGGCTTTGAATGACGCAAGAATGATGAATTTTGATTTTTGGGGTGGAATTTTCGTGTTTTGGAGAAGTTGGGAAATGAAGGTTGTTGTGTTGTTGTGTTGCTCTTAACTGACTTAAGTTACGTAGCGTGAGTTAACTTACGCAACGTGACTTAAGTCGCGTTTACCTCATAACTGGTGTGAGTTAACTTACGTAGGGGTATATCCGTCATTTACTTTGGGAATGAGCAAAACGTTTTGGGTAAAGAGCAGAATTCGCTACCTTTAACCTCTATCTCATTCTTTGTTGTACTCTGATACCTTTTAGATACCTCCTACGAAGTTTACAAGAATTCAAAGCCTGTTTTTGTTCAACTACTATCATCATATCGTTTTATATTGGGAAATATTAACGAGTGTCACCGAAACATTCTTTAAACATTTTAAACGGTAAGTATTTGATGAAAAGTTATATATTGAATGCATTGAAACTTGTAATAGTTGACTTTTAAAAGAATAGTTACTAAATTTGGAATAATTAAAAGTGTCCATGGAACTCTTGTTAACAAGACTTTTCGATATTAATGGTACTTGGAATGTGTTGGTTCCATTTCCATTCATTCTCCCAACATTCTTTAAGCTACGCCTATTTTAAGGACATAAGTTAATTAATGAAATATAGTAAATTTTTGTTGGAATGTATGCATTAAATTTAATTTTTAAATTTGTAATAAATAAAATGCACAAAATTTGAGGAACATTTTTACTTTGGGGTTCTTTATCCTGTGTTCTAAGGGCACAAGTTAGCATGACCCATAAATAAATGGTCATACAAATTTGTGTTTTAAAGACAAATATTAAGGAATTTAAAAAGAACAGTTTTACATTGAGAAAACATAGTAGTATTTTAAATTTTAAAAGTTAAATGCACGATTTTTGACACGTATATTTCTATAATAGTTATTTAACATATGTTTTGGAAAGCACAAATATTTGCTATTAAAAAAAATTATAAATTAGTGATAGGTATACGGAAGATCAATTTATAGTTTTTTTATTTATTTATTTAATTTCATTATGGTTGTTCTAAACTCGTCTCAAAATCCGAAGAAGTATAATAGAGTGGCTTCCTTGACATTAATTGTGCTTAAGGATTCATCAAAGTTTAAAAAGACATCAAAACTCAACGAATACATATCATTACCAACAACAGTTTTTTTTTTGAGGGAACCAACAACAGAGTTGAAATCACAAATATGCAATTTATCTCTTTATCAATCAACCGTGATGCACCAAAAATTACGTACTTTGGGTAATTATTACTACCTGTTCTAATCTTTATCTAACACTACGGGGGTCCACAAATCAAACGGAAACGTTCCAACGCTAGATGCATTCCAGATCACGTGATCTCAGGGTCAGTAGGAACAAGCAAACTTCCTTGTACGTGCGTGTTTTACACTCCCAACGAAATTGACTCACTTTTCAATGGGATTCTCGTTGACTTTTATTCTGTAAAAGTGTTGTAAACTGCTCCATCCATCCGTCTCTTAATATTAATATTAGTCGTTTAAGATTTATACACGAGTATTAAGGAAATGATTAATTGTGTTGATTTTGATGGCAAAATTAGTATCATTTATTAAAACATCCTTATTAATTGTAGTTAATGGAGTAGTTAAGTTAGATGAAATTCAATAAATAAGAGTACAATAATGGAAAAAAATAATAAATGTTCCATAGTATTCTAAAGTGATAATTATTTTAAGAAAAAAAAAATGATAAAGAAACAATTATTGTGAGACGGAGGGAGTAATAGTTGTACGAAAACCACAAGCATGCTTCGGAGTGAAGAAGATAGTACCACTTTCTAAAATTTATTCTTCGTATATAATTCATTTTTTATATTTACAATAGATTTCAAAAAAATTATGATTTTGAGAAATCATTTATAGTTATCAATAAAAACATATAAATTTTGTTCTTTACAAAATGATAATAGTCATTAGAATCTGACATTTATAAGTGCAATATTTGGAGTTTAAACTCCAATCACATCATTAAATCTAATAATTTTAAGACTTTTGCCAATTAAATTAAGATCCGTGGACACAATATATTTCTCTAATGTAAAGACTGTTATAAATATTCCACTAAAAACAATAGCATAAAAACAACTTATTTTAAGGGTAGAGATAAAAATAAATTTACCTTGAATTTCTTAAGCATTCTTTATATTGAATCAAATAAAGTATTAAATGTAGTTTTGGTCCTTATATTTTGACCAAATTGTTGTCTTTGTCATACATTTTTAATTGCACGATTTCAGTCCCATATTTCAAAAAAAAATTGATCGGTTCATGATTTTGATCATTTAATTTGTTGAAGTGGTAATAAATTAGATGATCTCACATGAAAATAGTCTAATGGTTAAAAGTTATTAAAAATTGAATTGTCATCAAGCATACATAGTTAAACAAAGATCAATTGAAATGGTACAAAAGACTAAGAGTAAATAAATTATTTTCACCCACTAACCCTTTGATTCCTCCACGCATCCTCCACCATTTTCTTGAACAACTTATTCTCAAGCCAATAATTATTAAACCGGAAGGGTGTGGGACCCAAATCCAAATAACCATATTTAAGGACCAATGGGCAATGATCTGGAAGGGTGTCTGACCACTTCTTCTTCCTCACTCTCTTCACCGGACAACTGGTCCTCCTCCTCCCCTGCAATTTCTGACCGTCGTCCTTCCTCATCCTCCTCCGCCCAAACACCATACCTCTCCCTAGAAGACTCTGATTCCTCTTCCACACTCCCCTCCACCTCCTGAAATGACGGCAGACCCTCCACCACCCAAATACGAAACACCGCTCCTATCACCTTGACATCCACACTATCATCAATCCTACCCAATCTTTTTGTAGAAATGAGAATATTGGCAACATCAAACCTCTTCCTACTCACCGTATCCTCATCAAAATCCAAGAACAATCCAAAAAGGTTTGCAACTTTCTTGAAAAAATCTTCATACCAAACATGTAATGGAATGTCTCTCAGCTGGACCCAAACCCTTCTAGTCGATGCCACCATATTTGGGGACCAAGGCACTACCTCAACAAAAGTTGCCTTCCACCAAAGCTTCTTCTCCTCCCTCGCCGCCGCCAAAACCCCAAACTGTCCTCCTTAAGCAGCACAAGTTTCGCTCCCATAGGAGACACTTTAATGTTGTGCCACCCTTCCATGAACATGAGTGTTTGTAAAACTTCTGGCTCGAGATTATGAGTGAGACGCCCCACAAAAAAGCTCTTCAACTCGTTGAGAAGGTCCTCCATCGGAAGAAACTCCATTGCCGGAAGTTCGACACCTTTTCCTCCTACCTTCGCGTTCTGCTTCTCACCCACCAGGACACTCCAGAAAGACGTATCAGCCACCACAACCCTCTGCTCTATCCCCTTCCTCTTCGTTTGTGACTGTACCGGACCTACCTTCTCTTCTTTCCCAAATCTAGCCCTATTAACCTTGAGCTTTTGATCCCGACACCATACATTCTTCAGCCTGTTCTCCAACTCTTCCACCGAATCCACCTCCCTAAACTTCTCAAAAGCAAACCTCCCCCCC
>Ga0228711_1002413_pt1 | contig 28701 bp, 16 predicted proteins | sample MedpolnodulmetaG_2_FD_177996 | JGI IMG/M metagenome (GOLD analysis project Ga0228711, IMG submission 177996) | Root nodule microbial communities from Medicago polymorpha collected in Santa Monica, California, United States - brown nodules | ecosystem: Host-associated > Plants > Roots > Nodule... | reverse complement strand
CTCCATAGTGAAAGGCTTCACTAAACTCGCCCCTTCATTATACGTCAAGGTGCGAAAATCTAAAGCCTCCATGTTTGGACGTTGGTTCTCTGTTGGTTGGAATTCCGTCCGAAAGTGAGTAAACACCGCATTACGAACATTCTCCACTCCCTCAACCAGAGCCCCATGCACAAGGATGCACGGAATAGCATTCCTACCCCTTTTGCTCGACATGATTCGATGAAAAAACTTAGAGTTAGCATCCCCTTCTTTTAGCCATCGAACTCTAGACTGTTGCCAGTAAATACTAGAATTTGCTCTAGAAAGGGAGAACAGCTCCTCCGATAGTCCGTGAAGCTCCTGAATTTCGTCCTCCGATAACACAATTGACTCCCCTTTCATATCCAAAAAAGCTATTTGCTCCTTCAGAGACAAGATACGGGCCGGAAGATTCTGAGCGTGACGTTGGTGCCAGTCTTTAAGAGCCAATTTCAGTAACTTCAACTTTTCTTTCAAGACAAAGCTACCCCAACCACTTATCTGAAGCGAACTCCAAGTATCCCGCACAAAAGAGTTGTAGCCAGGAAAGTCCGCCCAACACTTTAACAGCCGCACTGGTTTAGGCCCCCAGTTGTGCGTATCAATAGAGAGCACTAGAGGGCAGTGATCGGACAACCCTCTGGACACTGCCATCTGGATACAATTAGGCCAAGTCTTACACCAGCTTTCAGATAATAAGAAGCGATCAATGTGACTCATCGACCTCCCATCCCCTCAATACCACGTGTAAGTGCGACCCCGGAGCGGAAGGTCCACCAAACAGTTATTGATAATAAAACCGTTAAAGTTGTCTGAACCTGTCTGGTTACAAACACTACTAACACTTCTTCTTTCCTCCACACATCGAACAACATTGAAGTCCCCACACACACAAACATTTTGGTTCGCTAAAGCCACAAGTCGAGAAGATAAAACATGCCAGAGAGCTTGTTGCCGAGAAGAATCACAAGGGGCGTACACATTAAAGACAACAAAGAGATCCCCAGACTGCACAAAGCGACCTGCTACCGCAAGCACATGATCAAAAGACACAGACGACCACACCTCCACCTCTCTTAAGTCCCAAAGCGTAACTATACCGCCCGAGGCACCCACCGAAGGTTGATAAGAATAATCGACATTACCGTCACCCCATATAGATTTACAGACAAAGGCATCAATCACTAGTAATTTAGTTTCTTGTAAACAAAGTATAAAAGGTTTTTTCTCCCGCACCAAATTGCACACCTCCTTCTTTTTTCCTGCACCGCCCAGCCCCTTAACGTTCCAAGATAAGAGCTGCATCGCTATATTCACACACCTAAACCGCCCCCTCCCCACCACCCACAGCAGCTCTCGGCTTACACTCCTTCTCCACCACCCTCTCTTGGTTTCCTACCCACTCCCGACAGTACATCAAACATGTTATTTTTATCGCCGTTAAACTTGAGACCCACAGTCCTACCTATTTCACAAACATCCTCTGACGTCACCTTGTCGTTTCCGTGGAGCACCAACCAATTGTTCCACTCTTTATTTTCCGATGTCTGAGAAGTACTTTTAGAAGAAACTGTTTGTGAATATGCCCTCGCCTTAGGAGCTCCCAAAATCGCCTTCCGTTGTCTCGAGGTTCGGCGCAGCGCTCGAAGAACCTCTCGTCTATCACTGTCGGAGAGTCTAGCTATACGCTTCAAATTCAGAGCACAATGTCGAAGGTAGCCTCCTCCCTTCCTTTTAGTAACTCTTTTCCCACCCGTCGAGTGAACAGGAACCTTAGTTTTGAGTTTTGGGGCAGCTCCCATACTTTCACTTTTATGAGTTTTAGTCCATTCCAAGCTCCAAGGCCCCGAGGAAGTGGCTCCATCTCTACCAGGAGGACACGACGAAGTCCTCCTGACCACTTTCTTATCTTCAATTAAACATTTCCTGGACTGGCGATCAACTTTGCACTCACCCTCGAAAACCTGCGCCGGCTTGGGCTCTGTTGACGACAACAAGGAGAGGTCCTCCGCTGGTGCAGAGGTTGCATGTGTCAGCGAAACGGTTGGAGGCTTCGCCGTAGCGCTCACTAGAGACAGCGTCATATGACGTTTCTCATCCTCCTTTTTTTCTATTAGCATGACATATTGGATTAATTTATTGTTTATTTTTAATAATTTATTTTATTTATTCTTATTATTTTATTTTAATCTATTGTTTTACTATTTCATACATTTCAAACATAATTAGTCATTTTTGTTTATGGTGTTAATTATTTTAATAGGGCTATGTTAACTATTGTCATTTTTTTTTTGTAGTGTCTTTAGAACAATTGTTAAGGACACGAAAAAAGTAAAGTTTATATTGTAAAAAAAGAATTTTTTACATTTTTAAAATGTTGATCTCACAAGTTTCAAGAGAATTTTTCCTTTTAATATTAGTAGAAAATTTTACAATTCTAATTTCAATATCCAAAAATTGTTAAAAATTAAACCACATTAAATCAAGTCAAATCATATCATATTTTTTTAAAACGAGTCATTCAAACTAAACCAAACCACGTATTTTTCAATATTTATATCAAATAATTTTTTATTTCAAAACTAACTTAAACCGATCACTAACACCTCTAACCAAATGTCTCTGCAGTCTTTTCCGTACCGAGAGATGTACTTAGAGAACAAGTAGTTGGTGGTAATAGTAGCATCCTAAAACATGGGCCAAGCCCATGTTATAAAAGATGAACTTCAATGAAAAAAAGCCCAAAAACAAACTCTGTAACACTCTCGAGTCTCGACTATCGAGCTAGGGCTTAAACGTTCATCGTTGTTTCCATCAGAACCAAACCAGAAAGGATGCTTTCAGGGGATATACCTCCAAATCAAACCATTTACGTTAAGAATCTCAATGAAAAGATCAAGAAAGATGGTAACTTTCTTCAAAACCATTTACATTCCCATTTTTTTCTTACTTTTCTACTTCAATTTTGTTTTTTTACTACTTTTTTCTGCGTTTATTGAACTTTTTTAGGTTACAACGGTTCTTGGTATTTTTTTGAAGTTTTTTTAGGGTAAAATTAGGTTGCTTGAGAGTTATGGTTAAAAAATTTAACTGGGTTTGAATTTTTGTTGAATTATTAGGGTAGTTTTGGATTTGTGTTAGGATTAGTGTTAGTGATTATCGTGTTTTTTATACTTAATGTTTTTGGGTTAATATGTTGGAAAATTTAGTTTAATTGAACTGGGCATTTCTCAGTTGGACAATGGGCTTGTTTGGATTGACTTATTTTTGAGCTTATGCAAATAAATAAGCTTTTATGTATTATTCATAAGCTTGTCAAGGTAGTTTATGAAAGAACAGTTTATGAAGATACAATTTTAGTTAGTGAGTGAAAACTTATGAATTAAAATAAAAGTTTATTTATTTGCATAAACTATTTTTCGTAAGCTAAAAAATAAGTCAATTTTTCGTATGAGAAATGGGATTAAGTTACTTTAAGAGTAACTCTGATCAGAGTTACTCTTCTTAATAACTCTTTATAAACATCGAATCGTCAATCCGATTGTTGATTATATTAACGAGGAAGCACACAAAGTTTTATATAAATTAGAAATTTGTAGCTATGTACAGTGTACTTATTTAATAGTGGATATTATTAACTTATGTTTTTGAAAAGCTTATTATGTGTCTATTCTAACTTATTTTATGAAGTCTCGCATGGTTTTAAAAAATTTATGAAAATTGTGGCGATGATGTAGTTAATAAGTAACTTTAATTTGACGGTTGAATTGATGAAATTAAGGGTTTATATTGAGTTATTCAGCAGAGTAACCCTGCTCAAAGTTACTCTTCGAGTAACTTGATATATATACTGTCACTTCAACTGTGAGTTTTGTGATACAGGTATCCTATATCTGGTAAAAAGTTATACGATGACATAACAGATCCTATATATAGGGAGTATATCGGTGTAATACATTGGTACTGTTATATCGTTGAATAACTTTTTACTGGATATATGTATTACCAAATTCAATGTTGGATGGAAGTTTATATCATATTAGACCTTATGTATAAATTTTACTAAATCTAAGAATTATTTGATATATCATTGATATATGTACGGGACAGAGTGTTGGGCGGTAAAGAACCAACACGAAAATAAATTAAGCGTAGCAGAGATGAGGATGTTGCGTTGGATTTGTGGTAAGACTAGACTGGATAGAATTAGAAATGACAACATTAGAGAAAGTTGGGGTAGCACCTATAGTAGAAAAGATGGAAGAAACTAGACTTAGGTGGTTTGGGCATGTTGAGAGAAGACTTGTGGATGCTGTAGTAAGGAGAGTGGATTAGATAGTGGGAAGTCAAATCACTAGAGGTAGGGGAAGACCTAGAAAAACTATTAGAGAAACTATCAAGAAGGGTCTAGAGATCAATGAGTTGGAGAAAGACATGGTTTTTGGTAGAACACTATGGTTTTGTTTGATTTATGTAGCCGACCCCACTGGGTGGGATACGGCTTGGTTGTTGTTGTAACTTGTATATCATTGAGATATGTCAAGATTAATGTCTTACACGCTTTTATTAAACAATGCTAATCTTGACGTGTGATAGAGGACTCGGTGCCCATATATATAGTGGACTGGTATGGTGATTGCTCTTGATTTTCCATTTCGGGGGGATATTATATTTGGATTTTGTTTTGCTGGTCTTGGGGGTTTCTTTTTATGTTTATCAAATTAAATGAACAGCTTTGATGTTGACACTATGACAATTTAGCATTATGATTTATGTTCTATTTGTTGTTTTTGTGGCAGAGCTAAAGAGATCTCTGTATTGCTTATTCTCTCAATATGGAAGGATTTTGGACATTATTGCTCTAAAGACACCTAAGCTTCGAGGACAGGCATGGGTTTGTTTTAGTGAAGTAACTGCTGCCAGTAATGCAGTCCGACAGATGCAAAACTTCCCATTTTATGAAAAACCTATGGTATTGAAGTTATACTGCCCATACCTGTTATTTTCTGTACAGTTATCATAAACCTATTGTGTTGTATCACTTTTTTCTTGTTGCCTGCTCAAGTTATCTTACAGTGTTTAATTTTGAATCTTGTAACTTCTCTTAATTGTCCATTGTACATCATGAATTCTGTTTAATCATGCCCAAATATAGCTGCTTGTAAGAATTCTTAAGTTAAGCATTATGGTTTAATTTTCTTTGGTCCGAACATGTATTGTTCTGTATGCAGTGTATGATTATTAATATCTTGTAAGAATTCTTAATTAAATATCATATTTAGCTTTCTTTGGTCCGAACACCTGTAGGCAGTATGTTCATTATCAAGAATGAGAATGAAAGACGTGGGTTATATATTTCATCTTCTTTACTTTTTCCTTGTTTTCCTATGAAGTTACTTGGTATTTTGATCTGTCTATTTTTCCATCAATGATATGCTTCTTAAAGCTTTTTTATTAAAAAAAATAATTTGTGCAGAGAATTCAATATGCAAAAACAAAGTCAGATTGTATTGCTAAAGAAGAGGGAAGCTTTGTTCCAAGGGAAAAGAAAAAGAAACAAGAGGAGAAAGGTGAAGAACAGTCATTTATTTTTTCCTTGCAAACCATAATCATCCTCACTCTTTGAATTATTGTTTTGGTTGCACATTAAATCTACCATTACCATTTGTCCTTCTGAAGTGGTAATGTCTGTTTGCAATGACTGAACGATGATATATAATGTAAGATTTTAGCATTCCAATACTAGTCATTCATTAGATCCAAAAATGATAGAAAATATTAGGAAATTTATAATGTTCCTTTAGTCTTTGTTTGCAAGTTAGGAGATATAGGGAGGTGAGAGCTTTGGGGGGAGACCAGGGGGAATACCCCGCCTTGTTTGGGAGGGAGCAGTCTAGAAGGCTTATGAGTGGTGTTTTCTTTATTGAGAGTAATAGAAGAAGAGGGAAAGTATATGGATAACTTTTAAAATTATCCAAAACATTTCCAAGTCTTCTCTCAATTCATGTCTGAGTTCCTCCATGTTGGGGATTTTAGTCCTATGAAGAAACATAAACCCCAAACCAAGGTGGGGAGCTATCTTCCTTTCCTGTCTCTACCTAACTCCCAAAAAAACCATAGGATGCATTTCAGGCACACTATGATACTACACAAGCAGAATAGTACAGAACAAATAGTCACAACTTACAAGACAATTGTGTGTCATGTATTGCTTGGTGGTTAATACATGACAAAGTATAGTTGTGTAAAACTTACTACAATATCCTTTTGTACTAAACATTAATTTTTCGATGAACATGTGTGTATTTTATTTGAGAAATGATAACTTGACACAAAAACAGACACAAATACGACCCCACCATATTTTACTCTGTTCATTTATACCCCTTTTCATTTCATCATCTCACAGTACAACACTCTCTCCTCTCTCTCATCTGCAAACACTCTCTCCTCTCCCTCTTCCCTGTCACTCTCTCCTCTGCACCACCAAACCGTCCTCACCACCACCACGCGCATCAGTTACCCCCTTTTGAACTCAGTCGTCGGTGAGTGGAGGAGATCTGTTATGGTGGAGAGAGAACCCAGTGACACACAATTACACCATTGAACTTTGACAGAAATTACAAAATTACCCCTGATGTCATATTTGTGTCAATATTTTTGTGTTCAGTTATTATTTCTCATTTTATTTTAGTTTTTAGTGTAATATATACACATGTGCATAATATATGTGTTTGTGTGAGTGTGTGAGAAAGACGGGAAGGGAGGGGCAAATTGTCTTTGTCTCATAATTTGTTGAGTAGAGATTTTTGAGTTTTATCCTACAGACCTACACCTCATCTCAAATTTTTTTAAATGCGGTTGACCAAGCTTTTTGAGCTAGCTTATCATAAGGTCTGGTCTGGTAAACCAAGTTCTTCATACCAAAGAACTAGTTCTGCTCAGTGCGTCAAATATGAAACTAACTTGGTTCAGTTCAACTGAACCATATATCTGGTTTGGTTCAGTCTGGTTGGTTTTTTTGGTGAACTGAACTGTGCCCAACCTTACCTACCATCACTGGATTTCATTGGCCTAAGATATTGAGATTGCAATATTCTGTTATAAGGTTACTGTTTAATGTGAAGTTAACCCACTAGTAGTCAAAATGACGCGGTTGCGATTATAAATTCATTATTTTGCAATATGGTGCATGTGTTTCATCATCAGTTTCTTCTCCACCCACGTAAGAAAAATCCACCCCATGTCCCCTCTCACACAACATAGAAAACCAGGCTATCTATTTAGTGTACATGATTTATTAGTATTATGATGGCTCATATTGAACATTTTTAGGAGAACAATATCTAAACTTCAAACTCCAGACATAAACTGTTAAGCTGTATATACTATATAGTTTAAGGATCTTAGGCTCTTGTTGCGAGTTTGTAGTGGAGGGCTTTGGGGAGAGGGGAGTAGAGGGAAAAAGAGAAAAATCTTTCACATTTTTTGAAAGAGTATTTTTGTAGAGAATGATAAATAAATGCTTCTGATTAATATATTCTTAATTTTGACGTTATAACAACATTGATTGGATTTGAAGAATTTATTTAAGTCCTCCAAAACCTTCCTCCAATACATTTCTTGAGTTCCCCCAAATATGGGGGATTTTGTAGTATGAAGAAAAATACACTCCCTCATTCAACTTAGGGGCCAACTTTTCATCCATTTCTCTTTCCTCCTTCCTTTTACCCGCACTCCCCTCCCCTCCTAAACTACCAAACAAATCCTTAAGTATGCCTCCCATCATCATTTTCTGATCTTGTTGCTTGAGAATCATTGTTGGTTTCTTTATTGAATTGGCAGTATTTTTCTAATTGTTTAACTTTGTTTTACTTTATTTCGTCTGTACAGCTGAGAAAAAGAGGTATGCTGATGAATCAAAACAATCTGCCGTGCCTAATGGTGGAACACATGGTGCAAGTAATGGTGGCTCAACAGTAAGTTCCTTTAATCTATGTTGATTATTATTCCTGATTTTCTCTCCAGCAAAAACTGTGCCTCTCGATTGCAAAGAGTTTACTACTTCTGTTATAGCATATTCTCCCTCTCCTTTAACAAATTTTCCAACGTTATTAAATAACGGCTACAGTAGTGCTATTGCATAGCAGAATTTGAACAAATCACTCTTGTTCCGCGATATGCTATTTAGTATGTGATATTGTGAAATAGCAGTTATGGAGGTGCTATGCCATAGCATTGTTGTGTAGCCGAGTTTGAACAAACTGCTATTTTCCGCAATCTGCAATTCACAACACTAAAATTGGGTCATCGGGTCAATGTTTGCATCATTAGTCTCGTGAGCACTTAAGAAACAAGTAAAGAATGATTATTTTTGTCAATATGTTTCAATTTAACTCATGGTTATGATAGTAATGTTGAATTTCGTGCTCTTATTTTGATATTACAATTTGCATGCAACTAACACACGAAATGTACTCTTATATCAGCAGGCCTCATTCCGTCCAGGGTCCGGTGGCCAAGAGGCTGCTGCTCCCAACAATATTTTGTTCATAGAGAATTTGCCTTATGAAACTACCGGCAGGATGCTCGAAATGCTCTTCGAACAATACCCAGGTTTTAAGGAAGTGCGCTTGATTGAAGCAAAGCCAGGTATTGCTTTTGTAGATTTTGAAGATGAGGGGCAATCATCCATGGCAATGCAGGCTCTTCAAGGCTTCAAAATCACCCCTCAAAATCCCATGATTATAAACTTTGCTAAGAAGTAACTAATCGATTTTCTGCAGTCAATATTCAAAGCAAATTTTGCGTACTGTATTGGTGTAGATCTTTTCAAAACAAATTGCAGAAGTTGTAAGTTTACAGGAAGTTAGATTAAAGTAGATGGAAAGTGAGAAATCTATATCACATTTGTGGGAAGATTGAGATAGTGCTTGGTATAATGATTGTATGTGGGTTTATTTCCATTTTCTCTGTATAACATTTTTCTCATTTACTTTGCAAACTAGGTTCTATTAGCTGTTTCATTTCATTTTCATTGACCTAGACAATGCTCTGGTTTTTACTTTATTGCAATTTCCCCCCGTATACATGGTTTGCTTACTGTTAACTTTTATCGGCCATTGACATAGTAAGTCACTGATTGAACAATCAAGTAATGAAAATATATTGAGATTAAGAAAAACACGGTGGTATAATACTGAACACACGCTTGCAGGTCACCAACCACTCTAATGTGTAGTTTCTGTGCAAACTTGAGTGTGAATTTTTGTTGTTCTAAACGCTAAATAATTGTGAATTCTAGGCCGACCATAGGGTCCGTTCGATCGGCTAAGAAATAAGAGACTGGACAGGACAACTTTAGTGTACCATGTTTCATGTTAACGACAAAATTGATGTTAAACAGATAAAATAATTGAATTGATGTTAAAAAGGATAAATATGATTTTAATATTTCAAAAAGGATAATCTAGGATTTTAAAAATACAATGTTACTTTTTGGCATCCTCTCCCAAAAACTCCAATTTAGAGATAACAAAAAAATGCTTTATTTCCCCTTCCCTCCCCATATTAAAAGGTTGAACCAAACAGTATTAAAAATATCTCCTCTCGTTATTGGTTGTATGATTCAAACTATAGGTTGTTAGTTAGTTGTGGTTAAACTAGGCACCAGAGGATGTACCCCAAAGGATCACACCAGAGAATCACCACAGAGGATGAGCCTTAGAGGATCACCATAGATGATGCAACATAGAGGATGTGGTGGTTCACTACTCTAGAGCATAGTTGTGTTGTTATATACACTAAAGATTAGCACAAGTTTGTTACAGTTTAGTTACATGAGTCAGAAGTACTTAAATAAGATTGAGTTAATTAGAGATTAACTTGATCATAAGTTTACTTGTTAGTCAAGTAACAATAGTTAGTTAGCATAACCTATTCTATATAAATGGTTATTGCACTTGTAAAATAATAGAGAAATTCTTAGGTGAACTCTTACCTAACATATCATTTTTACACCCAATCACTTAAAATCAAACACCTCATTAAAATAATAAAAAGAATTAATATCATAATTTTTTCTTATTATTTTTAATATTTCTCTCTCCTTTTTCCACTTTCTTTAACCGACAAGAACCACCCACCACCATTTATGTTTCCATTTCCTTAATTAAAATCACACATTTTTTAAAGTTAATAACATGTGTCATATTTTTATTGGTTGTGTGTAAGAATGATGTGTTGGGTGAGAGTTCATGCAAGAATAACTCAAAATAATATTCTTCTCCATTCTAAATTGCTATTAATCTCACACATTAGTGTTTAACTTTTCAATCCAACAACCATATCCTCCTAATAAACCCCGATCAAACAGGCCCTAAAATCTATCATCCATTATTGGCGTCTATTGTGGAAGAAAGAGGATTGTTGAACTTTGTCACCAAAAATCAAGTCAACAAGTTAGGACAAATTTGGATTCCATGCAATAAATGTGTGATGCAATAATTAATTTTAGTTGTCCTGTCTCAAATATGTGGATAATTGAAAAATAGTTTGATGTCTTGTTAAAAAAAAGAAAAAGATATAGTTTGATGAAGATGTGATCTAAGCCAATTAATCTCAAATCAATGGTGGAGATCAGTTAATATAGAAAATACAGGTCCGAGTGAGAACATACACATGTTTTTAGAGTAAATATCCAAATCTATAACAAAAAATGTATGATCAAAAATACTTATTCAAGAAAACAAAGTCACATGTGACAATTTGTTGGCAATGGCAGCATGTAAAACAGTAATGGTGTGTCAATTTTTTGCACGATATTAGTGTCTATGTTCATTATCTCTTTGAATTTGATTGGAATCATGGACATAGGGGCCAAATGACGTTATTACACAGATTTATGTCCTACAAAAAAGACGTGAAAAATTCTTTAGAGGGTCCAAAGAGATAGAAATAGTACAACATTAGGGAAAAGTTAAAATAAACATATTCAATACACAGCTTCATTGTTATGCATTCTAAATAGGATGTAAGTTAAAATAAACATATTCAATACACAGCTTCATTGTTATGCATTCTAAATAGGATGTTTTATGGACAACCTTTTCTTCATAGACATAATGTACCACTCTAAGTGAGAGTGTGTGAAAGACAATAAATATGAGTTTTTTTGTGTGAGTGGACCACATGACACACATGTCACAATTGTGTGTGGGTGTACAAGTAGTACATGCCATCTAAGATGGTCTATGTATCACTTTCCTTCTAAATATCTTTTCTAGTCAAAATATGAACTTTGATTTTTCATATCATAAGAGTCTAATCTCTTCCACTCGACTCATAATTTCTCTTCATTATTTATTACTATATTGTTTTTAACTAGTTAGAAGAGAGTAAAAAAAGGTTGTCAAACAAAATTATCGTAAAATAGTTACACAAATATCATTATTCTAACAAAAAAACACAAGCAAAAATAGCCATTCAAGAAGAAAAAAAATCTTGAAACAGTTTCTTACAATTTTTTGTAATTGTGAGCGTGTAAAACAGTAACGATTTGTTAATAATTTGCATCAAATTAGTGTCTATGTTAATTATTGAGTAAATCACCAGATTGGTCCCTATTTTTGTACCAAATTCTCAAATTGGTCTCAGACTCTCTTAATAACTCAAAATGGTCTCTGTCTTTGTCAAACGTTTCTCAGATTGGTCCCCGACTCTATTAGTTGTTTTGTATTTTAAGTCATTAAAGTATCAAATAAGATCCAAAAGACATTATGTCATTAACCACTAAATAATATCCAAAAGACATTAAGCTAACACTCAAAATAATAGAGTCAGAGACCAATCTAAAAAACATTTAACAAAACAGAGACCATTTTAAATTATAAATAAAGTCAGGGATCAATTTAAGAATTTGCTATAAAAATATGGACTAATTTGATAGTTTATTCGTTAATTATCACCTTGCTATAAAAACACTATTTTGGGTTCTTTAGGGGTCCCAAGAGATGCAAATAGTACATCATCCGGAGAAGATACTATTAATTGAAATATGTTATTTAGTAATTTTATATATTAATAGTTGATATTTGTAGTTGTCATGTATTTAGTACTTTTTCATATTATTATCTATTTAGAATATTATATTGATTGTATTTTCTCACCATAAAAGAAAAGCAAAAATAAATGAAAAAGTTATTTTATTTTCTTTAGATAGTTTTTAATCAATTTTTTACTTTAAGGGCATGATTCAAGAATATAAATAATTGATAAGTTTTATGTATGAAAAATTACTTTTTAAAAATTTAATGCATTGAATACATCATTTCTAAGACAATTTCTTCTATGAATTTTTTAACAAATGTTTTAAAGATATTTGTTGGCATTTTCCTTTCTTAACGGAATCCATCCACATTTGTAATAGGGTAGAGTAGACCTATCAAATGAAAGCCACTTGTTTAAATAATTAATTATTATTGCTACCACACAAGAATGCTAGAAAGGAAATCTTGAGTCATGTTTGCAAATGACTTGTCAAAAGGTCTTAATGTTTACTATTTGTTGTACATTTTAGTCGGCAAGTGAAAGTCTAAGGATTTTTTTGAAACAAAACTATTATGCCAAATCTTTATTAATTTGGCACTTCTGAAATTAATTAACTATGTTATAAAATTCTTGTCACTCTGGTTTATCTTGTCTCAACATATATGATGGAGTGGAATAAAATTGGAGGTATGTCAGGCTAGTCAAAGATTTGGATTATTGTCTTTTCAGAAATAACAATGGTCAAAGTGGACACAACACTTGTTAACAAAAATTATGAATTTTTCCCTAAAAAAAATTATGAATTTTGACGGGTTAAATATAAATGCCCTCTGTTTAAAGTCAAGACTCATGTTTGAAATATTTCTAAGTTGATTATTAGTACCACATCTTCAAGAAAGAATTTTTATGAATAAAACTACGAGAAATGCTAACAACATACATTCTAACATATACTTTTCAACACAATATCTTTGATTGGTTAAAATTCACATGAGACTCACCAAATTCATATGAGACCCACATAATTTAGTGGGACCCATATGAATTTTATCAATCAAAAAGAGTGTGTTGAAAATTATATATTAAAATGTGTGTTGCTAACATTTCTCTAAAACTATTACTTTTATTCCAGGATTTTGAGTAAGTTAAATTGTAGTGGCAAAAAGAGTGTGAAGTTTATAAGGAAATCAAATGAGTCCTTATTTTTTTCTTAACTTAACTCTCAAGTTAACATCTTTCATTTTTTTAGAGGAATATCTTTCATTTTATGTTTATGATGATGATGAATATATTAATATTTAACATTGATTTTCTATTCTTAAAAAAAACATTGATTTTCTAAAATGATTCTTCCCTTTTAATTATTTATAGTTTCTCACTCTTTTTACATTTTTTTTTAAAAATTCTTCCAACGAGATGTAATCATATTTATAGCGTGCTATACACGAAATATAGATATCGTTTTCAATCTAAATTTAAATTTTGATTTATTACGATGTTGTAGTTCAACCTTTTCGACTGAGCCCAACCCTAATTGATAATTTTTGTAAAACAATCAAATGTGATACTTATAAGATTAGAACAAAGGAGTACTATCTATCACTCTCAATTCTCAAATTTTTTATATACTTTATTGTATTTATAACAAATTAAAAGTTAACTATTAATGATTAATAAAAATACAATTGTATAACTTTAAGAGTTTGATCTACTAGTAAAAAAAGACATTTTTTAAAAAGGGAAATGAGTACCATCCCTCACTCTAAGTTTATATTATAAAAAGGGAAATGTTAACGAGTATCTATAGATATTTTTTAAACATTTAAAATGGTAAAATTTTATAAAAGTTTGTGCATTTATTGCATTGAAAATTAAAGTCTTTATTTTTTTTAAAGAATTTTTTTTCATTAAAAATACTTAAATAGTGCTTTAAGAACACTCGTTAACAAGACCTTTATAAAAATTATACATTTTATTTAATTAATTTTTTTTACTATATATCAAATAACCTACCAACATGGATTGTTCCAATCAATCTTGTAATATGATTTATCAAAATTTGTGAGTTATCGCTATTCTATTTAGTTTTTGATAATGTCTTGAATAAAATTAACTTAAGTGAAGATAATTTGTAGGAAAAACATATTCTCAATCGAATAAATTATTATCTAAGGTGTAGGAATCTACCTAAAAAATTGATAAAAAGTGATGGATCTCTCTCTCCCTCAGTGAGGTGGCTTCTTGTGGCCCAAGCTAATGGCGGCTTCTTGGATATTGCCAATACAATGACAATAAGAAAAGACAATGCAATCCTAATCTTCTCAAGTACGTCACATGGACATGTCACACTTCATCATCTTCTAGAATATAGTAAGATTGCATGCCAAATTGGATCAATCTAATCGCAAAATATCAATTTGCCACCTTTTGCATTTTTCCCATTTTTTCTTGCGAAATACTAACCAGTACTTACTAATTAAGAAGATTAATATAAAAATTATGTATTGAAAATTGATAAAAAATGTAATTTTTGACTTTATGAAAATAAAAAATTATTTTTGACATCCTTAACCATTATCTTTACGACATTGATTAGCAAAATCCTTTTTTCTTTTATCCTATCTTCTCAAACTATTCCTGCGTTGAAAATGCAAAAAGGTGCCTAACTCCCCCTTGATGGCAACAAGATAATGATCATTTTCAGCCAATAATTTTTTTTTCTAGGCTAACTGTATACTTCTAGAGTTTATTTTATTTATAATCAATGTAAATTGATTGTCATTTATCAACTACTTTAAGAACTCAATTGAAGTTGCATATGTAAGCATATTGAATATCAAATCTCATAATTAATTCAAGTTTTTCATAAAATTGTCGTGATGAATTGATTGTTGCTAAGTATTGAGATCATCAACACTATATAAGTTTTGATTGTGTCCCTCAAAAAAAAAAGAAGTTTTGATTGTACTCTCACTATTCAATTTTTATGTAAAACTAGGCCTTCCAAATTTATTCTCCAAACTAGATTTGATTAATCAAATCTAGCTCTCCTTATTCGTTGTCTTATGTAAAACTACGTCTTTCATCAATTTGTATTTCAAAGTTTATTTACCCTACTCATGCATAAAAACCTTTTTGAAGTAACCTTAATAATACTTTACAAAACCAGACTCTAAGTGGATTATATACTTACATATGTTCATTCTTGATACAACCAATACCTATGTATTTTCGGTATAACCCATGTTCTAGATGTGGTTTTTTAGTGATTAGTTTTATCTTGTTGGAAATATAAGAAAAGATAATACAACTTTCATGAAGAAATCAAAATATTAAAGTGTGGAACTAGAACAAAATTTAGCCTCCACATCTTGGTGAAAAAGCCACATTAATTTGGAAACATCGTGCCGAATTTGTTGGTTTGAGTAATGTTTCGTAACTTCACAACATCTTGAGTTGTATATTTTATTTTGATGCAAAACTAATAACATTTGAATGCTAACATCAAAATACACCGTTAGAAGTTAGTTAATTCAGTTTCTAAAATTAGTTAGAAAAGTTTGTTACGAGAGCTAACTTGTATCTCAAGTAACATAGTATATAAGTACTCTAGCTCATATATACACCCCGGTCACTATTATACGTAAAAATTAATATTTTATATTAATTCAATTAATGATATATATAGTCTTTATTATAGACCACATATATAATTTAATAAATGAATCTAAAATGTTGATTTTTGCTTATAATAGTAACCAGAAGGTGTATGTGTTTGTATTTTTTGCAACATACAATACAAGTTTAATTTTCTCCCACATTCTCTCTAATCTCTTCTCAGTTCTTTTAGATATTCTCTCTAAAAGTCATTAAAAAAAACTCTTTTGTTCCAACAATTGGCATCGTAGCACTCATTATTCCTGAAACCTTGCAATCATGGTGAATGCGTTAACAATCTCTATGGAACCCTCCTTGTTCTTGATGGAAAGAACTATGATAGATAGCACAAGCATATGAAGGTGTTGTTTATTGAAAATTATTGATTAAGGCGTAGAAAAACTTGCAGCAAACGCAACTGAAGTACAAAGAGTTACACATTGAAGGAAAAAGATTACAAAACGTTTTGATTCACCAGTGTGTGGTCGTTCAATCCTTGAACGCGTTTCAGATGCAAAATTAGCAAAAGAAACATGGGATAACCTTAGTAGTGCATTCTCAAGTACAAATAAGCTCAAGAAGGTGAGGTTGTAGACATTGCACATACAATATGAGAATCTCCAGAGCATTGCATAATTCATCAAAAGGTAGTCACATTGACAAACAACACGAAGAATTATGGTGAAGCTTTGGCAGATCAAACCATATTTGAAAAGATTCCGAGTAGTCTTACTCCAAGATTTGATCACGTGGTTATCACCAAAGAAGAACGGGATTTGGGAAACATGAAGGTTGATGAATTGCAAGAAATATTAGAAGCTCATGAACAAAGGTTGAATGACAGAACTGCAAATTCAAAGATTAAACTTTTAGACAAGTGGAGGAACCCAACGAAGGAGAAGCTGAAGCTTGTTCACTATGATGTTTAGGGTCCAACAAATGTCCCATCTATTGGTGGGAACTGTTTTATGATTAATCTATGAAGGTATAAGTATACATTTTAAAACATAAGTCTGAAATATTTGAGAATTTCAAGAGATGAAAAACCATGATGGGAAATAAGACATGTTTGAAGATAAAAAAAAGCTCAGACCCAACAATTGTGGTGAATATAAAGACACCATATTCAAGAAGTTATGCTTTGAGCATTGATGAGTCAATAATTAGTGTTTTTAATATATTATTTGAGTCTATTTTATTTAGATTTTATATGTTTTTATTTCCTTTTTAAATCTTCAATTGCAAGTTATTTAATTTCCGGAACAAATATTTGAAAGATTGAGTCTTGGAGCAAAAGAAAGGAGATTTGGAGCTGATTTGGGTCAAAAATACGAAGATTTGGTACAAAAATATGAAGTCACTACCACAACACTCCTTTTGCTGCTTTTGTTTCACCGACAAGCTGCCTATTTAGTTTATTTCTAACCTAAAGCCCGTAGTTTCTTGTGGAACACTCTATTGATGTATTTCTTGAGACTTAAGTAGTTGAAGACTATAAATATAGCAGCTAGCAAACATATTGATTCATCTTTTGTTCTTGGAAATAATAAGTGACAATTGTTTCTTTGAATAAAAGTTCAACTTTATTTTATTGTTATTTTATGTTCTTCTTCTTCTTCTTCTTCTCTTCTATGTCTACAATGAACATGAGTGAGTAGACTCTTCTTGTCTCGGGATTGTTGGATGAGTCTAATGACATAATCCCTATCAAACCAAGCCTTGAACCCTAATTTTATGTAAATCTATTTTCTAATCTATTTCACCGTTTTTATAATGAATTAACGAGTATCAAATTCATAAAGCGACAACGAAGGGTTAATACTTGTTAATTCATAATCACAAATATCAAGCGAAGTATTGAAAGATGAAGTTTTGATATTGGAACAGGTGAAATTAGACAAGGGTTGCGAAACATGAGAATAGTCTAGCAAACCTTGAGACAATAAAGTTTGGTGCTTCAAGGATTTCAATAGAAATCAACCAGGAGAATACGCCTGGTTGCTAGAGAAACACACTCACTGAGACCGAAAGGAGATGTGATAGGCTAAAGAGAAACTTGTCTTTAGAAAATAGGTCCAACATAAAGTTCTAGGTTTAGGGTTTGGTTTGTGAAGGATTTGTCACCATGACGAACCAATAATCCTAAGACGCTTTTTATTATTATATTTTCTTTCAAACAATAAAAATCCCAACTTTACAACTTAAACTCTCTTCTAATCATTCATAGAAATTTGATTAAAATTCATAACTCCCTGTCGGAACGATACTCTTTTATTACTACATTGGTAAACTGTGCACTTGCGGATTTACCCCATCAAGCGTGGGATCAAATTGGAAAGAACTGTGCCAGGTACTCCCCAACACAATAGTGTAGTAGAGTGTATGAACAAAATATTATTGAGAGTGCCAGAAGCTTACGTGTGAAGTCGGGCTTACCAAAGGATTTCTGAGCAGAAGTAGTCAACACATCAGCTTACTTGATTAAACGAGGTCCATCGATGTCATTAGAGCATAAAATGCCAGAAGAGGCGTGGTATGAAAAAGTGGTAAAACTCTCACATATTAGAGTATTTGGATGTGTAATATATGTGCATATCAGCGATCAAGGTATGAATAACTTGATCCTAAGTCTAAGAAGTGAACTTTCATCGGTTATGGCGAGGATGAGTTTGGCTATCGCCTCTGAGATGATGAAATCAAAAGGACGATCCTTAGTAGAATAGTGATCAAAAGGACGATCCTTAGTAAGTGGGAGGCTGCCATAAAAGATGAAATGAAGTCTATGATCTTCAATAAGACGTGGGAACTAGCTGTGTTACCTAGAGGAAAGAAGTCACTTCATAACAAATGGGTGTATCGAATAAAGGAGGATCATGATGGCTTTAAGAGATACAAAGCTCGACTAGTGGTCAAAGGATTCCAACAGAAGGAAGAAGTTAACTACACCAAGACTTTTGATACAGTAGTGATGCTCAATACTGTCAGGTCTCTGTTAAGTATTGTTGCCAATAAAAGTCTCTATCTTGAGCAGTTGAATGCGAAGATTTCATTTCTTGATGGAAACTTAATTGTGGAGATATACATGCATCAAACTGAAGAATTCACAAAAGAAAGGAAAAAAGCATATGGTGCGCAAACTAAAGAAGGGCTCGTATGGTCTAAAACAAGCTCCAAGATAGTGGTATATGAAGTTTGAAAGCTTCATGGACTCAGAAGTGTAATCTCGACCATTGTTGCTTCTTCAAGAGATAAAAGTCTAGTTATATCATTTTTCCACTTTATGTTGAAGATATGTTAGTAGCAGGCTCAGACGTTGAAGTGACAATAACCTAAAGACACAACTGTCAAAAGAATTTGATATGAAGCACTTATGTCCGACAAAGAAAATTTGTGGTATGCAAATCATGAGAGATAGGAAGAAAGAAGTTTTACAGTTATCTCAAGCAGAGTGCATCAACCGTGTTTTGCAAGATTCAACATGGGCGATACCAAACCGGTTAGCACACCTTTGACATGTCTTTTTCTCATATTCAAGGAACAATCACCTCAAATGAAGGAAGAAAGAGAACTCATGGCCATGATTCCATATACTTCAACAATTGAAAGTTTGATGTAAGCAATGGTCTATATGAGGCCAGACATTGGCCATGCAATGGTCTATATTTGTACTTTGGCAAAAGAGAGATAAAAGTAGAAGGCTATGTAGATGCCGACTTTGTTGGTGAGATTGATCACTGAAGAAGTACAACTAGTTATATATTTACTGTTGACACATATGTCGCGAATACAAAGGATTGTTACTTTATCCACTACAAAGGCCGAATGTGTAGTAGTAGCAAAAGCCAACAAATGATTGATAGGGCTTCAAGGATTGTTAGCAGAGACGGGATTCATCCAAGAGAAGTGTGAATTGCATAATGATAGTCAAAGTGCGATACATTTGAGAAATATTCAACATTTCATTTGAGAACAAAACACATTGGTCTTCATCAATTTTTCTGTACTATTATTTTAGATTTAATTACTTCACTTCCACTAATCTGACTATGAGAAAATTTTGCATAGTTTCCTAACATAAATTAAATTTTATAAAATATTAAAATAAACCGATACCTGTTTTAACTTTCTTTTCCTTTTTACCTATATATATGCATGACTCGTGTGACATTGGTGAATGAATCTCATACCCACCACCGTCTTGGCTATAGAAAGATGAAGCTTCCATATAGTTACACATTCTAGATTACCATATAGCAAATGCATTGCATTTTTCACACACAATGTTAACTAATTTTTTAGAGTGTTGAAATGCAATAAAAACAAGATTAAAAATAATTTGCAATAAAATAAACAACGATATATTACAGTTTCAACTTAACCCATTAAAGTAAAAAAAATAAAATATGACGACCATAAATATTTGAATTTTCTTTTCCTTATATATAGCAACATTGGTGAATGAATCTTTATACCCACTGGCTATAGAAAGATAAAGCTTCCATATAGTTACACATTAATTCTAGATCTACTTACTTACCATTTGCTACATAAATTGCATTTTTAAGAAACAAGGTAAACTATTTTATTTTTATTTTTATAGAGTATTGAAATAGAATAAAAACAAGGTTAAATATTTGACAATATATTAAGCAATGACATACTCCATCTACAATGAAATACAAGCAAAAAAGTTAGTTGATGAATGTGGTTAAAAATTTATTCCACATGCATCAACTTTTTAATTATTCTTTTTTATTATATTTCATTCGAAAAGAGTATTTTCTTAAAAAATAGTTTCAACTTCAGGCAGAAGTAACCGATTGAAGTAATAATAAAATATGTTGACCTCAAAAAAGTCTTACATGTATAATGTTAAAATAAATCGAAGACTTTTTTAATCTTATTTTTCTTTATAAATGATCTTATAATTAAAGACAAACAGAAAGAGTAACACATAATTAAGAATGGATTGGTCCAAATGATAAGAAACTTGAACTCCTTAACATGTAGTTAGGTGTTCGATTTCTAGTTTTTACAAATAAATTTTTTTTAATTAGAAAACAAGGATCTATATTGTGAATCCTACGGATTTTCCGACAAATATTAACTACTATTAAATGATGCCGAAAACTTTGTACAAATGTCATAGTATCCAAAAGAGAAATGATATTTGTACAACCATTTTATGACAACTTTTGAACAACTTTTTTTCTCATACTCACATGATCTTGTTATCCTTTCTCTTCCTTTTTCTCTTTCCATTGTTTTTAACCAATAAAAAGAAAGAAAAACAAAGTTATCACTAAAATTGTCAATAAATAGATATATCAATATCATTACTCTATCCAAAAACTAGAGTAACACATGCATTGCATTTTTCACACACACAAAAAAGTGTATCATAGTGCTAGAAGCCATATATCCGGTCAAACCCAAAACCTTTGACCATATAAAGCATTAAAAATATTAAATTAATAAAAGAAAAACAATCCCAAAAAATAAATAAATACAAGGTTCCAAATTTTGTTTTAGTAAAAAATAAAATATAATTAATGACGTTTTGAAAGTCTAACATATAAAATATTAAAATAACTCGTAACTATTTTAATTTTCTTTTCCTTTTCCTTTTTAACCTATATGCATGACTCGTCTGACATTGGTGAATCAATCTTTAAACCCACAGTCTCAGCTATAGAAAGATAAAGCTTCGATATAATTACAAATTCTAGATTACCATATAGCACATACATTGCATTTTTCACACACAAGTTTATAGAGTATTAAAATAACACAAAAACATGATTAAATAATTAACAATAAAAATTCATTTGGAGTTGACCTAATGATGTTTGCTTTATACCTTAGAGTGTGTTGGTTTCATGTTTGATTTTCCATTATATTAATTTCGATGGACTAAAAGACTAACTCTGACTTTAAATTAAGACCGCAAATAGATAGTTGGATTGGACTCTTTGTATTAATCGGTTCTTCGACCGAATACCAAATCTTTTTTCTTTTAAAAAATTAACAATAAAATAAGTATTGATTTATAAGTATTAAAATAACACAAAAACATGATTAAATAATTAACAATAAAAATTCATTTGGAGTTGGTCTAATGATGTTTGCTTTAAACCTTAGAGTGTGTTGGTTTCATGTTTGATTTTCCATTATATTAATTTCGATGGACTAAAAGACTAACTCTGACTTTAAATTAAGACCGCAAATAGACAGTTGGATTGGACTCTTCGTATTAATCGGTTCCTCGACCAAATACCAAATCTTTTTTCTTTTAAAAAATTAACAATAAAATAAGTATTGATATATGAAAGAGTCAACTTCTAGCATAAGTAAAACATTAAAGTAAAAAATAAAATATGACGATCTTATAAAAAAGTCGTACATACAAAATATTAAAATAAACTCAATAAGTGTTTCAATTTTCCCCTTAAGAAAATCTATTTTAATTTTCTTTTCCTTTTAATATATATGATAAAGCTTCCATACACATTCTAGATTACTTACCATATGCCACATAAATTGCATTTTACAGATACAATGTAAACTAATTTTTTTTATAGAGTATTGAAATACAATAAAAACAAGGTTAAATAATTGACAGTAAAATAAGCAATGACATATTTTCTTAAGAAAAGTTTCAACTTCTACCATAAGTAACCGATTGAAAAAATAATAAAATATGATGACCTCAAAAAAGTCTTACATATATAATATTAAAATGAATCCAAAACTATTTTAGTTTTATTTTCCTTTTTAACCTATATGCATGCTGACATGTGTGACATTGGATGAATAGTTCTTAAAAAAATTATCGAAAAGACAAAACTAGATTGCCAATAATCAACGAAAATTGTTAGCAATGCTCCTACCATTATTTTTTATTGGATGAAATCTATATAAGTTTTAGAATTTTATGTAGAATCTGTTTTCAATGTATATGAGTCATATTAATTTTACCAAATAAAATGAAACAATAATAGTTAGAAAGAATGTTAAAAAGAGAATTTAAGTCATTTTAAGGATAAAGAAGCACATACATTGCATTTTCCATACAAACAAAGAAGCAAATCTTAGTGCTTTCTGCCAATAATCTAGTCAAACCTACAACCTTTGACCCATAAATAAAATAAAAAACATTAATTAAATTAAATAAAAACAATCCCAAAAAATATAAACAAGGTTCCAAATTTTCCATGGTCAAACAAAACAAAAACCACTGATATTTTACAACCTTCTAAGAAATAACGCCACCCAATAGAAACACAAACCTTAAACATTACGTACACATTCATGAACATAACCCATTTTTTTCTCTCTTTATATTAACCCTTTCCATTTCTCAACATCAAAATTTTCCAAAACCAAAAACAAAAATAACTTCACCACCCTTTTCTCTTCTCTTTCTTATGGCATCTTCATCAACAAGTAGTTTTGAAAATAATAATAATAATAATAATCATCAAAACTCTTTGAACTCATTCAACAATTTCACTTTCTCAACACACCCTTTCATGTCCACTACTTTCTCTGACCTTTTAGCTTCTCCTGCTGCTTCTTCAGATGATAATAACAATTCAAGGGGTGTGCCAAAATTCAAGTCTACACCCCCTCCTTCTTTGCCTTTGTCACCTCCCCCTGTTTCTCCTTCTTCTTACTTTGCTATTCCTCCTGGTTTAAGCCCTGCTGACCTTCTTGATTCTCCTGTTATGCTTAACTCTTCCAATGTTAGTTTCTTTCATTTTCTTCACTTTTTCTTTTGATATTTTTTTTAGTGATTTTTTGTTTGTTTTTGTTTTAAAAGAGTAAAGTTTTGAACTTTATTTGTTTTTTTGACATGGGTTGTCTTAGTTTTTTGATTATAAACAAGTGAAGTTTGAACATGTTTTTTGGTTTTTGTTTTTGACAGAAAACATGTTTTTTTTATGTTGTTAAGATTGTTTTTTTCTTTTTTGTGTTTGGTTTTGTTGACCATGATTTTTTATGCTTAGAAAAGTTTGAACAAAGGAAAGTTTAGACTTTTTTTTTACAAGAGTTGACTAAACAATTAATATCATTTTTTGACATATGTTCAATGGTTTTGATGTTGAAGAAGAGTTTTTCATTTATTTTTAATCAACTGAAGGTTGAATATGAACATGCTTTAGTTATTTTTATTTTTTTGGTTTGTGATTTTTGTTTCTTTGACTATTTTAATGTTGCTACTGAATTTATGGGCATGTGTCATTTTGTTTATGTTTGTTTTGATGCAGATTTTGCCATCTCCTACAACTGGTGCTTTTGCTGCTCAAAGCAACTACAATTGGATGAACAATTCTGAGGGGAATCAACAAATGAGAAAGGAAAATTTCTCTTTTCAAACCCAACAACAAGGGCCTGCTGCTGTTACTGCATCCACAACAACTTTTCAATCATCAACTGTTGGTGGAGTTCAACAAGTATGTTGTAACCAATTTTATAAGCATTTATTGCATGTTTGGATTCTCTGTATGTTAGGCTGAGTTACTGTATGTGATTGTGATTTTAACAAAAGCTAAGCTATACTTTAGAGATTAAAAAAATCGAATTTGGATTTGTTGCATTTACAAATGTCACGCATTCAAGCAGTCAGTACATTAATGACGGTCCATTAGTCTAGATTGGACGGTCTAGATTTTAAGTTTAGTATTTTGCGATTTAATATTTAATTGAAATGTGTTTTCTTTCTGCACTGTTTGATCTTGATTCAACGATCATCGATGTGCTGATTATGTGAATGCGTGAAGTTGTGACTATAACTAATCCAAATCCAACAAAAATAATGTCATCAACTTTTTGAACCTATGTCTTTTATCTTATTGATTTTTTAAATGAAGAAGTTATTTTCTTAAAAATGTTCAACTTTTTCATGTAACAGCAACAGCAATGGAGTTATCAAGAGAACACAAATCAGAATGTTTTTTCATCTGAGAAGAATATGATACAAACTACTGAAAACAACAACTCTTCAATGCAGAGTTTTTCACCTGAGATTGCTAGTGTTCAAACCAACAACACCAACAATGGATTTCAATCTGACTACTCCAATTACCAGCAACCACAGCAACAACCAACTCAAACCTTAAGCCGAAGATCCGATGATGGATACAATTGGCGAAAATATGGACAAAAGCAAGTGAAAGGAAGCGAAAATCCAAGAAGTTACTACAAATGCACATACCCTAACTGTCCTACAAAGAAGAAAGTTGAGAGATCAATTGAGGGACAAGTTACTGAGATAGTTTATAAGGGTACTCATAATCATCCTAAGCCTCAATGTACAAGGAGAAACTCGTCATCATCTTCTAATGCTCTCGTGGTTGTTCCTGTTAATCCAATTAATGAAATCCATGATCAATCATATGCATCACATGGTAATGGACAAATGGATTCTGCTGCTACTCCTGAGAATTCTTCGATATCAATAGGAGGTGATGATGATTTTGAGCAGAGTTCTCACCAAAGGACTAGATCAGGTGGTGCTGGTGATGAATTTGATGAAGAGGAACCTGAGGCTAAAAGATGGTATATTTTTTATTTTATTTTTAACACTTAGCACCATTAATATGATTCCATGTTTTATTGATGTTCTTAAATTGCTGATGCGGTCGCAATTTTATTATGTCATGAGCCTTTATGTTGAAGTAAAATGCAGGCTGATGCGGCCGCAATTACAGTTGTGATGTCGTTGCTCATATATTAGTATATTGTGGTTGTGGACTGCAATTTAAAACTACTATGGTCTTGTCTTGATATATTCATTTATGTAATTTTTATTTCATGGCTAATTTAATTTTATATTAAATTTTCAGGAAAAATGAAGGTGAAAATGAGGGTATATCAGCACAACCTGCAAGTAGAACTGTGAGAGAACCTAGAGTTGTAGTTCAGACAACAAGTGACATTGATATCCTGGATGATGGTTACAGATGGAGGAAATATGGACAGAAAGTTGTTAAGGGCAATCCAAATCCAAGGTAAAAAAATAGTTCACTTTATGTTTACTTCTTGAAATTTATACTGTTTTGAAGTTCTTTTAAAAAGTACTACCAGTTAATTTGAGTATCCAATGATGGATTCACTCCCTCCCGTGATAGCAGTTTACAAATATTACCTAGTCAAATGTGGTAAAAAGTTTCAACTGTATAATGAATTGTATTTGTTTCTTTATCTGTTTTAGGTACTTTACCATAATGGCTTGTTTCTTTTTGGAAATTCTACTATAGGCTAAACCTGTAACATTTTTCCTTGCCTTTTCTAATTTGGCTATTTCTTGGTCAAATTTGGCAACTATAATATTCTTAAATTTGCATGCTATCTAGAAAAAGAATAGTAGTTCTAGACTATATATCACATACACTTCAAATTGAAGATGTGTGTGACACTGACATGACACTGACAGATATGGTAACATGTAGTTAATTCATTTTCTCAAATTATTATCAACATTGATGTGTTTGTGTCCATGTTATGTCCGTTTCTGTGTTGGTGCTTTATAGTTTATATGTTCTAGATTGTGTTATCTAATTTTGTGTTTAATTTATGACTCGTAGGAGTTACTACAAATGCACACACCCTAACTGTCCAGTGAGGAAGCATGTCGAACGTGCCTCGCATGATTTAAGGGCTGTGATCACAACTTATGAGGGAAAACATAACCATGATGTCCCGGCTGCTCGTGGAAGTGGAAGTCATTCCGTGAACAGACCAATGCCAAACAACCCTTCAAATCCAAACAATGCTGCAGCCATGGCCGTAAGGCCTCTTCAGATTCAGAGGCCACAACAAGCACCTCAAGGACAATCACCATTCAACCTTCAAATGCTGCAGGGTCAAGGAAACTATGGATTCTCAAGGTTTGATAATCAAATGGCGCCTTACATGAATCAACAACAGCAGCAGCAACAACAACAAATGGCTGAAAATGGTTTTGCCTCTAGAGCTAAAGAAGAACCTAAAGATGAAATGTTCCTTGAATCTTTGCTTTGCTGAAAAGATTCTTTCATTTTTAGTAGATACATGGAAGGTTGGAAATTTTGGAAAGTGGGACTAGGATTTTCTTTATTTTTACAAATAAGATAAGATAAACTTCATTCCATTTATTGCATTTGTTTTTTGGAAGTTTGGTTTTTTCTTGTAAAGTTTATACAGGATGGGTTTGGTTTGGTATACATTTCACAACTTTTATTTTCCAATACACAAGGATTTGGTACAATTTTTTCATTTCTTTTGGCTTTAGTTAGGAAGAGAGCTTCATATTTAATCATTTGTTGGCCGATTGTAAGTCATTAACTGCATTTGGCATGTGCGATCAAGATCAGACGGTTTAATTATTAATGTAAAATTTGATTTTTTTTTTATATCCATAATTTCAATCATAAAATCTCTATCTTGACCTACAGGCCAAACCTTTGACAACATGAAACCAAATTTATAATATTCGTGTTGCAATTTTTAGTAGGATCGCATAGAACCTAGTTTCAATATCGCTAATGCAATTTTAAATACACGTGTATTAAAATAATTAATATTGTAGTTCATATTTGTGGTAATAATCCACAATATGTCAAAAGATATCACTTGAAAAATGTGTATTAAAGACGTGACTTTGATGTGATAATTGGTACGCAAATGTGACTCTTTGGTACCAAACTTGGTCAAATATGGGTGCTACTAGATTGCCAAGTTGGTCAAGGTCAACTTTGGTATAGTATCCTACTTTTTTTAATTTCTCTATACATAAATGGATGTTTCCAGGTTACCACCTTCATCTATTCCAAGTGGGGTAGCCATCAATATTATCATTTTGACTTAAAAAGACATGATTACCCTTTTTCCTTATCCTAGTACAATAACCAAAATGCCAAGTGTGAAAAGGGTAAATTTGCAGAAAGATTTTTGGAACTTTCTCTTTAATGAGAGATATAATAATGTAGGACAAGTGGAAATGATAGGGACGTTTACGTGATGCACACGTTATTAGTATCCTTATGCTTTTTTTGTTGATCATATTTTTATTAGTATCTTTATTATGCTTGATGCCAAATAGTTAAAATAGATTTGTCCTTAGCTCATTGTCATCACGTTAGTTACACATGCTTTCCCAAGTATCCCTCCCCGCCGACCTAGCATATTTTTGAGCCCATCCAATTATATTTTGCCGTACATGACATCAAGGATATTAAATTTGAAGGAAAGAGTGATTCACGCAATTAATCTAGTGTGCAGTGTTGTTTAAGGTTTAAATTTTTTTGTTTAAGGAGTGATATCAACATATTCTCAAATAGACATTTTTGTTTAATTTATTGAAATGTAAACGAGTCGCACGAAATAATGTAGCCCAAAATTTTATACTATTATTATTTTTCTTACCCTATGTCTTACTAGCACGTTCTGTTAATTTTCTGAAAATGTCCTTGAACAATTCGGATTTTAAAATCCAAATTTATTTTTTACTAATTTGGATTTTATAATTTGAACTATGCTTATATATAATCAGCAATCAGAATCTCCCACATTTCAGCAGTTTTAAATTTTGTTTTTAAAAACAACAAAAAACAAAGTAAAAAAATGCTAAAAAACCTGTTAAATAAAATCATAAAAATACCACCAAAATATTCTAATGAAAATTTTTTCGAATTTTTCTGAGAATATGAAAAAATTTTAAAAATTAAAAATGGGTCTAAACGATGAAATTTTGGTTTTTGAGGGGCTGAGTCCCGTAAGAAGTCCCTTCTAAGGGAGTCATGATCCTTGATTTTTTTTCCTGATTTTCTGGGGAAGTTTCGGAGCAATCCGATCAAGTAGTCTGAGATTAATATTGTCCATAAAATGACTATCCATGTTACAAACATGTTTTGAATTTGTGGTAATATAGTTTGAATTATATAATCCGAACTGTTTTTCCCTTGAAAAATGGTGTTTAGGGGGGGGGGGGGGGTT
>Ga0228711_1002411_pt1 | contig 28708 bp, 17 predicted proteins | sample MedpolnodulmetaG_2_FD_177996 | JGI IMG/M metagenome (GOLD analysis project Ga0228711, IMG submission 177996) | Root nodule microbial communities from Medicago polymorpha collected in Santa Monica, California, United States - brown nodules | ecosystem: Host-associated > Plants > Roots > Nodule... | reverse complement strand
AAAAAAAAATAAATAAAAATGCATGAAAGAGTAAACAAAACGAGATAAGAAAGAAAAAGAATGAATGCAGAAAAGGGGGTGCAGCAGTGTTATGGGGTATGCAGAAAATAAAATAAAGAGGGATTGGGTCTTGCTGTAGTTCGAAAATGGGCTAGGGTTTGGTGACGGGTCGGATTGTGGGTGCATGGGTCAAACCGGTTTGGATGAGAGTATAAATAGGGTGTAACCCTAATTTTCCTTCATTTTGAGAGACTCTTTCTCTCTCTTCCTCCCAATTCTCTCGCCTCTCTCTCTGTTCTTCTTTTCTCGCCGGCGAAGGTAAGGTGGCCGGTGGTGGCCAGGCGCGGCGGCCGGCCGTCATAGACGGCGGCACCGCCGCTAAAACTCTTTTTTTTAAATTTTTTTTTTGTTCTTTTCCCTTCTACTCTACTTCCTAAAGCTGTTTCTAACCCCAAAATCCCCAAATACAAACCCTATGTTCCTAGATCTAAAAAGATAAACAAAAGAGAAAGATGCTACCTTTATGTGTTGTTTGGACGGTTCGGAATCGCCCTCTTGTGTACGTGCCTGAGCCCTTTTTGCCTTTTGATTGTGTGAATGACGGTTTGCGCCGGTTTTGCCGCGGCTATGGCTTTGAGATGACGACGCTTGAGTGTGGTGTTGTTGTTGCAGCGTTGAGCTTTGTGGCTTGGTTTTGTGCGTGTGTGCGCGAAACGGTTGTGTCCGTGATGCTTTATCTCTGCGTTTGTGTTGGTTTGTTTCTGGCTGTTCTATTTTTGCAGGTTTTTACGATCGGGAATCCCCCTTGTGTCTGGTGCAGGTGTTGTTCTTATAGTGTTAGGTTTAGGATTTTTTTTAGGAACCGAATTCCCTTGGCTTGTGCAGAAGGAAAGTGAATCCGTTCCTGGATTTGTGATGCAGATGAGGCTGTGGACTTGGATCGGATTGGAATGGGGCGTGAAACGCACAGCTTGCACATTCTTTGGATTGGGATGATTTTGGATATGGACAAAAAACATAACAAAAGGATAACATTAAAACAAAAGAAATGAGTAAAAAGAAAACAAATTTAAATAAATTAAAGTTAATTAAAAACTTAAGTAAATTAATAAAAGATGAAAATTAAATACAAGATAAAAAATAAAGAGAGAAGAGGGCCCGACTCGGAACAAAAATGAGGTATTTTAAAATACCTCTCTGCCGAAATTTTTACTGAAAACCAGAGGTCGATCAGGGCCAGACAGCGTATAAACGTAGCATCAAACGACACGTGTCAGTGACGTCTTAGGTCAAAAATTGGGGTATGACATACATCATATTAAGTTAACATAAATTCAAGATTTTTACAAGAGGAATGATAGCAACACTCTCTTTTGAGCACTCTCTCTAGCACTCACTCTTTTATTGGGTAACATCATTGTATGTCCCACCACCATATGTGGGTTCCATTTCCAAAGTGTAGGTCCGACATTGATTTTACCCAATAAAAGAGTGAGTGCTAGAGAGAGTGCTCAAAAGAGAGTGTTGCTAGCATTCCTCTTTTTACAATACACTTCACCTTTCAAATGGAACCTATAACAAACTTACTTCTATCAAATCCTATGGATTATGTTCATATTGCACAATTATCATCACTGGTTTAACAATTTCTCTCTTCGAATGTTATAAGTATTTATAAATAGGCTTTTTTATAAAACTAACTCTGCTTTCTTTTCCGCTTATAATAGACACATGCTGAGATTGATCCAGATTTTATACCAAAATATTATCCTCGGTTAGGAAACAAGTGGTGTGTATGGAGCGATGAAAGATTTCATACTGTCAGATTCAACAAAGACTTCCACTATCCTATGTTAACAAATGGATGGAACAAAATGAAATTACCCTATGAATTCCCTGAAAATGTTAATGTTCTTTTACCTTACTACGGAAGTAGTTTTTTTGCAGTGAAATCATTCGAAAGTCTAAATTCCTCATCACCAATACCAGATTTTCATAGTCGAAATGTAGATCCTACTGTAGCAATTTACTTTGACATCACTTTGTCTCTGAGTATAATGGATAAAATGTTTTTAGTTACGTCCTATGTTTTCTCCTTTCTATTTTCCTTTGATTATTTTTCCTATATATCCTTAATTTAACTAACATCTTTGTTTTTAGCAGACTATACCTGAAGATTTTGCCAATTATATCAATCGACTTTTTCCTAATCAGCTAATTACATTATGCGGTGATAACGATTGTGTAACCCTGTTCGATGTTGTCAACAAAAACATGGAAGATGGAATCAAGACTCAACTACAATCTCCATTAGGCTGGAAATCTTTTTCAATCTCCAACAATTTCAAAGCAAATGACATTATTCGTTTCAAATTCTCTATCCAAAATCCTTTAAACAAATGTCACGTTTTTAAAGTATATTCAAGCTACTGATTGTGTACTCTGTTTTTGTAATAATATTTTTCCATTGGCAATGTCATTACTATAACTTGCCTATGTTGTCTTTTACATCTTCTAATTCTTATTAAGATTTACCATGATTAGACTTATTATATACTAATCTACTCTATTTGATGCACATTTTTCCCCTTCTGTTTATGTTATTAAAACCATTATTTATTGCTTCCGATACCAATATTTAGTTTGCCTTCAATCTATGAAATTAAATTTTCATTCAATCATTACATTTTCTCCATCACAGATTCTGTATACAATATTATTGGGTGCACAAATCAATGGAATAGACAATAGTAATAAAAGACATGACAATACAATATATGTCACTGCTATATTCTTTATTCATATTCCAAGATTTAAAATCTTTTCTATCTTTGTCTGCAGTGCATTCCTTTCTATTCAAAATGAATTCCTCCTACATTTTTCAATAAAACAAACAGTTATGTGATGGACATATGAATGCTTATTCCTCTGCCAAAATCTGTTCCAAGTTTTATTCCATATAACACATGCAACATAGATTTTCTTTCCATATCTCTCATTCCATATATAAATTCTGTTTGCCTAATAAGTTAGTCACAACAATTGAAACTTCCATTCCACTCATTTAACACACAACTCTTTTTCATTTCAATGGTTGGATACCGTGCTGTACTAAAAAGAAAGGTATTGGGAGGCTTTGAAACTGTCCATGTACCAGATCAGGTATCCGAATATTAATACATCATTCATCCTCTGCAGTTTATTTGTTATGCTACTATATATTAGTTTTTTACTTACTAAATGTATGGATTACATTCCTCTTGAAATGCACATCTTTTTCTCAAACTACTTATATCATTTACAACTCATTGTTTGAATTATAGATTAGTCATACACATTAGTCCATAGTAATTTATGCTATATATCAATTATGTATGCAGGAATTTGGAGAAGTTAACCCAATGTTTTTTAAAGAATTCAACAATTTGAAACCAGTGTGGAATCTCATAGATGCTGATGGAAACACTCATGATGTTACTTTCAACAACTCTGAAACTCTTCCATTATTGACTGAAGGATGGACCGACCCCAGAGATTTCTACCAATTTGAAGGCATGAGGCAGATTATGCTGACCTATGTTGGTCAAAGTCGTTTCATTCTAAATAATGGAAGGAGAATTGCGGACACTAATGACATCCCATCCTTCCATAGCAGGAGCACAAAACTTCCAAACCGTAAATCCTACTTTTTTGACGTCACTCTAACTAATTTGCAAATGGCAGTACCATCTGAATTGGTAAACTTTCATTATAATGACATTAATAATTTCCTTTCTTCTACAAATTTTATGTTACTTTTGTTCACTTATATAATACATGTTTTATCATATACAGGCTCTACCACCAGACTTCAACGACTTCCTATGGGGTGGTGATTTTGATAACCTGTTTCTGTGTAATGGGAATCCAACTGAAGGAATTATTAAAACTGATATTGAATACAAAAGCTCGGAATCACTCAATACTAAGTTGAAAAACGGTTAGGAGACATTCTGTAACAACAATTCATTTCAGATTGGAGACACAATTCGTTTCAAGTTCTTCGATGGAAAAAACAGTCCTTTTGTTCATGTCTATAGAACCAATCCTTAGTTGGCTTCCTATGTAATGCCTTAAACATGTTGTTCTGCTTTTATGTGTGTTCGTGTTGGGGTCTTTTATGCAGATGTTCACCAAGCTTTATTTTCTATGCTTTATAATCAAGTGGTTTACTCCACATGTTAAATATGTTTTATCAATGAAGTTGAATTTTCATTTGTGTTGGCAACATCATTCCTAACTTTATATCTTTAATTCTACAACCAACCCTTACTGCATTCATTAATTTTGTTTGTTGAATCTACATTATATTGGTACAAGAGATGTGAATGTTAACAAGTGGAGGAAGAGAAATGAATAGGAAGATCAAGGAAGAGAAATAATTACAAAACTTTCCAAAATAATTACTATTTACTTTTCCTTTAATTCTACAACCAACCCTTACTGCATTCATTAATTCTCACATTAAACTTACATTTGCTTCACCTATATAACAATATATTGTCTTTGGATTGCTAACATCTAACCTACTACTTCATCCTATATAACAATTTGCTTCACCTTTGTAATATGAATTACTTCCAAAAGATTTTTATTTTTATTAAAAAATACTTTTTAAAAAATATTCCAAAAATAAGTTATAAACATTGATAAAAAAAATTGCGCCAACGGCGCAACCCGTGCGAACGCATGGGTACAACACTAGTTATAAATAAAAAGGATAATTTTTTCAAAAGACTACAAACATATATAAATAACGAGTACACTGAGTATTTTACTAAGAGATAACAAAACAATAGGATCTTTTCCACGTGAAAGCTAAAACAACACACAACAACTATCTAATCTCTCCTCCTTTTTTTAAAAAAAAAAAAACTATATGATCTCTTAACATGATCATCCAACCTCAATCAAACAGGAAGAAACATAACCTCACAATCAACCAACCTTTAGTCAAAATCCGTCACATAACACTATCGTGGTACCAACATAAAATGAGTTTATAATCTCACTCATAAAAGAGACATGTGTACCAATTACCAACATGGTTTTCTAAAAACTACTTCAAAGAGATAAATTTAATCATACCCATTAACTGAAACACAAAGGCCTCCTGCCTCAAAAATATACGAGCATTACGGAATCTCCATAATGAACGCAACAATTTACCAGAAATCTACCTTTTCTTTTTTCTTTCTCCACCCAATTCAAATAGAATACTAAGAAATTTCTCTAGTCAGTTTATCGGATGTAGTTTAATAGATATATATTGTTTTTTTTTATAGGAGCAAATATATATTATTAATTTAATCTAATTTTACGTTAACATTTAATAAAAGACCATTATATTTCCGTGTCACAATTGTCAATTTCAAATCATCCCATAAAGTGTATTGATGTGAAGAATAGTAGGTTTTCATTTTGTTTTTTTTAACGGAACTAGATTTTTATTTGATGTAGTGTAAAAATGTATCCACTAAAAATTTATATTCTTAAATTTCTTAAAGGTTTGTTTTACAAATAAAAATAATAACTAATTTAATGCATATGCACCGACAATCAATCAAGTTCATTTTTTAGAGAGGTATTTTAAAATACTTTATATTGTTATCTTCTTTCTCTCTCGTCGAAGTCTCGAACCGAGTTCCTCCAAACTATAGGACAAACCTTACAACCAAGTGACTACTCGGGACAATCAATCAAGCTTGTTATATCATTTAAAATATTTTATGTTTATCATAATTTAAGTACTTAATTGCGGCAAGTAACACCGCAGTCGCCTAAACGTTGATGAGCATAATAACAACATAACTTGGGACAGTGGCTGCTCCATGTGAAACAGTAATTCACGAGTTATGAGTCTCTATTTCATTTACACATGTAAAATTGAATTGGACCTAAAATTAAAATTTAAACGGTTTTAAGGACAGTTTGGGGGTTTGGCTTAAGCCTAACCCTTTTTTCTCACCGGCATCGTGAAACTGCTCTGTTGCAAATTCATTTATTCTGGCTTAACCCAAACCATTTTGATCGTACCTGATCAGAAGGTGATTGTCGGTGCTTTGAATGCAGTGCTTTGAGTGGTGGTTGAATACTTCAAGAATACTTTCTTGGAACAGTGGGGTGTGTGTACATGCAGACACTCTGACGCTCAAGTCAGTAGAGATCAGAGAATGAGGGTTTAGAGAGAGAGAGTAGATTCTACTTCACTGGTTATTCTTCTAATGTCTTTCCTTGACCGATTATACACTCTTAATATTTTCAACTATGCCTTCACCTATCGCTCTCCATACATGTCTCGTAGATAACAAAAGGTCTATTATATCCTTTAATTTTCGATGTCTCACTCAGTTAGCTAGTAAAATAGCATTATGTTTCAATAATGTGTGTGATTGTAAACCTAGATCGATGACTTGCAATAATCATCTACAAATATTCTTATTCCATGTCCCTTAAATACAAAATATATGTCTGGAACTCCCAAATTAAATCAAATGATAAATTTCTAATTGCACGTTGGAAAATCATTATGCGGGAGAAAAGAAAGATCGACATAGTGAAATAAAACATAGATATAACTAGTAAGATTAATTATTTATATTAGATTCCAAACTAACTACACCCAATCCCAACAATAGAGAAATATCATTATGCATAACCTTACCATACATAGCATGAATGAAGGAGATTCAACGTTGAAGATGATGTCTTGATCTTCTCCACCTTAAGCTCTTTCCCTCTAGATTACGCTCTCTAGTTCTAGAACTCGTCATATGCAAATATATCAAAACAAGAAGTGATTTTGAGCTCTATTTATAGAGTTTTTTCGGCCATCATTTGTCTGTCATATACTCGCATGGCATCTCATTTTCTCGTTTGACATCTCACCTGCTTGCTTGATATCTGAGAAAATGGCCCAACAAATTGCACATGATTCCAACGTTCTCTCACAGTTCTTGATTGCTTCCAAAATTACACAAAATGCATGTGAAAAAAGGTAATAATAAAATAAAATTCATAATTGACCAATCTTTCTCATTGCATGAAATGGGGTTTTTCATAAGGTTTCTTGCACAATAAGTTAATAAGTGCCCTAAAATATATAGGTAAAATAACGCCGTTTTGTTACTTATTAACTCTTCCCAACTTAGAACTTTGTTTGTCCTCAAACACATGGCCAATAATAAGTTGGTTCGAGTTCAATGCATAATTCATAAAAGTTCCACGGTGCACCATGCATCTAAGGTTTGTGATCAATCCTTTTCCATGTGGTACTATATAACCTTGAACTTTGTATGCAATATCAAATTGGATTTGTGAGGGAAATAGTTTATTAAAAGAGTTCCTTGAAATTGTTATAATTGATTGATGAGGTAATTTGCCCGAGTCTACCAAGCAACTCCATCTCTCATTCTTGAAAGTTTTGGAAATGCTTTTCAATTCTACATACGGATTTAACTCCGATATAGAATAAGTAGAGAATTAAATCCTTCAAAAAAAATAAATAGAGAATTAATGTAAATGAGGCAATATATATCTTCCTTTGAGTAGAACTTCAGTGTATCTTTCACCACAACCATCCAAAAGAAGAAACATACAGCAAAAATACTCAATTAATTTCCAACTTTCCATCCTCAGATTTGTTGAATTTATTTCCAACTAAACTCGCTGTAACAAAACCTTCAAATTCTACTAAAATTATAAAATAAATTTTCCAGTGTGCATCAAAACGTAAGAAACACCGACTCACACACAAACACATGATACAACCCAGACACATTGATATCAATAATAGTTGAGAAAATTAGATAACCAGTTACACCGTGAATCAAAACGTATGAAGCACTCTCATATGTCAGGATTCTGTGTTAGTATCAGACATTAACACGCATCGAACACCAAACAAACTTTAAATCAGAATTATCACTACTACAAACATCAAAACACAATAATCATTGTGAGAAAGCAATCAAGTACCAGAATATATAGGCTATGTTAAAGGCATGCAAATCTGAATCTATGATATTTCGTGGATAATAGTTAGTTAATCACTAACAAAACACAAGCCAAAATTAGCGGAACTAAACAAAGTAGTAAAAGATTAAAGTAAATTAATACACCTAATTAATAACAAAATGCATCAAACATAAACTGATTAACAACTAATTTCAACGAAGATAACTTGGATTCTCTTCTTCCTTCCTTTGATCTTCCACCATCTTTTCCACAAGTTCTGCCATATCATCCCAAAGTGCTTCATTCTCCTTCTGATTCTCGTTGAATTCACCGGAAACTTCTAGAAGCTTTTTAGAGATTTCACCTTCAGCAGCAGAAACTTCTGGAACCTTCTCTGAGATTTTACCTTCAGTCACAGAAGCTTTTAGAACGTTCTTAGATGCTTCTTCTTCTTCTTCTTCTTCCGGATTTTCGTTTTCATCAGCAGAATCTTCTTTATTTTTAGCTTTAGATTCAGTTTCTTTCGCTTTCTTCTTCTTCTTGATCGATGACTTTCTCGGATCTGGTAACTCGAGAAACTTGGAAACTGAACTCTTCATCGATGAACGAGTCACTCTCGCCGCAGAACGAGTCACTGCCGGAGCCACCGCTGTTTCCTCCGCCTTGCGTTTTATCGGTGCCATTTTCAAAAAACGCGCTCTCTCGAAATCTCTCTTTCTATCTCTATGCGTGTGAATGTTGCTTTGGCACTGCGTCCTCTGTTTTTATCTCGCGTTTCGGATTTTCCCGCGCTTTTGAATTTTGAATGGACGGATTAGATTGGTTGTGGGAGGAATCGACGGTTCAATGATCTTATTTTTTTACCGTTGGTTTCTCAAACTACTTTTTTACCAAAAGCTGGTTGGTTTACCAACTAAAAGTAATAAATGAATAGTACATTTGCACCCAAAAAAAAAATAATAGTACGTTCTTATCGAAAAATGAATATTATTTCCATTATAACAAAATTTAGTAAATAAAATATAATACTCTCTCCATTCCAAAATAATTATCATAAGAGAAGTACTGTACAACACGACTCTTTACCCCCACGACAATAAACGAAATACAAATCATGCGGCAGGGAAAACAAAGTGGCAGAAAATAAATAATTAATAAAATGAAAAACGATTCATCAAACGGCTTAAGAATGTCGTGTGCCTTCGTGCTTGTCAATATGTCGTGCTATCAAGCATTTTTCTATAAACAAAAGATGAAAAACTAAAGAAATTGAAAGTAATATTTTTTAGGGTTAAATATGTTTTTGGTCTCTATAAATATGTCAACTTTTTGTTTTAGTCTCTCTAAAAAAATTCTTCAACTTTTAGTCCCTAAAAAATTTTACACTTTCAATTTTGGTCCCTCCATTAAAGTAAACTCATATGTAGAACTCATATATTTTTAATAAAATTTTGCAGAGAAATTCATAATATAATAAGAATCTTTCCCCAAAAAATTTAGAATTTTTAACAAAATATGAATTTAATATGAATTTTTATATGTTTTAAGGTTAAAAATTCATATTTAATTTGTGTTTTTTAAAAAAAATTATTTTTTTTGGGAATTTTTTTTAGAATATTTTACACATTTCTACATAATTTCATTAAAAAATACAAAAATTAAATTAAAAATAGGGACCAAAAGTAGTAATTGAAAATTTTATAGGAACTAAAAGTTGAAAGAAAATTTTAGAGGGACTAAAACGAAAAGTTGGTATATTTATAGGGACCAAAAACATATTTAACCCTATTTTTTTTAAATGTAACACATATTATGAGACAAAGAAAGTACGTGAAATCAAAGAGAATAAGAAAGAAGAACATAGACTTATACATTAATGTTGTATGCACACTAGTACCGGCCATGATAATTTATTAGTCCATGTATTTCAATTTTGACATTGTAGGGAGTATCACTAACAATGTATTTTCAACAACAAAAAATGGTTTCTTTTATTCAAAGTATTTTTTTATAATTTATGGAAAGAGGTTCGAGAGTGTTATCATCAAGTTATCTCGATGACTTGCCCTTTTGATGTTTTGGAAGGAAAGAAATCATCAGCAACTTTGACAAAAGGAATCATCAGAGATGCAAATTCTTAATAAAAAATCCAAGTGTTATGTGTGTTGGCTAAAATTAAAGAACTATGTTTTGAATCAATGGTGGTTTAATCCTTCGAAATGTTTAGACTATTATACCTTTTGATTAGTTGTGTTAAGATAGCACATGTACTTATCTTTTCTGATTCTTTGTCATTTTTAGTGATGAAAAAGGAGTGTATCTGTGTGACTGTATCCACAACTTATCTAATACCCACAACATGCGTATCTGATGACTAAAACCTATATTTTTCAATCACAATACTTAATTCAGATTTTGTTTGAGGTAATTAAAGTCCAAAAAAATTGTTCCACTCAGATATGGAATTAAGTCGTTAGACTCTGCATTATGCAACTAAATCGAACTGACAATTTGCATGTTCATTTTTACTTTTTACACAACAAATCAGCACTTGTATAAAAATAAACAAGTACCATACGCTCAAAGCAATTATCTTTTAAAATGAATAGTCATATAAAACCAAAGATTTCTGCGTGTATAAAAAAATATTGTGACAAATTCTGCATAACAGATGAACTATTATAAATAATAAAGTTAGCTTCTAGAGTCATATCAAGACCAAACCTTATCCCTCCCTCTCTAGCCTATCAAGAATACCAAAACTTTTCAACCCTCAGAAGAATCTAATAATCTATGATGTTTCAAATACAACACAAAATATATTGTAGAATAGGAACACCATATTATCCAACCAGATAAGCTCAGAAGCTCCATTTCATCAAGCCCCAGGAAATAAATATTTGATCTAATCATCTTCTGTGTCTTCTTAAGAAATACATCCACCAGACTCAGCCGTCGGGAACTTCTCAAAATAAGATGTCGTATGTGCGAAAGATGGTTCTGGGGACCATATGGTGTTGATTCACCAAAGAATGATGAAGAAGTATTTATAAATACTTTAGAATGTAGTTGAATTCGAGAAAAAGTGAATCAATTTATCTTGAGTTTCTGGATAAAACTTCCGAGCGAATAGATAACAAGATCGTTTTGAGCCATTTAACTCGCAAGGTGTAATCACCACCGTTCTCTGCAAGACATGTGAAAATGATAACAAAATCATAAGCATTCTTTCAACAGGAATAGAAGCAATATCACACAATATGGAAGAGGGCCTTCGAACCAAAACTAGAGGAAATGAAATATATTACACACCTTTGCATCACTTGTATAATGTGGACTTTCATCAATGTACTGCAGTGAATAAAAATGTGTCATTAAGTAGAATTGAAGATAACTGAATTTGCTGTTGCTAAAGTTTTAATACATGCTCTTGTACCATATATTTGTTTGTTATACCATTTTGTTTTTGTTTCAAAACTACGAGGTTTTCAAAAATACAAGTTGTCATTAACTTTTTTTCGATATACCATTGTATGTAATTGTTAGAATTCTGCAGATCTCAATTTTTAGATCACGCGATCGTGAAGTTGGAGAGAAAGTGTATCTGAATTGATAAATTCTGTTTTTTCTCTTACAAGAGAGGCTAATTAACTATGCTGGTTAAACTCGGCAAGACTAAATGAGGTTAGCTACAAATATAGACCAACTAAGCTTACAAGGATAACTAGGAAGGTTTCAACTAACTGAAGATTAGTAGAAACAATCCATTAATTAATAGTAATAGTAATTAATAACATTTGATTTTCATTGTTTGTTTCAACTAACTTGGATTTGCTTTAGCAATCCAAGATGTAATTACGTAATCAATAACATTCGATTTTCATCAAGATTGTTATGGTAGAATGTTTAGACTTCCTGGTGATATTTATACTAGATAAAAATTGGCTCTCTGAAAGGAAAAAAAATGCTAAATACAAATTCTTTGATGGTTCGTCATAAAGAGTGCAAAAACATTTGAAGGGAAAGAGAGTAAAATGTGTCGCATACCGCTATTTTTTTCATGAGTTTATAAGTAATATCACGAGCCCTGAATGACCTAGGATGCCATTTTCCTTCGGACCAATCAACATATGTGACCGACCAATTTGCGATGCCGCCTGGATCAAGCATCTAAACATACACAAAACAAGTTAGCAGGGAGAGAGAGATGGCTACCCTGTATCACTTTTAAAGAGAACAGATTGGTGCACTTACATTAAAAAAGGTTGGCAAGTAATGCTCATCAGAATAGCAGTTGCGGTTTCCCTCCATATTCGGCTGATAAATTTAAAACATTTCTTTCTTCAAACAATTGTTACAAAAAGCATAGAAAGGAAAAAATGTAGATAATTAACGAAACCATTATTTGTGATGCTATAACCGACTATAATAACTTGGTCAGCAAGAAAAAGCACAAGTGATTATTAGTAACATAGTACCCTGCAATGATGCTTGAATTTATTAAAATAGAGGCTGTCTGCCATAACTATTAGAGCGTGCTGCCGTTTCATGGAGAACCACTGCATTAAAAACAAGAAAATTCAATTTAGATGCATGTCAGAAAAACTACCATTGGTTTCGTACATTGGACACAGCAAATTTTCATCCAAGTCTTAACCTCAATGAATGCTTTATAGTTGTGTTTTAATAATATACCTGTGAACCCTTTCGAAAATCCTTCTTCTCTACTTCAGGCAACATACGTTCTACATACCTGCCATTTCCATGCGGACCGGTATCCACATAGCTTTTTAATTTAAAATTTAAAATAAAAGACAGATTAGTTCAAATTTCCATGTAACAAATATGTAGAATCTTCAATGAAAGGAAAAAGTTTCTAGAATTTATTCATCTAATTTGTAGAAGGTTCTATAATTTCTTACCTGTCAATAAAGCTGACACTTGTTAATAACAAGTAGTTGTACACAAAATCAAAGCGGCGCACCGGTATACAGCTGAAGCAGAAAGGAACATACAATTGAAAGGATTAAATCCCAAAAACCAACCAAAATTTAGCAACGGAACGAAGAACAAATTAACAAAAATACCTATCAGACAACAATACGAAATGTTGGTTATCAGGGTCTAAAAGCGCATTTGCCAAAAGTCTCCTTTCTGCCTCAACCATAGAAATTCTTCCCCAAGTTACCTGAAAGAAATTGAAAACCAGTTGGCACTAGCTACTATGAAAAAGATGGCATGATTTTTTGAATAGTGGATACATGCACTGTTTACAAATCCTTGATTTTTTTTGTGAATATTGAAACTTTTAGAGCATCTCCAATGGTCGAATTTTAAGGAACACGTATTAGTATTTGAGTGGATACATTACGTGCAAACTAAATTTTATGACACTGCAATTTTCAAATATCATCTCTCTCTCTCTCTCTCTCTCTTCAATATCACACATTCTCTCTACTACTTTTACACTATCAAATGCAAAACAATAATATTTAAATTCTATGAAACTCTCTCAATTTTCCTTAGCTATGACATCGTCACTAAAGTTGTGAAACCAAAAATAAAATGTGGCAAACTAAAATTATATTTTTATTAATAAGGAAGCCTTAGAAACACCCATTCGAGATGTTCTTCAAAGCTTGAACACAATCTAATTGATCTTATCAGAGTGCATGAGAGTTAGATTAAGTATCTTCGGTAATCAAAATAGTATGAATGCGATCAGAGAGGTCCTGCATGTAGCACGGCTATTGTCAGTGGAATTCCTAAACAGTTATACAACAACCACCAAGCTTTATCCCACTAAATGGGGTCGGCTAGATGAATAGAACAACGTTGTAATGTTCTATCAAAAACCATTATTTGGCTTTAGTGCCGTGCTTGATTGAATGATCTTCTCTCTTAAGCTTAATATTTTATTAGGCTAAAGTTCTAGTTATTTCTACGTACCTAGTTCAACAAGTTCCAACTAAATCCCAAGAAACAGGGAAATTTCTGCTCAAAGGTTTTAATTTAACTTATGCAAGATTGAGATTATACACTACTTCTTGATGCTTATTGCTTGTAACTGGGTAACATTTGCACAACACACACAATGCTATGATGAGTGATGACTGAGATGTTATTATCTGTATTATTCGCCTTACACAACCATTCATTTTCCAAAGTGTTGGGTGTTAACAAAATAATGAGACTAATGGGATAATGTCCTCAAATTTCAAACATTTGATAAACGTTTTATAAAAATTACACATAAAAAATCATATGCATTGATCGCATTCTTTATCATTCTTAGCTTATATTGGAACTTGAAACTGCCATATAAAGAGTTAGTATATATTCAAATGATGAGCTATACCCCATACCGGTTCACTGTGGATGTCTCGTCCAACAAAATAGGGGCTGACATGTATCGGTTTTTCCTTTGATGCATGTACATAGACAGAAAATTTTCCTTCATGGCCCTGCATTAGTTTTACAAGTAAAGATCAAATAAATAGGAAGTAGCATATCTCTATCACATTCAAACCAAAAAAAAAATAGCACTTGGTAATTATATTCAGCATGACAAGCATTGATATGAATGAGGTAATACTTGAGAATATCACTAGTTCTAGAACAATATAATAAATGAAAAAGACAGCACCCATTATTTTGAAAGAAGACATGAAATCTAGGTATGGTCTATGGAATAGGAATGTCATATACCTGGAAGAACGTGTGCCAGAGCTTCTCGAAAGGTAATGAGCCCGGAGTCAAAAACATAAAAGCAACTTTAGGGACCGTGCTTTGAACAACATAGTACTTAAGAATTTCGCTAATAACAACCCGAGATTCAGTCTCTTTATCGGTGAATTCCCGAGTCTGTACGGGTGGTGGCTTATTAAACGTACGATCAACACCACCAACAACACTACAACCTTGAGAGTTAAACAAAGAACACGTCGAGGGGGTGCTCCGCAGCGGATAAATATAAGCAGCAATCAGAAAAAAGCAGACTATGAACACTAAAACGATAATCCAAGTAGGCCTCTTTAAGTTTGATCTGTGTCTTGATCCAACCATGATCAGAAGATTTTTTGTGAATTGTGGCCATGCAAGTTCTTTCTTCATTTAAGTTCCAGGCACCCCTTCAGCTTCTCCATATGCATCCGTAGTCTATCAACAACATTCATTTACATTCAACCCTGTCTCAACAACAAAAAAACCACAATACAGAGAAGAAAAAAATTCAATATAACTTATAGGTACTTCAACTACCAATAATCAATATACTCTAGTGTAGATGGAATCAAACACGTGCATAAAAAACTTAAGAACCATGTTTTCAAGTATGCGAAACAGGAGACATAAATAAATAACAAATAAACCACCAAATTAGTCCCTGACATTTTAGGTAGCTCTCAACTAAGTCCCTCACTCTATTAAACTTGCAAATTGACCCCTATATTTAACCACTTTCTATCAATTACGCCCCTGTAATTTAACAACTTATTATCACTTAGGTCTCAACATTTTAACAACTTGCTATCAATTTGGTCCATATATTTAACCACATACTATCAATTCAGTCTCTAGCATACTCTGTCCCCGTGAGATTAGCTCAGTTGGTAAAGACAATGCATAATATATGCAAGGTCCGGGGTTCAATCCCGGACACCACCAAAAAAAAGTCTCTAGCATACTCTTAGAAGAACTAATATGAGTAAAATGCGACAGAGTCGGGGACTTTTTGAAATATTGATAAAATCATCGATCTATTTGAGTGGTTTACTCATAAATAACACAATTAGAGTCCAAATCAAGACTGGATTAGCAAGCCTTTTGTAACAGGAAATCGGATGGTTAAGACAAAAAAAAACAAAAACAGCATTCATTACGTTTACGTTCTCATGAGAACGAGAGAAAAAACATGATTAAGATCTTATCACATACCTCTTCCTAGGCATCTCCTACCTTAATTTTTAAAGCCTAATTATCAAAATATAAAAGTACAAAAGTAAAATCAACAAAACGGAACAACGTGCAAATGATACAGCCAATTGTATTGTATACAACAATTTGCAAAAGAGACGACATAGTAAAAAGTTTGACCCTTCCCTCACTCTTCCTTCCTAAAACCTCAATCCAAACATACCACACGAATCAATCATAAGCTATGCAGATAAAACGTATAAGATATCATAAGAAAATGATTTTAAGAATAAAAGTGAAAGTCGTTCAATTTTCCTAATTAGCTTGCAATTTCGGGATTGAAAAAGTAAAAAAAGTATAAAAAAAATTTAAAAAAAGTGCAAAAAGTAAAATGTCTGAACAAAACAACAAGATCCATGAAGAGAACAGAGATCTATCATTATGAACCAACAGGACAGTAAATAGTTGAGTAAGTAGATCTTTAACTAAAGCACCACATAAGTATTCGAAAAAGAATCTTAATCACAACGAAGATGAATGAATACCTGTGAAATGAATGCAGGGATCTGAGATGAAGAAACAATGTCAACGTTGGCGTTGTGTGTTTGGGGTGGTGTCGTGTTTGGATTGGATCGGTGGTTTAGATTTGCAACGCCAATTGGAGAACGTTGATTCCAGTGTAGGTGTTATTCAATATTTATTATAACAATAATAAATAAATAAATAATATGTTTAACAATGTGTCTGCGTTTCTGTTTGTGTGTGGGTTTTCATGCTTCTCTATCTCTCTTCTTCTGTCGTTGTTGACTTGTTGTGCTACTAAGTTCAGGTTGTCATGTCATGTCTTACTCCCGGACACTATGCTTTATGTCGTTTATCAATCTAGTATTTTCTTGTACCATGTCTTTACAATTGTTTATGTTTAAACGCAACCTATTTTTTTATTTTTATTTTCATTTTTTCTTTCGTATAAACACAACCATTAAACTGAAGTTTCCCAACATATGCTTTTTTATTTTTTTGGCTTTTTTTTCATGTTCGAATTCGAACCCAGACCTTAAATATATTATGCATTGTTCATATCCATTAAGGTAAGCTCACGAGTACAATATATAATACCTATACGATTATTGCATGATTCCTAACATATGATATTCATACGATTATTGTATGACAACTCTTCTATATTTGTAAGAAAATGTTAATAAGTGTCCTCAACATTGATTGTGTATCTAAAGGACTGTGTATTTTCAAGACAATTTTTTTTATGGATTCCTTAAATAATGTTCTTAAGACACTTGTTAGCAAGACTCATTTTTCTATTATATTTTTATTTTTTATCTCTATTATTTTGGTTTTCCTATCAATACCTACATTTTTTTCGTACGTTTTTTGTTGTCTTATAAGTTGTCTACAAAATAATTGTTCAAATAACATATTTATTTTTCAAATTGAAATGAGTTTAACAACAGGAATGTGAGTGATAAGAACACTCTTTTTCTTATAAAGTATAGTACTCAAAATTGATTTCATATAAAATATAGTAGAATCCAAATTGATTTCTCGCAAAAATATTAGTGTTACATGTAGCGTTGGAAATATATTGTTTTTAAATCTAGGTAGACCTTTCTACATTCTCCTTTGTCACTTGTGCTCATATTTGTTAACACCGTGATTATATATTTTTCCCCTTGATATGATCGCAGGATGACGAAGCTGAATGCATTTTTTCGATGGATCGATGAAGCTGAAGCATAATGATATTGTAAAAGATAATGGAATTGAAGAGGTCGGAAGGATAAGATTGAAGTACAAGGTTGATTTTTTTAGGTTAAGGACAAGGGCAGTGAAGAGGTTTGAAAAGCTCCATTAATGAATAAAGTTTAAACTTTAGAAAGTGAGCTGAGCTTAACATCAATACACTCCATGTATTATCAGACTTGATATCAATTCAGTCAGTACGACCTAGATATAGTAAATGGTTCACCGGTAGAATGATATAGTAACAAGCAATCAAACATAATAGAGTAAATGGTTCAATTCAAGTACATACATATTATAAAAAATGTGACAACAAATACCATAATAAACTCATTACATCATCATAAGTTGGCTATACAAAGCCGAAAAATGGGGGCATACATCATTACACGATCATTACACCAAAATAACTAAAGATATTACAACATTAATTAAATGAACAAAATATCCAATTAGCATCATTCGGTTGTTCTTTAAATTAGAGTGTCGATTTAAGTCCTCACGAGCTTAACTCAATTGGTAGGAAAATACATAACATATGCAAGGTTCGAGAGTTCAAACCCGACCACCACACACAAAAAAAAATGCCGATGTAACACCCCTTATTATCACCTCTTTGATTTAGAACATGGTTAAGATGTTTAAGTTATTCTTTGTTGTAATTAGAGGAGGAAATAAGTCAGACGAGACGTTGTGCTACAAAATATGTTACAAAAAGTGTTAGAAAGAAAGAGTTTTTAACACTCCTCATAAAGATATATTTTTTATTGAATGAATTTGTTGTTCCTTTAATTTGTACCGTCAATCAAATTAATCCCCGTATTTTTTGAAATAACTAATTAGTCTTTCTGTCAATTTTCCGTTATACATGTTGACGTGTGACTTGTCTTTCCATGTCAACTTTCGTGTGATTGTTTTGATCAATTTTTATGGTTGGAGTATAATATTTTATTGTTCATAGATGTTAATCTCTAACAACTTTATTCATATCTTCCTCAAGTTAAATAAAAATTGAATCAGCCACATCAACTCCACATCTTGAAGCAAACACTTTCACATAACTCAAAATTAAAACATATTTTGAAGGAGATGTTAATCTCTAACAACTTTACCGGATTTTCCTCTCCATATTATCGTAACAAAATCAATACAAGTTGGAATGGGATCCATACAACAGAGAGAAGATGAAGGAGATGACAATGATTTTTAACTTCGTGATTTTTAATCTCGCTCAATATGATGAAGAAGCTGTCGAATTCAATTGGAGAAAAAAAATTAATGGATGATGAAAACATTGTTAGCAATAGCAGGGCATGTAATTTCAGGGACGCGGAAGAAGAAGAATATGACGGGGAGAGAGAGAGAGAGAGAGAGAACAAGGGTTTTTAATTTTAAATTTTGTAACTTCGTGATTTTTAATTTTGTTCTATGTAACTTTTCATTTTCGATTTTGATCCGTGTAATATAGCCAGAGATCATCTAGAAGGTCACCTAAATTTCAAATTTTATTATTTAGATGTTTTTAATTTCGTCCCTTTGTACCTTTTCATTTTGGTCTCTGTAATATAATCAGAGATCATCTATCAGTCCACGTATAAGCGTGTTTAGCCAAGTCAGCATCGTCACATCACATGTTGTTAGCTAGCAAGGTGTTTTTATAATAGGGTTTGACGGGAGGGACGAAAAACAAAAAGTTATTAACTTAAAAAAAAAGTTGTTTTAGAAAGAAAAAAAACATAAAAGGATGAAAACAAAAAACACGCCAAATTACATGAACATTTTACGTATTTAAGCATGAAAATTATTATACTTAATGATAATGAAAATTGTTAAGGCCTTCAGGGTTTCAAACCAACACTAACCAAACATGCTTACACCCCGAGAAGATAAGGCAAAGAAGACTTTACGCAGACGTGGCATCACAAAACCCAATAAACTCGATTCTCATCCGACGTGGCACCATAGAACCAATAAAAGATTAGTCAAATTTAGAAAGAACTTGTTCACTGTTTGGGAAGTTTAACGCAGCTTAGTACAGTGAGTATACCCTCATGGCTGCAGCTTATGCTTCTGCGTTTCGCTTAGTACAATCTTCATTCGAATTCAGAAACCATAATAATAACTTTCCAACATCCAAATCATTTAACATCCGTTTCCCTCGCCGTAAAAACAGCTTATGCGTTTCTGCTTCCGTTTCTATTTCCAACACTGATGTCCGAACAGGTCCTAATGATCTCGTAGCTTCTCTTCTTTCAAAGGTACTCTACTACGTATTTTTTTTTTTCTTATTTATTATTTTGTTTACTTCACTAAATATTCAAATAATGTTTATTTGGTTTTGTAAGAATTTTATACACACGGATGATTATTCTTCTCTTTTTAATTACATGTAACATGTAGCATACCTTGAACATGCTACATTTTTTTTATATTATGGTAATCACTTATTTAATAAATGCTTAATTAAACTATGTATTTATCTGAATTTTAATGCTGTCATCATGTGGTGTTTAATCCGACTTCAATGTCAACCATTGATAATCAACAATTAGTATTTGATTAATGTCTTAAAATATTAGTAATGGTTGAGATGTCTTGATTTCTTTTTAATGTGAAAGTTGACTAAAGAGAGGCTAAATCCTTGTATTAATGTTCAACGCCGTGATAATAGCTGATCAACAGAACACCCAATTAAGAAAATTACAGTATAGTCCCCGTGAGCTTAGCTCAGTTGGCACAGACATGCATTATTATATGCAGGGGCTGGGGTTCCAACCCCAGGCACCCCACTTATTCTCCTTAAAAAAAGTGAATTCTAGCCACTAGGCTACTTGACCAAAAAAAATAAATTACAGTATATTTTAAAGTCTTTGATGATATGTTTTCTGATAAAGATATAAATTAAATTAATCATCAAAATAGGTGAAGTGGGAACTAATGTAATTGATAAAAAACATACTCTAGGATTAATATGATGGAGTGAATTTTTATTTTACTTTACTATTGGCGTGATGCCTCAGGTGTTTTGGTGATACGAAATACTGCTCAAGTCGAAGGGTCAATTTTGCTGGACATCAGTAAGACCAACGATATTGTATGGGATATAGTGTTGGGCGGTGAAAAACCAACACGAGAATAAAATAAGCATAGCAGAGATGAAGATGTTGCGTTGGATGTCTGATAAGACTAGATGTGATAGGATTAGAAATGAATGACAATATTTGAGAGAGTTGGGGAAGCACCTATAGTAGAAAAGGTTGTGGAAAATAGGCTCAGATGGTTTGGGCATGTAGAGAGAAGACCTATAGATTTTGTAGTAAGGAGAGTTGATCAGATGGAGGATAGTTAGATCACTATAGGTGGAGGAAGACCTATAAGAGAAACTATTAGGAAAGATTTAGAAATTAATGAGTTGGACCGAAATATGGTTTGTGATAGAACATTTTTGCGTAAATTGATCAATGTAGTCGACCTCACTTAGCGGGAAAAACTTGGTTGTTGTTACTGTTGGCGTAATGGTCAACCGATGCACAAATAAAAGGGGAGGGGGAAGGAGGCGTAGTGGATTCAAACCCACGCACCTACACTCATGAGTCATGTCCCAGCAGTGCTAACCCCTGCACTACAACACAAAGGACAATGACCATGGAGTGAGTTAATCATTCACTTTCTTTATTTCTTACTTGGTCCTTGTTCTGATATGATATTTTAGAAAAATAATTGGGGAACCATGAAATAAAATGGAATTTCTAAGCTGCACTTGTAGATTAGTATTTGAAAATTTCACAATGTAATTGCCAATATACTATATAGCAGTGCTCAGTAGTGGATGCTGCTAAAAATATTTGAACCAAGAGCACAAGAATGGACCGTAATTAGAGTTACGATACGAATTTTCATGTAGAGTTGTGATATATAGTACCAGACTTTACAATAAGACTTGTGAATTATGATTGCTATTCTAATTTTTCAGCACTAAGATAGTTATGAGTTATACTACTTCCTTCCATTTCATTACATTTAATGTTTAACTTACATATTACTGTACTTTTAAATATTTATTTCCATACTGAAAATTGAATTTTAACTTTTAATCAGGTGGTGCAAACAGATGGAGGAGTTTTACTGCAAAAGGAAGAACACAAAGAGGTGGCTGAAGTAGTTCAGGAATTGCAGAAGTATTGTGTGAAAGAGCCGGTGAAATGCCCTTTAATATTTGGAGGTGAATCCACATCATGCATTTATTTGTGCTGCTTAACCTTGAGATTGTGTTAAAAGTTAAAACCCGTACCAGCCTATCTGCATATTTAATAAAGTGCTTATAGTATAAGTACTTATCATATACTCCCTCCGGTCTCAAATGTAAGAAACTTTTCACTTTTTAAGTTCATTCAATAAATGATGTATGTGGTATATAATAAGGACCACATACATCATTTATTGAATGAATCTAAAAAGTGAAAAGTTTCTTACATTTGAGACCGGAGGGAGTAAGTGCTTATGTATAAACTACTTCTATAACGAAAGATAAAATCAAATAAACTTTTTTTCGTTTAAGTTATTAGCAGTTTTTATAAGCAATTCTGGAGAGCTTATGAAAATAAACTAAAAATAGTTTATGGACACGTCATAAGTTGTTTCCATAAGCTCTCTCAAAGTCTCGCACGTACTTATGCTAGTAGATAAGCTCAAATAAGCCAATCTAAACAGACCAAAATAAATCGCATGGTGCTTTTGATTTGTTACCCGTGTTTTTTCAAATTTCTATTCATAATTAAGAATTATAAAATGTTACCTTTTATTTGTTGGCATTTTTCAAGAATTTGGCAATGAACAAGTGAATAACAATTAACAACAAAGTGGAACCAAGTTGAAAAAATGTGCAATATTTATCCATAGTGTAGTGCTTGGGTAAACAGCTTAAGAAACGCTTATTTGAAGCTCCACACATTAGGGAAACTCCACACATGCTCTGTATGATGTATCAACTGTTTTTATAAAGAAAAATGCTAAATGTCATTAAGCACTGTTATCTGGAAACTCACAAATGCCACATTTTATTGTTTAATTGGTTTGCATTTTCAATCATACATCATGTGAATAGTTACTTGGCCTAGTAATCGGTGGTTTTTGGCTTTGTGATGTTCATGAGCAATAATAATTTTGTGACAAATTGCAATACTGTTTTATAAATTATTTTGGGGAGCTTGTGAAAATAACACATCATAAACGATTTCGAAATATTTTCTTTCCGCCTTGTTCAGCATACTGACAAAATTGCTTTCCAGAGTGGGATGTGGTGTACTGTTCACAGCCAACATCACCTGGAGGCGGGTATCGGAGTGCATTGGGCAGAGTTTTCTTCAAAACAAAGGAAATGGTTCAGGTTGTTGAAGCTCCTGATGTTGTGAGAAACAAAATCGCATTTACTGCTTTAGGCTTTTTGGATGGAGAGGTTTCTCTAAAAGGTATATACGTCTTTTAATCATTTCAAATGTGTATGATGGCAACCCACCGCAATTCGTATCTTTGACCCCCATTAGGCGTCCGAAGGTATCCCCACGGCTTACTCCCTCTGGACCCGCTATGGGATTGATCATCGAGTCATTAGCTGGATTTCTGGTTTTTTTTTATCAGGGTTGGGCTACCTCCCAAATGGACGACTCTAGCAATCAAACTCGGGTTCTTTTCGTAGGGGAGAGTCATGTTGTCAACTATCCCAATAACATGTTGGTTAGTTAGTAGTTAGTAAATGGTTTATTAATATTATGTTATGAGAATGTTATGTTTACATCGAGGGGTTACATCACTTGCATAGAGATTAAGTTAGTAGCTACTAAATAACAAACTATGTCTCTAATACTAATATCAAGTGAAACCTCATTTTCGTCTTAGAAGTTGTTACATGTTACTCTTTGGATAGTATTTTGAGTCTTAGCTAACAAATTGGAGGAGTAATTTGACATTCATATTTGATTTTAAGCATTTAATTATAGGGACTAAGATGACAAACATTTTACTAATTGAAGGATGTTTTTGTCACTTTTTTTATTTTTTATTTTAGAGACTAACTTGTTCTTGTTGGTGCTCAAGTTCTTTCTCTATCCATAGAAAAGCAATAAAAAAGGGTATCTTGTTTGTGATTCAGTTTTATTTTTTCACTACCGAACTTCTGTGCTTACTTGATGTATGAAAATGTGAAACAGGAACACTCAAGGCTCTAGATACGGAATGGATTCAAGTTGTATTTGAAGCACCTGAATTGAAGTTAGGATCATGGAAAGGACAATATGGAGGTCAGAGTGAAGTTAAACTCCGAATCACTTATGTAGATGAAAAAATCAGGTTAGGATTGGGATCCAGAGGTTCGCTGTTTGTTTTTCGAAGAATATGAATTTGGATTCGAATTCAAGTTCCTTTCAGGTTCGGGAAAATTCTGGCAAGTTTGTAACTTGGCACAAATTCATGTATGATATGATTTTGTGAGTGTATATTTGTTAGAACTTAAAAAGAAAATAACTTTCCAAGATATCATTACCCCTTGGCTGCAGAGTTTGTCTCAAATTGCACTAGTAGGGTGCTATTATAGTTACAAAGTGGTGTAAATGTGTAATCAAATTGACATTCAGACAAAAAATTATATTCAAGATTATTTAATTTAGGGAATGCGAGGTATGCTACTTTTATTTTTGTATGCTGTGTTTTCTTTTGTTTCAAGTAATCAGAAAATGAGTAAAAAAAAAGGTAATGCGAATATAATTTCTAGCTCATCAAAGCACCAACCAACACTTATTAAAAACAAGATTTTTTTTTTGGAGGAAAGCGTGCTTATAGCATTTCATTAATAATAAGAGTTTTGATACAAGCGGGTATATCATAATAAGTGGCGGGACTAGCTGAACGCGTGGCCTCTCGTGCAAGAGTATGGGCCACCCCGTTGGCTTGACGCCGAACAAACTCCACCCTAGAGTTAGAAAAAAGATTATGAAACAAAATGCGACAGGAGGTAATAATACAACCAAATTCAGACAAGTCGCTCCTGCTAGAACGGAAGGCATCAACTGTTAATTTAGAGTCCGTCTCAAAGTCCACATTATCTAGCTGCATATCACTCAACCATTGTAGAGCAGAGTGCAGCCCTAACGCTTCACCCACATCCACCGAAACAGTACAAGGATATGTAAAATTCTGGCCAGAACAAAGGTACCTTCCGAGTCTCGAACACAAACACCAATCCCTGTGCGGTTATGGTGAGTAAAAAAAGCCGCGTCAACATTGCATTTGTGTCGACCAGGCATAGGAGGCTGCCACAAAGGTCGAGGTAGGTGGTCGGGGGCGGTATTCCCCACGTGCGCTGCCAAACCCGAGGAAGAAAGCCCTGCGAGGACGTCCGGAGTATTTGCTAACTGCCAATCGGTTACCATGTTCCTAGCACGCTCTACAACCACCGCACTTGTTTATGTGACATTGTCCCAAACTCTCAGATTGCGGTGTTTCCAAATACTCCACATGACCGTTGACATCCGTTGAGATAAGTCTGCAGACAAGTTCTCTAGGAGGTGAAAAATAGCCTCCGTGGGGGAAGCAGCCTGAGTAAGTGCGTGTTGGACGGAACCCCAGAGACCAGTTGTGTTCCACACCTGAATAGTAAAAGGACACTCGAAAAAGACATGTAACAGGTCCTCATGGGAGGACTCACAGCTAACACAGGTAGTGGGACAAACTACACCTTTATCCAATAGACGAACACGGGTCGGTAAGCAGCCACGGCACATGCGCCAGAGTAAGTTCTTAACCTTCGGTGGGACCTTAAGGTTCCAGATTCCCGACCAGTACCCCGGGCGCCATAAGTAGGACGAATCGATAAGCTCTGTGACACACAAGCGGTAAGCACTACGTACAGAATAGCGTCCGTGCCGTTCCCCTTTCCAAACAATTCTATCATCCTCGACCTGGGAGATTAGTGGTGTGTGAAGTATCTTAGATGCGATGTCCGCACTAAAAACCTGTCGTACAACCTGTTCGTTCCAGCTTTTGTCATATAAATTCATCAGACTATTAACCGTAAAATTGTGTAAAGAAAGAGCACCTGGGACGTCACTACTGATAAATTCCCCATTTGTCAGCCAAGGTTCATTAAGAATAGAGATAGAGGCACCTGAGCCGATAGTCCAACGCACCCCCCCCGCGCACAATAAAACGAGCGCGCATTATACTACGCCAAACATAGCTCGGATTATGGCCAACAGTAGCCGTGAGATAGGAACCATATGGGAAATAACGAGCTTTAAAGATTCGAGCAACTAGAGTATCCGGCTCCGTGATAAATTTCCATCCTTGTTTACCCAACATAGCTAGATTAAAAGCAGAGAGGTCTTTGAAACCCATACCTCCATGAATTTTTGGTGCCGACAATTTCTCCCAATTCATCCAATGTATCCCGCGTTGCGTTGTTCTCCCATTGCCCCACCAAAAGGAATTTAGCATCTTTTCAATGGATTCAACCAAAGTATGGGGCAGTTGATAGATGCTCATCACATACGCGGGAATAGCCTGCAAAACAGATTTTATCATTACCTCACACCCCGCCTTTGAGAGGCACTTACCACTCCAGGAGTTGATTTTCTGCCAGACACGGTCCTTTATATATGCAAAAGTAGCCTTGCGATCGCGGCCTATCATAGAAGGTAGGCCCAGATATTTACCTGTACCCAAGACAGCTTGAACGCCGAGAATGTTGGTAATAGTGGTTTTGAGACCATCAGGGACATTGCGGCTACAGTATATCTCCGATTTTGGCAAGCTGATCGCTTGGCCCGAAGCTAACTCATAAGTGGCTAAAATATTTTTCATAACATGTGCTTGTGCCTCGTTAGCTTTGAAAAACAGAAAACAATCATCAGCAAACAAAAGATGGGAAACAGAAGGTGCAGTGCGACAAACCTTCGTCCATGTGAGAACTCCACGGGACTTCGCGTCTCTGATAAGCGATGATAGACCCTCTGCACAAATAATAAATAAATAGGGAGAGAGAGGATCCCCTTGCCGTAGGCCACACCCTGGAATAATAGGGCCTACCGGCTCCCCGTTTACAAGAACAGAGTAGTCTACTGATTCAATGCACATACGCATCCAGTGTATCCAACGGTCATGAAAACCCAATTTGTGCAAAACAGTCATTACATAATTCCAATCCATACGGTCATAGGCTTTACAAATATCAAGTTTGAGTGCAACGTACCTATCCTCCCCGCGTGTCTTAGCTTTCATGAAATGTAGCACCTCAATGGCAACCATAGCATTGTCGAGAATGGAGCGACCGGGTACGGAAGCGGATTGGTTGTCAAAGATGCACTGTGACAAAATCGTCTTCAATCTGTTGGCTAATACTTTAGAAATAATTTTATAAAGCACGTTACATAGCGCTATAGGCCGCCAGTCCTTCATACTCACCTGCAGAGAACCCTTCGGAATAAGAGCAATGTTAGTGATATTGAGATCAGGTGGGAATTGACCCGTAGTTAACCAAGCACAACATTCTTTAAAGATATCATCACCACAAAGAGTCCAAAAGTGTTGATAAAAACCCGGGTTATAACCGTCAGGACCGGAACACTTGTCCGGGTGCATAGAGAAAATAGCGTCACGGAATTCAGCCTTAGTAAAGGGAGCCGTAAGCAAATCATTATCATTATCAGAAATTGACGGGGTTAATAACATCAAGTACAGAAGAAAAATCACTATCCTGTGGTTGGAAAATATTCACAAAATAATTTCTCGCTACATCTTTCAAGCCGTGGTCACTAGTGACTTTATTGCCAACATCATCCTCAAGAGAGAGTATACGGTTTACCTTTTTACGTGATGTTGCCGATGCATGGAAATTTTTTTGTATTTCTATCACCATCCTTGTACCAGTGTGTTTTTGCACGCTGACGCCAGTAGGCATCGTCTTGGGATAGCAACCGCTGCATACGCTTCTGAAGTTCAAGCATGTGGCCTTGGTCTTCACCGGGTGCTTGCACCCGTGTGTCCTGCATATGTCTCCGACACTCCTCGATAGCACTCTTTAATTTGTGACAGTGTGTTTTCTTCCAAACGGTCATCTCTGCCGCACATGAAGATAATTGTGGAATGAGAGCATTGTTAGAATGTACCTGCCAAGAGTTAGTCACAAAATCCGTAAAACCCGGTTCCAAGTGCCAGGCATTTTCATAACGAAAGTGTCTTCTATGATAAGTAGGCTGAGGCCTAGGAGAGCATTGCAGCAAGATAGGATAATGGTCGGACGCGGGTGCAACAAGTGTTTCCACAGAAGCATTTGGAAATATATTAAACCAAGAGTTAGTAGCGAGAGCAGGATCTAACCTTTCTTCTATCGCACGTGGTGTGCCAAGACTCTTGAACCATGTGAAGGGATAGCCGTCAAGAGGTACATGCGACAAACCCGCATCAAGAACAGCCTGCCGAAAACCATTAATAAGCCATTGGGGCCTGATGGTGCGCCCCCTCTTCTCACTTGCCTCCGGAATATCGTTAAAATCGCCAAAGATGCACCAAGGGCCTGCAAAACGATCAGACAAATGACGGAGAAAATTCCAAGCATCAATTCTACGGCTACCGTGCGGATAACCATAATATCCAGTAATTCGCCAAGTACCAAGACTCGTGTCAGTAACTTCAACAGTGATATGATTATTTGAAAAATCAATAAGTTGACAATTGAAAGCAGTACGCCAAAATAAAGCAAGACCCCCGCCTCTACCGGTGCGGTCTACATGAAAACAAGAATCGTAACCAAGCAAATAACGTAGTTCTTCAATTTTATTGTCGTGAGCTAGAGTCTCACTTAAGAAAAGGATGTCCGGATTGAAGTGCCGAACTAGGTACTTAAGTTCGGGAATTGTACTTGGGCTACCTACACCCCGACAATTCCACGCCACTAGACTCATTTACCTAGGCAGGCCTGATCATCAGAACCTGCCATATCATTCTCAACATCAAATAAAGGATTAACAGTTACAAGCATTTCATCATC
>Ga0228711_1002409_pt1 | contig 28721 bp, 11 predicted proteins | sample MedpolnodulmetaG_2_FD_177996 | JGI IMG/M metagenome (GOLD analysis project Ga0228711, IMG submission 177996) | Root nodule microbial communities from Medicago polymorpha collected in Santa Monica, California, United States - brown nodules | ecosystem: Host-associated > Plants > Roots > Nodule... | reverse complement strand
AGGGTTTAATGACGATGACTTCGTTAATGAAATTTGGACCAACTCAGCTTCACAAGTGCAAAATGAAGTCACTATGGAAACTAATGATGATGTTGAAATTCCTGACGATGATGTGGAACAGGAAGAGTACGAGGAAGAGGAAGAGCAAGACCAACGACCCGTACAAAATAAAAAAGATAAATTATGTGCTACGAGAGGTCATAGTTTACATTGGCGTAAATGGTTGCCGCGGAGAAAGTAGTTTTTATTTTTATTTCTTATGAATAAACTAATTAGTTTTTATTTTTATTTATCATTTATTGTATTTTAATTATATATATTTTGTTGCCAAAAAAACAAAAAAACGAAAAAAAAAAATTAAAAATCAGTCCCGCCAATTGGAATGGTGGGAACGACCAAAAAAAATTAAAAAAAAAACCGTCCCATCATCTCAGCCTGTCAAGACGTGACACATGTCAGTAAGGGGCTCATTCCCGCCATTTGAAAAGGCGGGAATGAGAAAAACGACAAAAAAAAAACCCCCAAAAATGAAAGTGGGTCATTTTGGTGATTAATTTTCAAAGGGGGTCAGACTTGAATTTTTTTTTGGCATTAGGGTTAGAAAAAAAAAATTTCAATTTTTAGCAAGTTATATATGTTCGAGACAAAAAGCCAAAAGTTTTTGCAATTAGTTTCATGTTTGATTGCTTTGCACATTTGAAGGAATGACCTAATTAAAAAGTAGATCTTATCCATGTGTGTGTGAAGAAAAATCCATTCACATGTGGCCTACGACCAAAATCTTCCACACAGTGGGGGGGCTGTAATGGACATTGATGTTTCAACTAATTAAATTATTATAGTATATGCTCCCATTCACTTCATATAATCATATGGGTCTCTAGCTAATGTGGAAGTTGTACTTCATAACCTATAATTTTAATATAGCTTCTTTTAGGTACAAATATGTGCTTAGGTTTATTTTAAGGTTACCAATTTTAGTTTTAGCAGTTAGTCATTATGTAACAAACAACTAACATGGGGTGCAAAGAATTGTTAACATGGCGCTTCCACGTAAAAAGAAAAAAAGAAAAAAAAACTGAATTCGAAATTTGAAGCAGCTAATTTGAGAGACCGAGACCAACTCCATATAAAAATAAAAGTAATATTTTGCTATGGACTCGAGTATTAATTTCATAATAGGTGAAAAGTTCTAACACTTTTTAGTAAGTTTTTATATTTGATTTAACTCGTCTTTATAAAACCGCGACACTTGAGTTTTTCCTCAATACATCTCCTCGTGTCCAATACTATTGAACTTTGTGTGTGTGTGTATATATGGTGGGTGGTCCGATCGATAGCTCTAAATTTTAATACTATATTAGGTTTTTATGCAAAACTGGTTTGATGTGTGTATTTAAATTAATGGTTGACTCGATTGAGTGACTTTGATATCATATTAATTTTTTATATTGGTCTATATCATGCTTACAAAACTGACTTATTAGGTTTTTATATTGGTCCATATCACCCTTACAAAACCGACTTATTAGGTGATGGATGTCACTCTTTATAAACTCATAATCTCTTATCAGAAGTCCTGTATTTTTTATGTGAAATTTGAGGTTTTACTAATACTGTTAAAAACCTAATTCATGTCAAAAAACCTTAAATAATTTCTATTGTAAATTGTACCAATTTTTTTTTGTATCAAACGGTTATAATTACTATCAATTCCTCTATTAAAGAGTTAATTAATTGTTTTGAGTTGGGATTAGTTGGCTATAGTACCAAACTCTAATAGAATGACTAACTGCCATGGTAATAATTTTAGATTTAAGAGAGGATGGACAGAGAAAAACAAGAGAATATTATGGTGGAGATAGAAGACAACAAAGCAATATAGAAGTGAAGCAAAACGACATGAAACAAGGCAAGCAACAACAATGTCGTGGTATAAATTTAGTGGTGATATAACGTTACACGACATTTTAATTAAGTACCTCACTCATCTTATAGTGGAATCAATGTACATGTGGTATGATATATTATTTGGTTACATTACATATGGTAATGATATGGTGGTGAGGCACATATTCTTGTAATAATAAGTGAATCTTAATGAGAAAATGATCATGGTTGTACGTGTAGTACATTGGTTCTACTTCTCGTATCAACAGTGTAAAAGAAAATCATAGTTGGGCGTACATGTTATGAAAAGTTTGTGCACAAGCTAGCTAGACTGTCTTCTAAAGTGCTACTATAGATGCTTTTTGGTTTTTTATACTAATTAAGCCGACATATAAATAATGAAATGAGCTTGAAATGAATCAGAAGAGGACATTATTTGTGAGCACAAGGTTGCGAATTACCTAAGTGAATTTTGCATGTGTGTTGTGAGCTCAGTAATGCATGCATTTGGAATTTTGGAGTGAATCAGATTAGTTGAAAAGTGTACAAAATGCTTCACTGCTAAAGCTTTTTTACTACTTCAATTCAAAATATATGTTAATCATTAAATTTTAAGTTATCCTAACTCATTCTTACAAAATTTAACTTGTAAAATGATGAATATCTATCCGTTATAGGCATATTTATAAGATTATATATGTTCAATGTGTAACTTCAACACCTCCCCTCATACCATGACCGTTGGGATCATAACCCAAAAAGCCATGTAGTGGATGATCTATGAATATTCGATAGACTCTTATATTATATTAAAATTTAGGATGAGTCTAACTCAAACCTTCAAAATCGGTTTGTAGAGCGAGAGAAGTCTTGCACTTATAAACACATTTTATGTGGGATAATGTATCCTCTAGTGAAGTGTAACACGAGTGATCCAATAGTAGTTGGATCAAGGAATATTGTATAAACTTTGATGTCATCTTAATATCTAGGTGGAGACTAATTTATCCTTACAAATTAAGTTTACTCTTCATATTATCCACACACCATGTCTAATAGTTTGAGCACACACCATTTTTAATAGTTTTATAAATAATTTTGTCAACTATTGCAGTTGTAAATAATTATTTATATGAAAAATATTTTTTGAGGATCTTAAAATTTATAGACAATTAGTCTTTTGCATAATGACATCAATGTGAGATGTGTATAAAGAGACCATTAGGGGTGTACAGATACCGACCCAGTCTCACAATACGTTCTGTCCTGAATGCAATGGGTCAGATTTGACTCGGTCAAAAGAAAACCAGGGACAAAAATGATGGGACGAGATAGAGACATAATTGAAACAAGGATCGAGTTCGGGTTAACCCTCGGGTTACATGTTCTATCCCAATTTAATTTGAGGATAAAAGATTTTTTTAATATTATTTTACATACTCTCTCACACGACTCTTTCACTTCCGCAACACTTACTTTCTGTTACGAACATCAACGTAGGGTTCACTTCACATGTCTCTCTCATTGCCTCCTCTGACTTAGTCTCATGTCATCGCCTCTCCAACTCAGCCTCCACACCATTGCAAACCATTGTTTCTTGAGTGACGGTTGTACCCTTTAATTTATGCACAATTTATTTTGGTTATATAGAATACAAACTATTAATTAATTTGTAACACAATCAAGGTCGTCGCAACCAATATGGAGCACTATTTGAATATTAAAAACCGACCTTTGATAAAAAAAATAGGCTTATTCAATCACTCGGTCCCTTAACTTAATTGATTGTCTCAATTTAATCCCCTAACTATAATTTGTACCAATTTGGTCCCCTATGTTTTGCTCTGTTACTAGTTTTAGTCCTTTTTGTTAGTTTCTCTGAAAAAAGACGTTAACAGAAAGGACTAAAACTAGTAACGATGTAAAACATAGGGGACCAAATTAGTACATAAGTTAACGTTTTTTTTAGAGAAACTAACATAAAGGACTAAAAGTAGTAACAGAGCAAAACATAAGGGACCAAATTGGTACAAATTATAGTTAAGGGACCATATTGAGACAATCAATTAAGTTAAGGGACCGGGTGATTGAATAAGCCTAAAAAATAATAGGAGTAATTTGAACAATTACAAATTAACAATTAGAAATTTTCAGTTGGCAATTAAAATCACAAATTAACAATAAGCATTGTTTTGATTTCATTTTGCTTTGTTGATTTTTGTTTTGTTTGTGGTGTTGATGGATGCAAGTGTGTTTGGGATGGACCTATCTTGTCTATTTACTCTCCTTTTTTACGAGATAATAAGTGTTTAGATTTCCTTTTTTGCCCCCTAAGAATGTGCAAACCGTTTAGGAGATAACTCCGAACAATATTTTTTTTGTTTTTAAAAGTTTCAGGATAAAGAGCAAATATTAGGTAAAAAGAGCAACCATCATAAGTGTTTGGTTGGGTCATACCTACCATATAACAAAATATTTGAGGCTCTCGTAAATTGGAGACTCAGCTCCATAGAGATGGTTGCGCATGTCAATGGTTGACCATGAACACAATATTGCTACTATTTTTGATTAGTTCGTACGATTGTGCTACTTATGATTACATTGTTTTTTCATATGCTACTTTTGATTATGTTGTTGTTTCCTAAGATTTAAAAAAATGGTTGATTAATTGTTTTTTTAAAAAAAAAAAATGTATGTATTGGTTACTTGTTTTAAGGAAAACCCGATCTTGTCTTTGTATTGTTTTGTCCTTGTTGGACTTGAACCCCATCGAATTTGATCGGGTTCATGGACATGTTTAAGTCTAAATGTAATGACCGGGTTCAGGTCATATACAACCCGACCTAATGTGTCCTTAATATACCCATGGAGACCATATATTTGATTAAGGTGTCATGATGGTAAAAACTAAAGTAGAGACGATATATTTGATTAAGGCGTCATGATGGTAAAAACTAAAATACGACTGTTGACACATTATAATTTTAAGGAAAATGTTAGCAAATGTCTGCCTCAAGATACTTGTTAGTTAAGGATTTAAATGCAGGAAAATTATTTGAAAACTTGTGTAGTTGACCTCTTAAAAATGTAAAAGGTCTTGTTAACGAGTGTCTCCGGTGCACTCTTTAAACATTCCTAATAAATAAATTATTCTTTAAAAAAATTAACGACTTCAATTTTCAATGCAATAAATGCACAAGCTTTCATAAAATTTTACTACTTTCGGTGCTTAAAAAGTACCTCTGAAACATTCGTTAACATTTCCCAAATGTAAAATATGCTCTTCTTAGTACAATTTTTTTAAACATATTTTTATTTGCTTTTGTACAAGTTTGTATTTATCAATCACATTAATTTAAAACTATTTGACATATACTCAATATTTCCAATGCAACACAACCTCCCCTGTGAGGGGGATGCTCGAAGCAACAGTAACCAGTTCAAACAAACGGTAACAGTCACCATCATGACTCTTGTGAATCTCTCCTCGGCGGTTACACTTTCTACGAATTCATAACCGCTGAACACACGTGTGTCTTACAACGTCTCTGCAAACACTCACCTCTATATAAAGGGAACTCATTGCGGTCTCCGAGGTAGAATCTAATCTCTCTCTAAACCTTTATTCTGATCTCTTATTGACTTGAGCATTAGAGTGTCTACATGTACACACTTCACAACCGTTCCAGTTATCAACTAACGCATTCACCACTATTAACCATCGTACAAAAACTGCATCGATAGTCACGTGGTGATTAGGTACAATCAAAATCACATAAATTTAAAACTAGTTTGACATATACTCAGTATTCTGAATATCAAGTTATCTAATTTTATAGTGATTAAATTCCGTCGAGGCATATGTAAAATATATAAGGTGTGTTCTCCCTTTTTAACTAGATTTATTTTTCATATATATATAAGTAAAAAATCAAACCCTAACTCATATTTACGAGACTCAGATCTGGTACAACTTCAATTCGTTGTTGGTGTTAAAAATCACACTATTAATCGAAATCACGATAAATCACATATCACTGTAATTTTACAAAAACTGCCATATTTATCTTATAATTTTTTTTATCTTAATCATTTTACACACTGTTAATATGCGTTTTGAACACAGTCTCCCTACCCTACCTAGCTTGAAGGAGTGAATGCGTGGGGAAATAGGATGAAGGTACTGTACATGTGTGTATGATTCGATAGTCGTACAATGAAATGAGCAGAGCAATATAAAAAGTGGTGTAGCACTAAAAAAATAGAACTGTACATGCACTGTGAAGTAGTAAGTGCCTAGTCCCATCACAAAATCTTTTCTCAATTGGGTCCCATATTTTTTTCTTCCATTTTTTACTCCTTTCTCCATCCACACTCAACCACTCATTTTCAACCTTACGATTATCATCACCATGCAAATTGCAATAATGCGTTAACGGTTGGGCTGGGTTGGGTTGGCCCTTAATTTAACTCCTCATAGATAGAAAGCTTCTTCAACGTTCAACACAATGTGATATTTTAACTATTTAATGGAGGAGTTAAATTATTTTGATGTGGACTTGTCCCAGTAATGGTCGCATGAATTACGTGGTCGGTGACAGTACCAAATCTATCTCTATTTCTCTTTGCTATTATTCCTCTCTATTTTATTAAACTTTTATATGATGATTTTGGTGATTAGGCTACGAAAAAAATACTAACAAATACCCTTAATACATTGTTAAAAAAAAAACTTAATTTAAGATCACAAAAAAAAAAACTTAATTTAATAGAGAGTTGTTATACGGTGCGAAGCAAACATGCACAACTGGTTGCGAAGACATGGTTGCTATACGGTGCGAAGCAAACTTAATTTAAAAAGATAAATGTTACGAGACAGAAATGACGAATCTATAACAACTGTTAGATTGATTTTCGATTTTGGTCATTTTTTAGGTTTTCTTGTTTTGAAAATAGAATAGAACTGCACCCTTGTCTTCACAACTAGTCGTGATTGTTTGCTTAGCAACTCTATTTAGTAAAATTATCTTAAATCGTGATTTTTTGCTTTGCACCGTATAGCAACTCTACTTAGTAAAATTGTCTTAAATCTTGTGTGTAAATAATATTCTTTTTAATAAACTGTTGAACTTATGTAAAAACTAATAAAAATACCATTAAGACATTGCTAAGTACCCTTATGGTTCATAAATTATTGGATTTTTGTTGAAGGATAGTAAATACTTGAAGTTAAATGATTTCTTTTTTAGCATTGAAGTTAAATGTTAATGAACTTCATTTAAAGAGAATAATTACAGTAGTATATAATAATTCCCCGATCACTATTTTATATAAATATTTTGTTTTAAGATTCATTAAATAATTTATGTTTCAGATTTATAATATAGTCTCAATACATCAGTTATTTAATAAATTTTTAAAAAATATTTACTTATTATAATGATTAGAGAAAATATAATACAATATCGAAAAATAAAGACAAAACATTGACGAACACATCATCCACCCAACTCTCTCTCTCTTCCTCCTAGGTGTTTACAAATTTAGGGTGAAAAGATGATGTCTAATCCAAGATAAAGAAGACCTTCAAACTTGAACAACATTTACAATACAAAGATTTTTATATTTACTTCCTTCAAAATCAATAACAAAGCTAAAAATCAGGATGCTCAAATTAAAAAAAAGAAAAGAGACTAAAGCAAAAACATTTAATATTTAATGAGAAATTATCAACGAGGCAAATGACAAAGTACTGCATAGACAAAGTGCAATGACAGTAAAAAAGAGAAATTAATGATAAGAGAAAAACTCAGTAGAAGGAACCGTGAATCTTGGAGCATCTCCAATCGAGAGTCTTTTATTTGACAAAAAACTTAATCTATTAATGACTTTTATTGGAGGAAGAAAAAAGTAAATGCATATTAGTTATCGACAATTATACGAAAACTCTTTTTCTCTTCTCAACAACTAACAAGTCCTACAAATAAAATAAGATATAAAGTATATAGAAGTTGGTCCTATCATCTCAAATTCATGTGATTCTTTCATTTTTTAATTTCTTTTTATTTTTTTTTTCTAAATGCATGTGTTAAAGTACACATTTAATGGACCTATTTAAGAACTTTTTTTTTGTTTAATATCATCAGAGTCATTGAGTCTTTACTAGTACTTTTATTTAAAATTATACTACCTCTGTCCCTATATATATGACCATTTTGCAAAAATCACGGAAATTAAGAAAATGAATATTTATATTAAAGTTGTTTGTAATTACTATTGTTTTTACAATTTTATACTTAAGAGAGAGAATTAATTTATGTTTTCCATATGCTATTTATTGTTGATTAAAAAAAAATGTATAATAAATAGGGGCATGTATGCAAAGAAATAATTAATGTAGTTGAAAATAGCAAATAGATCTTATAATTAGGGACAAAGGTAGTAAATAAATAACATGTACATATGAGACACATTTAAACACCCTTGTTAATTTATTACCATTGTGGATGTTCTTAAGCAAATGCAAGTTTCCCTCCTTGGTTGTCCGAAAATAAAATGGTGTTCGTCTACGGTACAAAAAACATTCAAGCTCAAAAAGTATTTTCAATACAAAGGTATTTACCACTGAATCTATCCTTATACCAATAAAGCCAATAACAAGGCTCGAACCCAGAACTTCTCGGCATGTGTTTGGCAAGCGTGTACTAGACGCAAACGTGAGTTTTGTAAGACGCCCCAAGACGTGAGTTTGAGACTATGAAGTCGTAAACAAGATACATGTGCGGGTACGATACAACCCAAGTACGTGGATACACGAAATTTTTAAAATTTAAGTTACGATACAATTAAGATACGTTAACAAATTTTTTATACTAAAATGTATATGCATGTTAAATACTGAAAGAAAATCATCTTCATTATTATATTGGTATCAAAGTCACAATTTTAAAAAAATAATACGTGTGATCAAAATAAAAAAATGTAAAGTTTTCTTATAAAATAACTCAACACAAATACTATCTAATGTTAATTAATTGAATCTCCTCCTTTCGTTACCTTCATCCATAAGAAATATAATTTTAAGCGGTTTATCGAGAAACAATTCTACTAATGCATATCTAAAATTGAACCATGTACATTTCCATTGATTTTTCATAACATTGTCTCATTTTTTTACTCTTCATCTTTTTTAGGATACGTATCGCTGAAGTATTTTATAAGTTTCCTTATGTATATGTGGAGTAACATATAAATATCAGTTTAAATATTTTTTTTAAATTAAAATAATTAATTTCAATTAGGGGTGTTCAAAACCGAACCAATTCAAACCGAAACCGCAAAAAACTGCATTTGGTTCGAATGTATTCAGGTCATTTTTTACTCAACCGCATGGTTTGGTTTGATTTGCGGTTTTGATTTTACCAACCGAACCAAACCAAACCGCAATATAAGAAAAACACTAATTAAATATATATCATCTAGACCATTACTCATAGAAATTCAACGGAAACTTTAATAAAATGACATATTTTTTCTCTTGTGAAGTTTCTTCTTTGATTTTTCTATCAAAAATGTATTTATGTGCTACTTGAACTCTTAGAGAATGATTAAAATTTTAGTCTTTTGTATTTCTTACAAAATAGGATTACTTTTTGTCCACGTTTTAATTTGGTCTACCTAGTTGGAAACATTGTTGGATGGAAATATAATAGTAATGTTGGATGAAATTTAAAACATTATTGAAAATACGTTGTGTTTTAGATTTTTAATTTGATTTTAACGTTGAAAACAAAAAAAATATTGTCTAAGAAAACCACACCAACTAATCCAATCCAAACCGCATTGATTTTGTTTGGTTTGGTTCGGATTTGATTTTAAAAATCAACCGAACCAAACCAAACCGCATACTTATTTATCTTGCAGTTCAGATGACTTTTAGTCTTAAAACCGAACCAACCACACTGCAAACACCCCTAATTTCAATACTTCATAAAGTACATATCTGCAGGTATCCGTGAAGTATCGATATTCAATATTATCTGATACAAGTACGTATCTGATTTGGAGTATTCATGCTTCGTAAGATTAAGAAGATAGACACAATCTTTTTACCACTAAATTAAATTAAATATTTGAATTTTTTAACTTTTTTTTTGGGTCTAAATCAACAAAATATTTTTAAAAAAAGACTAAAACAAAAACATTTAATATTTGCAGAGATTATGTGGAAAGAAAGAAAAACCATAAATGAGGCAATTGACAATGTACTGCCTAGACAGTCTATATAACAGTGACAGTAAAAGAAAGAGAATTTAATGATAAGAGAAAAACATGGTAGAAGGAACAGTGAATCTTAGGCAGATGTAAATTTCCCTCCTTGGTTGTCCGAAAATGAAATGGTGTCTCTTTCTCTCTCTTAAAATAATGACGGTTGTGTTCTGATTGATTGAATGAAACTGAGAGAGAAGAGAGAGAAAAAAAAGACAGAGGAGAGAGAAAGAATCAGAAGTTAAGGTAAAGCAACAGTGTTCCAAGTTACTACTGTACTTCAATTACTACTACTTGTAGCAGTAGCTCAATCACAAGAAACCATTGTTTCTCATTTTTCTATAACTAGTAACTTCACCCACCACTCTTGTTCTTTTTGATGTTCCATTTTTCCTTAAACATACTCTCTTCTTGTGAGATCCGTTCACTTTTCTTTTCTTAAGATCTATTTGCTTATCAAGTTTTCATCTTTTTCATTTTTCAGCTTCTGGGTCTTGTTTGGTTTTTCTTCTTCTTCTTCTGATTATTGTGTGCAATGAAGCGTGTAGTTGAAGAATGGAACATGGGGTGTTGGGGGTTAAGGAGAAGAATCAATGAGGAATAAAGTGATTGTTTTTTGTTGTGAAACTGGTTTTGGTTGAGGATTCAAGAGTAGGGAATATTAAGATTTTAACGAGTTTTTTGGTTGGTGAAAGGGGGGTGTAGAGTGTAACAAAGAATGATATTATGTAGTAGAAAGAAGAAAGAGAATAATAGGGAGTGTCATTTTCTGATTATTTTGTTGCTTAATTTGTCTACATAGAGAGTGTTTTTGATTGTGGGCTCAATATTTGAGTTTACAAATTTCTTATAACTTTTTGTTCCAATGAGACTCTCTTCAGCTGGTTTTAGTCCTCCACCCCAAGAAGGTATGTGTATGTTCACACTTAACAATTTCTTGCAGATTCTTCTTCCTTTTTCTTTTCATCTATCTTTCCTTGTTCACAATTTTTCTTGAATTTGTTATTGCTACATTTTTTGGGTGTGATAATCCCGAGTTCGGTCGAGAGGTAAATAAAAAAATTGGCTCAGGATTGTTCCAGCTAGGATTGGATTTGAACTTGTTCTCTCTAATTTTATTGCTACTTTAATCTTTGGGGAATTAAGTTCTCATTTTGCATTTTTTTTTGTTAATTATCTAACCATTGAAGTTTTTGTTATCAAACATGAAGGGTGTATAAATATATTTTTTAATTAATTTTTTTTGGAGTGGAGGATGTGAAAATTCATCTTTTGGGCTTTGTTTTTGCCATAGCTAAGGAATTAGAAAAGTAATTTTGTTTCATTTGTCAAATAAGCACCTTTAAGATCTTGGATTTACCAAGAGTATCCCCATAATCAATTTGTCCTTTGTGACAAGTTATGAGGTTTTTATATTACATGACATTGGGATGGATTTTGCAGGGGAAAAGAGAGTTCTAGATTCAGAACTTTGGCATGCATGTGCTGGCCCTCTTGTCTCTTTGCCAGCAGTTGGAAGTAGAGTTGTGTACTTTCCACAAGGTCACAGTGAACAAGTGAGTAGTAAAATAACATGATGTTAGATTATTATTGTATTTGTAGTGCTCCCTTTCAAAAATCATGGTGGACATGTGTGTTACACTCTTTTACTAATGGTAAGACAGTAAGAATAAAGTAATACTAGGAATCTCTTGTTTCTGGTCAGGAGTATCCTATGCAGTCTCTTAATTCACCTTTTCTGTTTTTACTTTGGTTTTAAATTTCGGGTGCGTCAAAATCTTTAATAATGCGGAGAATTGCGTTCAAATGCGGCTGATATGACCCAAATTGTGGTTGAAGAGGCATAAAAAGTTTGATGTTGCAGCCCAAATCGCGGCCGCAGACCATTATTTATAAAGCATCTCTCTCTTCATATCATTTCCGCTTGTGTGATGCTGACGCATATATCCTAACTTGGTGCTTTTCTGCGCAGGTGGCTGTGTCAACCAACAAGGAAGTCGATGCACATATCCCAAACTATCCAAGCTTACCTCCTCAGCTTATTTGTCAACTTCATAATTTGACTATGCATGTATGACTTGTTTACTTTTTTTCTTCTTCTTATGAATGAGGGTTTCGTTTTGATTCACTTCCCCCCATTTTTGTGTCTGGCACCGTGTTTTCATTATCCAATTGCTTGTTTTTGGATCCAGGCTGATGTGGAGACCGATGAGGTGTATGCGCAGATGACCTTGCAACCTCTGAATGCTGTATGACACACTGCCTTAAATGATAACTGGTTTTGCAATTTAGATAGGTATATGCATTTTCAAGCATTTAATCATGTATGCGTTTGCAGCAAGAGCAAAAAGAGGCTTACCTTCCAGCAGAGTTGGGAACTCCAAGTAAACAGCCGACAAACTACTTTTGCAAGACCTTGACTGCTAGTGACACAAGCACTCACGGGGGATTCTCTGTGCCTCGCCGGGCGGCTGAAAAAGTGTTTCCTCCTTTGGTAAATATTTGTCGAAAAGTCATGCTACCAAACTTAAATTTATCTACCAAATATATCAGTTTCTCAAGTCTTCGTAATCGTTACCTGCAGGATTTCTCCCAACAGCCTCCTGCTCAAGAGTTAATAGCAAGGGATTTGCATGGTAACGAATGGAAATTCAGACATATCTTCCGAGGTCAGTTACAAAGCTGAATTTAACTTTAGTTGCAAATGTCGGAATTTTTCATTCAGTTTGAGAAGTACATGTTTCTTGTTGAGGGCTGAAAAAAATGTCTTTTCTTTTTTATAATCTTTGAAGTTCTTCTCTCTTGCAGGCCAGCCCAAAAGGCATCTACTTACAACTGGATGGAGTGTTTTTGTGAGTGCTAAAAGACTTGTTGCTGGTGATTCTGTGCTGTTTATCTGGCAAGTGATTTTATTGTGTCCTGCTTATCGAAGTGGACACTTTTTCTGCTCTCGACCTCGTTAATTTGTTCTATTCCTTTACCTTGGATCTGTCATGCTTTCAATACTAAATCATTCTTACTGACAAGTGCTTCAGGCTTTGAGAAGTGCGGTTTATTCATATTTTTTTGCATCTGCTTACTTTATTATGATGCTGCACGAGAATTGTTGATTTTTTGGTATGTATGTGATTATGTGATATCTTTTCAATGTGTAACTCAAGTGCATCTTCTTCAATAGGAATGAAAAGAACCAATTGCTTCTTGGCATCCGCCGTGCTAGCCGACCACAAACTGTGATGCCCTCCTCAGTATTGTCAAGTGATAGTATGCATTTGGGACTTCTTGCTGCAGCAGCTCATGCGGCTGCAACCAATAGCCGTTTCACTATTTTCTATAACCCACGGTATGCAATAATAACTGGTACACATTTGCCGAACTTTTAAGTCATGATATATTTCTTTTGATTGACATTATTTTATTCTTTTATATTCAGTGCGTGTCCATCCGAATTTGTCATACCCTTAGCGAAGTATGTTAAAGCTGTGTATCATACTCGAGTTTCAGTTGGTATGCGTTTCAGGATGCTCTTTGAAACAGAGGAGTCTAGTGTGCGACGGTAGATCTTTCAAATTTACTGTTCAAAATAATATTCTGTAAATGCTTTAGTTTTTTTTATGTTGAATTGAAAGATTGTATACAATATGAATGAATTTAGAGTTACTAAAACTGATGCATTTTTATAATATGATTATATAACACCAATATATTTTTCTTGTATAGATACATGGGCACAATAACTGGCATTTGTGACCTGGATTCTGTCCGGTGGCCGAACTCACATTGGCGCTCGGTAAAGGTTCGTAAGAAAATGCTGTTGATATTTCAATATTTAAGTCAAGTTAGACGTTGACTTTCCCCTTGCCTTTTAGATGTATAATTTATGATATGTTTTTCAAGCACAGTTTCTTTTCATTAACAAAAGATTAAAAAAATAAATTAAAATACAGCTTTGAATTGGATTGCAGGTTGGTTGGGATGAATCCACTGCCGGAGAAAGGCAACCTAGAGTGTCTTTGTGGGAAATCGAACCATTAACAACATTTCCTATGTATCCGTCACCATTCCCTCTTAGGCTTAAACGACCATGGCCTCCTGGATTACCTTCGTTCCATGGTTAGCTTCATGTCATCTTAGAATCGAAAATATTCACAATTTATTTATTTTTTCTAGCACGTAATTTAGTTTCAATTTCCTAAGCTAATTACATTTCAAAGGTTATTTCATTTATGCATCAAATTCTTTACTTGAAATGCTTGCAGGCATGAAAGATGATGATTTTGGCATGAATTCTCCTTTGATGTGGCTCCGAGACACGGATAGAGGGCTTCAATCTCTTAATTATCAAGGGATTGGGGTTAATCATTGGATGCAGCCAAGGTTTGATCCTGCCATGCTGAATATGCAAACCGATATGTATCAAGCTGTGGCTGCTGCTGCACTTCAGGACATGAGGACTGTAGTAGATCCTTCCAAACAGCTTCCTGGTTCCTTGCTTCAATTTCAGCAACCACCGAACTTCCCAAACAGGACCGCTGCTTTAATGCAGGCGCAGATGTTGCAACAGTCGCAGCCTCAACAGGCTTTCCAAAATAATAATCAGGAGAATCAAAATTTGTCGCAATCTCAGCCACAAGCTCAGATTAATCCTCAACAGCATCTACAGCATCAGCACTCATTCAATAATCAACTCAATCATCATAACCAGCAGCAACAACAAACTCCACAGCAAGTGGTGGATAATAATCAGCAGATATCTGGTTCAGTCTCTACAATGTCTCAGTTTGTTTCAGTGACTCAACCTCAATCACCACCACCCATGCAAGCTCTCTCTTCACTATGCCATCAGCAGAGTTTTTCTGATTCAAATGTGAACTCTTCAACTACTATTGTTTCTCCTTTGCACAGTATCATGGGTTCATCGTTTCCGCATGATGAATCATCCCACCTTATGAGTCTTCCAAGAACAAGCTCTTGGGTTCCTGTTCAAAATTCAACTGGTTGGCCATCCAAGCGCATTGCGGTGGATCCGCTCCTCTCTTCAGGAGCATCTCAATGTATTCTGCCTCAGGTGAATCAGTTAGGGCAGGCACAGAATTCAATGTCTCAAAATGCTATTACTTTGCCACCGTTTCCTGGTAGGGAGTGCTCAATAGACCAAGAAGCGAGCAATGATCCGCAAAGTAATCTTTTATTCGGTGTCAATATAGATCCCTCATCTCTTCTAATGCATAATGGGATGTCGAACTTTAAGGGGATCAGTGGCAACAACAATGATTCCTCAACCATGTCCTACCATCAATCTTCTAATTACATGAACACCACAGGCGCTGATTCTTCGTTGAATCATGGAGTAATGCGTAGTATTGGTGAATCTGGTTTCTTGCATACCCCGGAAAATGGGGAGCAAGGAAACAACCCACTGAACAAGACCTTTGTGAAGGTGAATTTTCCTCGTGGAATTATTATCATCTCTCAAATCAGAACTTGATCATCATTCACCACTTCTTACATTTTATTTGGTACGTTTCTTGTTGCAGGTTTATAAATCAGGGTCCTTCGGAAGATCGTTGGATATCACTAAATTCAGCAGCTACAATGAGCTGCGTAGTGAGCTCGCCCGAATGTTCGGACTGGAAGGCGAGTTGGAGGATCCTGTGAGATCAGGCTGGCAGCTTGTATTCGTTGACCGAGAGAATGATGTTCTTCTCCTCGGTGATGGCCCTTGGCCGTAAGTATCCCATATTCTACTTTCTTCCTTTTTCTTTTTAATGCTATATTGAAAACTAGATTATTGTGCACCTCTTTTCTGTACACTTACAGCGCTTACATGTGATCTCTCTTATGACAGGGAATTCGTGAATAGTGTATGGTGTATCAAGATACTTTCGCCCGAGGAAGTGCAGCAAATGGGCAACACTGGCCTCGGGCTTTTGAACTCGGTTCCAATTCAAAGGCTCTCAAATAGCATTTGTGATGACTATGTGAGCCGTCAAGATTCAAGAAATCTAAGCAGTGGGATAACAACTGTGGGATCTCTAGACTACTAAAAGATGTGACTGCTATAGTCTCCATTTTTTATGGGAAGTGTTATCTAAATGTAGTTTATCTTATATAATATAGCCTTTTATTTTTGTTTACATGTTTTTCATTCTAGGACTATTCATAAACCAATACTGTAACTATATGGTATCTTGTCATTGTGCTAGCTACAATTATATACAATACTTAATCCGTTAGGAAATCAATGTGTGAAGTTAAGATATTTAGATCTCTCTAGAATTCAACTCATACCAAACTTCATTACTTTTAGTCTTGTTTTTGGCTCAAAATCATTGGGATGCATGAATTTACTAATGGAGTACATTGAACAACTTTGACCTTTGATGTGTCATGATTGAATTGATTGTTTGGCAAAATCTGTATCATGTGCATGAAAATAAATGGCCAGTTGATATTTCAGATGATGTTGGACTTATGGACCTTATAGTGATGGAAACCATTTGGTGAAAAAGAGATGTGACTGTTTGAACATGAAGAGGACACCAAATGCATGTGATGTGTCTCATTCTCCCTAGTCCCTTCTCTTTAATGTGAAAGTGGCCCTCTTTTGTCGTTTGTTGGTTTTGGCCATGCCACCTTTTTTCACCTTTGATGCATGCTTTTGCTACATGAATGGTAAAGTGAAAGCTGTACATTTGTCCATTTCCGTCTTGTTTGGTCATACTTGCTTCATGCCCTCGTGTCCAAAGTATTTGGAATTTGTAAAACATCAAAGTGCATTGACTCATTTGTCTAAGTTGACGTGGAAAGGAAAACCTCATTAGTAAGCAGATAAGAAAACTCAATATTATGCTTAAGCCACAAGGCACTTAATATAACAGTCTTTTGGTTTGAAATCTTTTCATGAACTTAAGTCATAACCATTTGTGGTTTTTTGAGAGTTGAGCTACGGAAAGAGTTACTTATGGACTGAATTTGGTAGTCCACTGAATACTTAAGTCACGAGGCTCTACTACCTAATGAACTTGTCTTTTGCGTTAGTATAGTATGTCTTTTGCGTTAGTATAGTATATCCTTATTGGCTTAAGTCATAACCTCAAAGATGTAGGCGGCAAGGTTATAAGTTAGTGTGAAGTGAACTAATTATGTTTGAATCTTTTGGGGAGGCATACCATTATCTGTCAGATGAAATTATACATAGTCTATGATAGGAGAATTTGAATGATTGGGGAAGGAACATCACTCATCTAAATTATTCTTATCATTAGGGTAATACGGATCCTTCCAGTTCATTTAATGATATATGTTTCTATTCTTAGCATTTTCCACTAAAATTTGTATTATACACATTTAAAGAATCTAAGGAAGAGGGTGGTAGAAAGAGTGTAATTGAGGTCACTTCTTTAATTGTGACACTAGCTAGCATTCCAAGTGGGAATGTGTGATTAAAGAAGTTGGAGTTGAGTATAGGTTTGTGCAATTTACTTTGATGCATGTTATGTGGGGCTGCCTTATTTGTTGGAGGCTTTTTTCAAGGTATGGAATGGTGACAAGGTAGGGCACTATCTATCTATCTACAATAACAATAGTACCAACGCAAAGAAAAGGTTGGCAAGCCAACGACCACAACCCCACTTTATACATATTTTTTTTAGGTGTGGAGTTACTCTTCTCTTGATTCTTCTACTTGCTTTCTATCACTTTTATTTCTTGGGACTGACTCTCTACTCTCTGGTTTTGCTCTGTCACCCACAATATGACCAAAAAGGTTGTGATTGTGATAAACTTATTTAGCACGTGTGTTTGGATCTAATGGCCTCTTGTTTGTGGATGTTGTTGTATTTGTATCTACATTCGTTTTGTCATATAGTAAAGTTTATACATGCGCCTCTTTAATATCTTAAGTTGTTTTTGGATGTAAATAAGCATTGGACGAGGGGTTTATCCCATGTAGATAAATATTTAGTGTAAATGGCCTTTTTGATGGTTGAAATTTCAAAAGTTGGTTAAATAAGTCTCTCAAATTAGATGAGCAAATTGTTTTTTAATAAGCTAAAACTAGTTTGAGACCGTGCCTTGCACAGAAATTTATTTTGCTGTTTTTTTTTTTATAAAATTTTTGTTGGTAAAGTTTGTTACAAATTTTTCTTGTCGATAAAGCTTTACACAAAATTACAGAAGGTTTTCAACCCAAAATTTTCAATGTGATATACGTGGGTTTTTATAACTAAACTATGGGTTAGTCTATTGCAAAAGAATATATTCAACAACAATAAAAAAAATCTTATTTTAATTACCTAAATCAATTAAAAAAAATGATGGACCTCGAGCGTCTATGGATAACAAACATGAGTTTCCTAGTTGGGTTAGCAAGAAAGATAGGTAGGCTTAGTCCAAATGAAGGAGCTCCATTCGACTTCGGATATTCTTCTATGTAAAGATAAGATTTTCCAATGCAATTTTAAGGGAAAAAACTTCAGTGACAAACCCTAGAAACATCATCTTTTACCGTTTTGAAAATTAAAATTGAGAATCTACCCATAAAAATCACTATAATCAATCAGATTCATAGAAAATGGGTTTCCAACATCCGTTTTGTGCATAATATAGACACCCATTTAAGAAAATGTACATATAATAACAACTTTTAAATAAACATGAAAAGAAATTTACACTAAAAGCAATTTAGTTATATTCAAGAAACCAATCCTATGGTAAATGAAGATGTGGGTTGAAGGAGTAAATACAATATGATAGTTTTGGGGATTTATGCTATTTTATCCTGATATATGATTATATAAACCTACCTTTTTTGATGAGCTAAATTGACCAACACTTATCCAAGAGCGTTTTGATGAGATGATGCAGGTTTCTTGTGACTTAACTAAGGTCTTGTGTTTGAATTCAATCTTGGGTATGCAACAGCGTTAAAACTTTTTGGAAGAGTTTGCTGTACATTTGAATTCCACAAGACTCAAGAGATTAATTTCCACAATTGCACTCGGAGGATACCTGATTTACGCCTAAAAAAATTGATCAACCCTTTCAATTTCAAGGTCAAAAATATCTATTTTCTGAAACATTTATTTCTAGTAGTTATGGATGAATGAGTTGGTCACAAAACCATGATAAATTTGGATACACAATTCCTTTAATGGCTTAAATGACAATAATTTGATAAATCGAGGATTGGTATTTGCAAATGCCATAGGAAATAGGCCAAAGATATCAACAAATTTTTTTTCCCGCCCCTATCAAAAAAAAAAAAAAAAATTGATATGTCGGTCCCTAGTTCAATATTATTGATAGAAATGCCTCTGTTTTTCATTTTAGTTGGCGAACATAACCATTTATTCAACATTCTCTGCAAGTTTGCAAGTTTTTTCTAAACATTTTGTGTTTTGCAACAATGGCATGCTCGCCATTTCATATGAAGAACAGGAAACAAAACTAAAAAAAAATCATGCTCGCATTTCATTTGCAAAACCCATATAATGTTCAAAAAAAGCCTGCAAACTTGTCAAGAATGTTAAATAAATAGTTATGTTCGCCAGCTCAAATGAAGAACAAGGGCAGTTCTATCAATAATATTGAACTAAGGGCAGATATATCAACTTTTTTGTGATAAAGGCAGAAAAAAATTCTCTATAAAAATATGTTACTTCAAGAATGTTTAGTAATTTTCCTTGTTCATGTAACATGATTGATTTTTTTTTTAGAGAAGTAACATGATTGATTGATGTAATTTACTATATCATAATTTGATATTGGCAATGGTATAGACTAAAGTGGGTAGAAATAAAATTATCTTTTAAGGTGATGTGGCAACAATCACCTTATTGATTGATATTTTTCAGTGAAAAATGTGATGTCTTTTAATTTGTGTGGATGGTAAGCCTATAATATTAAGATTCAGTAAATAGATAATTACTTCCCGAAATTGTAAGTTTTGTCAATTACCCTCCTAACATTTACAAAACATCAATTACTCCATGAAATTGCACACCGTTAATCAAGTTACCCCCTCCGTTAAATTCTTCTGTTAGTGAATATGACATTTTGCAAATACCCTCTGAAGTTTTACACTTATTATGTGCAAATTGCCCCCGAACTTGAAAATTTATATATTTTTGTCTTAAATTGTTGTCTACAGTTGGGCAAGATGCAAATAATCATAGTTATGTGATTGTTTATGCAATTGTTGATGTTGAAAACAAAGATAACTGGAAAAGTATCAAACGGCACTTAACTACCGTTTTTGGTGAACGAGTCGAGAGTTGAGTGTTGCTCAACCAACGGTAGTTGCATTTTTTGAGCAATAAGAGGGTGCCTAAAGAGCAACTCTCTTTTTTGTATGGGTTTGGGTCAAATAGAAAAGGCCCATAATGATATGGTTTTTTTTAGGTGAAATGAAAGAACTACGAAAACGTTTAGGATTAGGGTTTATCAGCGGCAGCAACATTTCACACTTCGTTCGAACTCACTGCCTCTTGCAACAATGGTGATTTTTCTCATTTCCTCTTTTTTCTAATATCTAAATTGCTTTTGTATTTCTTCTTCAGTTATCGGATATTACATTCTATTTATACGTTTCTTCTTTGTTAATTGGATTCAGTTATTCTTCTGCAACACAACACAACACAAATTAATCCAGACCCATTTTATTATTTTTATTAATTTTCATTACAAGTATGTTAATCCTGCTAGAAAGTCTATATCTTGGGTGATTTTATATTGAATTATTTGATGCTAAGAAGCTGGGTCAAGTTAGGTTTTACAAATAAGCTAGTCAAAGTGTAGCACTTGATTAATTGATTTGTTAAGAGGGTCATAATTTAATCATGTTAAAGAGATAAATACTCATGTTAGATTTAGGTCCCGTTTGGATTGGCTTATTTTTGAACTCATGAAAAATAGCTTATGCAAATAAATAAACTTTTATGTTAATTCATAAGTTCTCACTAATAAAAACTGTATCTTCATAAGCTGTTTTTTCATAAACTACTTTGACAAGCTTATGAATAGTACATAAATGCATGTTTAATTGTATAAGTTGTTTTGCTTTAGCTCAAAAATATGCCAATCCAAATAGGTCCTTAGAATTTTAGGAATTAATTGGTTATACTTTTGTTTATGAATCTAAACTGTAATGAGATCAGTGTTTTCAATTATAACATAGATACTATTTGATTCGTTATATTTTATGGATTTGCATTTGTGTAACCATTATTTTTATCATGTCAAGGGTTTGTTTAGATTTGACTTATTTGAGCTCATGAAAAGTCCATCAACTGTTTTCAGCTTATTTTCATTAGCTGTCCAGAATGGCTAATGAAAACTTATAGTTTAATATAAAATCATTTTGACTTTATATTATCTTTTGTTATAGAAATAACTTATGCATAAGCACTTGTATAATAAATGCTTATGCTATAAGCATTAAATTAAGCTTTTTATCCAAATTTCTGTTTGTTATTGTTGAAGCATGTTTGCTGATGTATTACTATGTCTATTTGTGCTGATTGTTCTGACAATGTGTATGTTGTTGTACACAGCCTAAGCAAATCAACGAGATTAAGGATTTCCTTCTCACTGCCAGAAGGAAGGATGCGAGGTCAGTGAGAATCAAGAGGAGTAAGGATGTGGTTAAGTTCAAGGTCAGGTGTTCCAAGTACCTCTACACACTTTCTGTGTTTGACGTTGAGAAAGCTGACAAATTGAAGCAATCACTTCCTCCAGGTCTGTAGTTGGATTTATATTTTGAGATTTTATATTTATTTAGCCTAGGATACCATCAGTTCAACTAGTTGAGTTGTCTATATTTATGCCCTGTTTGTACTTTGTATCAACAGTTTAATTTGTACGTAATTTACAGCTTAAGCACTTATCATCATATGCACTTATGTATAAGCTATTTCTATAATAGAAGATAGAATAGTTAAATTGTTTGCGTTGAAGCTATAATTTGTTATCTTGGAGAACTTATAAAAACAAGCTGAAAACAGTTTATGAACATGTCATAATTCATAAGTTTTTCAAAACAGTCTCACAAGTGTTTATGCCAAGATAAGTTCAAATAAAATGGTAAGATATCAATAACACTTTGCAGTTACCAAATGTTGTAACGTGACAAAGTTAACATTAGCGCTGGCGCTATATGTTTCTTCTATGTGTCTTCCTTTTGGAAAATTCAAATGTATTAAGAAGTTTGGTCAAAAGGATTTCCTTCTTATATGCCCCTCTTTGTCATATCAATTTGTGTTATATGTAATCTTGTTGTTTTGTGTGTCACACGACTTACAATGCTTTTGATGTTTTCAGGTTTGAGTGTTCAAGACCTGTAGTGGTATTGGATGAGAAATCAAGGAGAGGCTTTGTTTCATTCTTGTGATATTTGTTTCTATGTAGTTGAATATTGAATTTTTGTGAGTTGGTTTTGTAACTTGAGATTGTAGCCAGGAAATGGTCTTTGTAATGTACGAAAGATTTTTATGTCTGGAATATTTCAGTGCTATGGGATTATTAATAGACGTGAAATTATCTTGTTTTTTATTTTTACTGTGTTTCTGAGATAAGGTTTGGAATTTGAATGATGAACAAGTGGTAGAATTGAACAATAGCTACTAATAATTGACGAGTTTTGTAAATCAATATTTACAAGGGCATTTAGCTAGTACTTTTTTAACTACAAGATCATTGTTTTATTTCTTGTTCCAAATTCTAAATAGCAGATTTTCAACAACTAATTTATTTAAATTGGCACATATTAGGGGAGGAGAAAAATATACATATTTGGCTACAGCTTTGAGTAATCGAATCTAGAGACTTTGTAAGTGGTTGGTCCTCATATCAACTCTTCAAATCTTTTGCATAAGTTAAGTTTGAGACTACGATGCTAGTGGGGAGTTCAATTGAAGTTAGAGGAAAGCCTTGAATGAAATGGTCTGACATAGGAATTGTTAGCATTTGGAGAATAAAACCTGAGAAAATACTTATATAACTAACTATTACCGGGAGAGATCAAATCTGTAATATGAATTTCAATCATCATCATGAAAGATTAGTCTATGTAATACATATAGGAATACCTTAATAAAAGAAAATTCATTTGGTGTAAGCTAAGATATTTACTTAAATCTTCTCTTCAGGTGCTCGTTGTTTAAGTCATGTTGGTGCTCGTTGCAACTGAGTCGAGTTTTTGCACGGAAAAGATACATGCATGAATTAAGATATCCAAAGAATTCAATTAAAAAAATTTGGTTTCATTTTATTGCATTATCTCTATTAAATTATAAAATTGAAGTACTTATAAAAAAATTCAGAAGGTTATGCAGTAACGTGTAAAATATTATATAAATTTGTCTCGAAAAAAAATTAGAATTTTAAACGTGAATTAAATTAATTCACATTTTGCTAAAACATTCCAACATATTTAACCTATAAAATAAGATGAAGTATTACTACACAAATTGAACTGTTTGTCATTTTCAAAGAATTAAATTAGTTCTTTTCAAATTTACCAAAAAAAGTACTATAAATAACCGTCGTAATAATATATTTACGTGTAGTATTACGAATATTGCACAAAGAAGGATACTGTATTTTGTAGCAGAAATTCTAACTTACGGCACTCCTACAAGCTAAAATTTTGAACTATTATTGCAGGGCTCTCTTTTCGAGAACCCTTCCAAAAATAAGCGTATACCGCTTAAAGTGACACACACACGGTATTCTTTAGTAAAAGGCGAAAGAATAGTTCGCTTTGTGCTTATCACACGGTTCCATGATTTCATTTCAATGTATCTCTTTAATTTTATAGCACAAGCACCTACGTTACCTGCTATACTAGCCGATGTGGGACTCGCTCACATAACACAACGCAAGTCTTGACACTTTTCTTTTTCACCTTTGTTTTGTACCTCCACAATCAAAACATGCTCTCTCTCTCATTCACTAATCCACTCTTTATGACTAATATTTATTCATTCTTTCATTCATTTCTAATCATAAATTTTATCTTGACAAAGTAATTAACTATATTTACAAGTGAAAAATAACTTAGCAGAAGAGGACATAGTTCAAAACTTGAAATCTTTAACAGTAGTTTCAATTCTGCACTATCTGTCTTTCTATGCTCCCGTTCCCATTTTCTAACATCTGATGGTGAGAAATATAGTTAACATCAACAACATTGTCACCACTAACATAGACTACTTTGAAAATATCATACTTCATATCAATCGCAAATTTTTCAAGATAAGGCATCATCCATTTCCTATGGTCAGAATTAAGTATCCATGAGTAACAAAAATGAAGAGATTTCCACACATGAATGCACACAACTATTGGTCTGCTTTGTCCTTTTAAGCAAAGACCTGAACTCATGCCTTCCATTTTCGCAAAGCGTGACCTGAAAAGAGCTAACACGGCGTAGGAGAGGTCATTAAGGTCATCTCTACTAGTCGTTCCTGCTGAGTTGATAGATAATATGTCTCCAGTTGAGAATTTTGCAGTTGATGAGCCATCTCTTGATTCTCCAGCATATGCTTCAAGGAAACTATGTTCAATTAATTTAGCCATGGTTGATATCTTGGTTAACATTGATTTCTGTAAATTACACAAAAAGTTGTTATATTAGAATAAATTAAAATGAAGGGAAATAATTGATTTGGTATGCTTAATCAATCTGTAAGATAACCCAAATCAGTAAAAAAGGTGCATAAAAAACATCTGAAAGGAAAATAAATTTATCTTACAAGAGTTGAAGTTAGAAGCTCTTTTTCCTTAGTGGATTGCTTCTGCCATGCTCCATACCATATGATCTGATCACATGAAACAAATATTCAGCTCAATGAATAATTAGACTAATGAAATGAAAGTGAACAAGGTCAACAATGCGTGTTTGTTCCTAAGGTGACAAAAAATGATTTTAGTTAAAAGTGAGTTGAACAATAAATAAGTTTCTGTGTAAAGCTCACGTTTCGAGGCAAAAGCTACAATTTTTAACTTCAAGTTAGGATAATTTCTAATCAAGAAACTCCAAACATACCAAAATCATTTTTTAGTCTTCAGAATCACTTTTGACTCTCCCAAAATTGAATCCAAACATGAACTATCATGGAGCAATGGCATCTGAAGTTGTCATTTGCTGAAGGATAAAACTTGCCAGCAAACTAAACTTTTGATGAACATGAGTTTGTGAGTCCAAATAAAGATGATATTATATGATCAATTTGGTGTACAATCTTTCAGTTAATGTTTTCCAACTTCCAAGCAAATTTTCAGCATAAATTCACAATGGAAGAAATGGATTTCACAAACTATATTCAGAAATGTTTCAAACAAAAGGGACATATATACACACTTTAGAATTGAGACAATTAGTTTTGAATAAATAAATTAGTAAAATTGAATTGAAATTTGGAAATCAGAGAAAGAAAGAAAGAAGTTACCATATTTCCATGGATGCTTCTAAATATAGAGCTTTGAACACAACCAAGGGTTTCAGTAGTTAAGGAGAATTGTTTGAGACCATGAACAAGATCATCTATAATCACAATTGTTGGCTTGAAAACAAAGAAACTTATTTCCAAATTCTTGGTGTTAAAAGCCACAGAACATGCCATATCCTTTTGTTTGTATATTCTTAATCTTTCTAAGGTCTTTTATTTCCTACTACTTTACTTCTACTAATATATATATATATATATATATATATATATATATATATATATATATATATTTTAAATATATTTATTCATTTGAGAGTGTTCAAATTGGAGAAGAAGACCAGAAGACACGCAAAACTCGACTCTTTCATAAGGTTGCTTTCTAGAACGGTTCCAAATTTTGACTATGATGTAAAGGAATTCAATTCCACTGTTGTTTGTTTCATTGTCTTGTTTTTGTTTTTGTAAACCACAGATATAATAATAATATATATAAAATGAATAAAGACTTGGAAATGGAACGTGCATTGACTACTTCAAACTTCATACTCACGGCAATTGTAACAAAAACCAAAAGGCAAATAAATATTCTACATCTATGACTATGATTCTATGAAAATCCACGTTGGTATATACATTTTTTTTATCAGTTTCTCGAAGAAAAGATATTAGAATTCAATTAACTTGAACAGTTTGAAATTAAAATAAATAAACATTTCAATTTGGTAGGACACGTTTAGTAGTATTAAGCAAAATATAGGTCAATGATTGATTATTATTCATATATGTCAAGGGAAAAATTTATCAAATTCAAGATGATTAGTGTTTGGACGAGATAATTCGAGTCTTTTAAAGTTTGAACCCAATCTTGATTATACAGTTAAAACTCTGAGACATTGCACTAGACTCAGAAAAAAACGATTCTCCAATTTCCTTTCTCCAATTACTCATGAATCCTCACTTCTTTTTTTATTTTTACCGGTGAAATTCCACGTCTTTCTCCTCCAAACCCCCTTCCTAAATAAACCATTAAACGTCAAAAACTCGTTTACTCTGATATCCTTTAATCAGCAATCGAATATAAAATCAAGTAACATTGAATGCAATAAAGTTTAGAATACAACAGCATAATCTTTAGCAGAAGCAAACATAGAGTGAGGCTAAAAATAATACAATCAAATGTCCAGTCGACCATTTATTATCTATAACAATTACTACACGCTTGAAGATTACATTTCTTCATAGAAACAAAACAACAACAAAAATTACATATCTATTTAGGATATTGGTGGGGGCACAAAGTGACCCTGCAAATAGATTCTTAGGATACACTGGATTTTTTTGAGATCTTAAAACTCATGCCCAACTTGTTCTCCAATTTTGCAAAAAAAAATTGTTCTACTATAGCTTTCAAGAGTTTAACCATAAAAATCAAGATTTCCTCACACTCTATAATATAACAAGTTATCAGTGTCACGTCTACAAATGCCGCCTTCTAGCAAAACTGTTGGTTCCTAGGTTTGCTTTAGAAACTGGGCATCTTTGAAAATATTAAGGCTCCAATGAATCTAAATAAGATCAACTGTATATGGTTTAGGGTTTACCCTGCAAGAGGAAAATAATACAGATTAAGATTTAATGTCGTTAATATTCATTGAAAGTCAAGATCACTACTAATCATGAGAAGGGGAGGATAAAAAGCATTACATTATCATCTGTCAGTATTAAGTAAAATTTATGCTCATAATGTTTATGGCCAGAGTACAAATAAGGGTATGGCTAAAGTACAAATAAGAGTATGCTGTTTTAGAAGGCACAAAGATTACTTCATAATGGTTAGGAACCACAAAAATACTGGGCCAGTGAAAGTGTAGTGTCATTTATTTAAACTCCACCCCGCAAATTTTATCAACTTCAATTTTATAAGAATGATTCATATATCCTAAGTGCTTTTCCACTAACCAAGCAACTTTTCAACTAACCAAACAAAAAAGTGAAAAATTATCTTTCATCCTACTTAGTTTTCTACTCACCCAACTTCATACCTACTCACTATTTATCTCCACATACAAACACACCCTAAATGTCAATCACTAAACAATTTATTAATGCACATTTTACAAAACACCCAACTTCATACCTACTCGCTATTTATCTCCAAATACAAACACACCCTAAACGTCAATCACTACACAATTTATTAATGCACATTTTACAAAATCAGGAAAAAAAAATTAAATAATCCAATAATATTATATCAAGAAAAAACGAGACATGGACACGAATGCATGCCGCTGATTAGAATGAGGGATCCATATTCTACTTCTTTATGTACCGTTCATGATGAAAAAAAATGATGATTTGGGTCTAGAGGGATTACCTCACCTCACTATAAGTTTATGGGGACTCGCAAACCATCATGAGAAAGCTGCACCGGAATTCCTTCCCTAAGCACATTCATAGAAGAGTCAACTCTATCATTTTCTAAAATATATAACATACCAGAGGAGTACAATTATAAATACTACATCTACATGATCATGCTACTATCAGATTGTTGGGTCAATTATTATTAACTCTATCATGATTATTAGCAACAGTCAATATTTAACTTATTTACAAATGGATACCTTTTGGACCACTCTTTCAAAAACTCATTGTCCTTGTGGTGATCAAACTCATGAGTCATTCCAATCAAAAGGGTTTGCTTTGGACACAAGCTCTTCACAATTTCAAGAGTCTGTAAAATGACCAATTAATAATATTTTACCACCAGTGAGATAGTGTAACATTCAATTTGCAAATTTGAAAACAAACCTGTGGAAAACAAAGATGAACATTATGCGATCCAGTCTGCAGTGACAAAAAAAAGAGAGAGAGAAACTATTAGATAACTATACCCGATTAGTTAATTAGTTTAAATAGTTGGTTATAGAATCATAGATGATAGGATATATAAACAATAGGGAGAGAAATAAAAATAGAAGCTTGTTTTTGGTTTAGGGAATAAGAGCCTGAGTTCCTCGAACATACGCATTAATGATAATGATTAATACTCCAATAATTAATTGGGTTCTATTCTCAATAAAGTAACTTGACTTTTCTATCGGGGGG
>Ga0228711_1002408_pt1 | contig 28725 bp, 22 predicted proteins | sample MedpolnodulmetaG_2_FD_177996 | JGI IMG/M metagenome (GOLD analysis project Ga0228711, IMG submission 177996) | Root nodule microbial communities from Medicago polymorpha collected in Santa Monica, California, United States - brown nodules | ecosystem: Host-associated > Plants > Roots > Nodule... | reverse complement strand
TCTAACTAAATCCAAACCAGCCCCTCAAATATATTTATTCTAAATATTCCAACATATTCTACCAAAATATAAAGCCACATAATAAAATAATAAAACATCACAACACGTCATAAATCAACATAAATCACATAAGTCATATAAAAGACTCTAAACTCAACCAAAAATAATTAAATAAGAAAATAGGGCGTTACAATATGTCTTTTTGCACCCGGATAATTCCTATCTCTGACGTATGTCTTGTGATCTTGGGTTATCCTCACTATTAATTCATGGAAATTTTATAATAAATATAGTGAAAAATGGTCGATCTAACATATGTCTTTTTTCAACCGGATAATTCATATTCCTGACGTATGTCTCGTGATCTTGGGTTATCCTCACTATTTAATTTAAGATTTTTAATAATAAATATAGTGAAAAATAGTCGATCTGACGTATGTCTTTTTGCACCCAGATAATTCATATCCATGACGTATGTCTCTTGATCTTGCGTTATCCTCACTATTTAATTTAAGATATTTTAATAATAAAAAGAATGAAAAAGGGTCGTTCTGACGTATGTCTTTTTGCACCCGGATAATTCCTATCTCTGACGTATGTCTCGTGATCTTGGTATTATCCTCATTCTAAAAACCTTAAAATCAATCCAACACACTTAAATTCCTTTTTTTAAGAAAAAATGGATAATGTTTTATCCATTTCCCCAACCCATGCAAAGTTTAAGCCTCTTAATGCGAGCACACAAGCTTTGTTGAATCGGCGGAAAGCGACATAAACATTATTCGTTAATAATTTGTTTTCTCTAACCGAATATTGTTTTATCCATTCCTCTGACACATACACATGCTTAAGCCTCCTAATGCGAGCATACAAGCATTGTTGTATCAGCAGAATTTGACATAAGCATATTTCGCTAAAAGCAACCAACCCAGCAAATCTTTTTTTACAAAGAACTACATAGCTTTGAGTTTTCCATTGCACACGGGAATACGTAGGAGCGGGATCGCAACATCTCTTCAGGCACCCCAATATAAAAAAACTTTTTTTCCCTTGTTTTAATAATGTAGAAATAAGAAACCACCATATAAGAAGATAACCTAAACCTGTGAGAGTAAGCAAACCTTCCCCCTAAATAGTTCCCGTTTAGTACAACAAATGCGAGGGGTGCTAACACATTCCTCTCGCATAACCAACTTCTGAACCCATCTCATGGTTCATAGACTATGTTCACCCAAGGTTTTATCGATATTTTCCTTTCCCTCTTTTGGGATAAATAAAGTTTTGTGGCGACTCTGTTATCGTTTCGAGTGTTTACACTCGTGGCCATATTTATTTTTCGCGCCACGACAGTTAGTTATGGTGGTTAGTTATGGGGGCGACAATTATCTTCATCTTCTACCTCTCAATCCGAGATATGTTCTTCACTGCAAGGACAGAACCAACATCGTTCCTTCAGCCTGCAAATCCCAAATTCGATGGTTTCTACGATCATTGGTCAATGTTGATGGAGAATCTTTTTCGCTGCAAAGAATATTGGAATCTTATTGAGCATGGTGTCATTGTTTCTCCACCAAATGCAACACCGGAACAACGAAGGCTTGCAGAAGAAAGAAAACTTTGCGATCTGAAAGCGAAGAATTATATTTTTCAACCCATTGATCGCTCAATCATGGAGACAATTCTTGTTTGTGACACAACGAAGGATATCTGGGATTCCATGCATAGAAATTATTAAGGTTAACGAGCTCAATTGTAAAGTCTTCGTTGTGAATTTGAAGTTCTTGCCATGAAAGAAGGTGAATCAGTGAACGAATATCTAGCAAGAACATGTGCAATTGCAAATCGCATGACTGTACATGGTAAAATATTGGAGCAAACTCTAATTGTGGAGAAAGTTTTGTGTTATATGACTTCAAAGTTCAACTATGTTGTTTGTTCGATTGAAGAATCCAGTGATGTTACTACGCTCACTGTTGGACGAAATAGGCAAGTGCACTAAATCGTAGCAATTAATAAAGTAGTAAGTTTATCGTTCTCCACAGGGATTATTATTCAACTTAGCAATTAATAAAATTATTTCCAAGGGTGAAAGTAAAATAAAATTGAATAGAGTTACAGAGTTAAATTGCCCTATCCAATGCAAGATTAAGTTTGTGATTCAGATTATTAATGGTAATTAGAGAATCCTTGAATCCCCCTTCGTCTTGGATGGAATTAACTTAAGAAACAAACAACTATGTGGTACCTACTTATGATTTACTGAAATCAATGGGTAAAACTCATACAAAGCTTCGCACAACAACTATATGTCGCATTAACCTAGGTTACGTACGACGTTGTCCAAAGAAGAGAGTAGTAAGGGTTAGGTTTCAAACTTTAATTTCATTAACCAAGTTAAGAAACAAGTAATTAGAACGTTCAATGAACAAATATAATTTTGGGTTGTTAATCCTACTTTTAATCTACGGATCAATTTTGAATATTACGATATAGAGAGCGCACGCATACTTTATTTTGAATGTTTTTTCATTTGTATTGTCCTCAAAAATCTTCCAAGAATCAATTGACAAGTTACTTTCCCAAAAACAAAGAAAGAAAACAAACATCCTTCAAAACAAAAACAAAAAAACAACCTTATATAGGATCTTCAGAAAACAAATCTAGGGACAGAGAGCGCACGCGTACAACATTATACAATTTTTTTGAAGGGACGTATAACATTACACACAACTTCTCTCTCTCACATACCGCCGTACCAGAAAAGCAGAGACACCGACTGGATCTTATTTCATCTATCTATTATTGAAGGAAGTTGAATTGAGAGGTGAAAAACTGGAATTGATCTGTTTTTGTATGTTTATGCTTCAGATTTCTTTTTCTCTATTACTAGTAATCTAGGCACTTATGTTTCTTGATTGTTTGAAACAATAGCGATTTTAGATATAAAAACAGAGGTAATAATGAGATTCGAAAGGGTTCCACAAAGGAGTTTCACTTATTATTAAAGGGGTTTTTGTTATTATTTTTTAGGATAATAGGCCTTTACCCCCTGTAATGTAATATAGGTTATTTTTCGGTTTTCCCTGGAAATTTTTTTTTATTTTTTATTTATCCCTGGATAATAATTGTTTTGATTTACCCCCTAATAGGCCAAACAAAAACCAAATTTTGTTTTTCCAAGACATTTTCGTTTTTGTTTAGCCTATTAAGGGTTAAATCAAAACAAATATTTTACAGGGTAAATCAAAAAAACAAAATTACAGGGGGAAAACCACCGAAAATGACCTATATTACGGGGATAAAGGCCTACTATCCCTATTTTTACTTTTAAGAATTATTTCTGTAACTTTGTTAGGTCACTTGAAGATGGAAAGACAAAATAAACGTGTTGCAGAAACAGACAGACTCAGTGACCTTCCTGACCATGTCCTTCTTCATATCATTGAATCTATGAACATAAAACAATCTGTTCAGACCTGCATTCTGTCGAAACGATGGAAGGACCTTTGGAAACATCTCACTAATCTAAAGTTCCATCATTCCTACCCTGACATTAGTGATATGTTCTGCAAATTTGTGTCCCAGATTTTGTCTGGTCGCAATCACTATATTCCACTTCATAGCCTAGATTTTGAACTCGAGGATCGCGTAGATCCCCCTAAAACTACACTCCTAGATGTCATGAGATATGCTGAATCGTCACATAATATGCAGCAGCTCACGGTCTATGCCAGAGTAAGGCAAATTAGTGATCTTGAATTGCCCCCTTCCATATTTTCCAGTCGTTCTTTGACATATCTTAAGCTTGGCTTTTGGCAGATATATGGCTCAAATAGTGGTAAGACAACGTTTCCAAAATCCTTGAACTTGCCATCATTGAAAACCTTGCATCTTCGGTGTCTCACTTTCACTACTAGTGATGATGGCCGTGCTGAGCCCTTTTCGGCCTGTAACATGTTGGATACATTGGTCATTATTTGTTGTTATTTACAGGACAATGCACAAGTGCTATGTATATCCAATTCTAATGTTTCTAGTTTGACCGTAGGTAGTAACTACGTGTACGATAAAGCTCACAATTACAACGTTGTGCTTTGTACTCCAAAACTTACTTCTCTTACTGCCAGTGGTCGTCCTACTTTCAAAGCACCCTCTGCACACGATTTACCTTTTCTAGAAGAAGTAAATATTGATTACACTTATTATTACAGACCGCATGAAGATCCCGTTTTGATTAGTTGGTTGCAATTACTTGCTAATGTTAAGATAATGACACTCCGTTTTAAAACCCTTGTTAAAATGCTATGTGTAAGTTACTTTAAAATCTCTTCTCCTCTTTATTTTTGACGTTTCTTATGAAATATCCGTCCTTATGCCAAAAATTTCCCAATAAACAAACAATCTTTTCTTTCAAATATTCATTCATTACAATGTATCCAATTAACTCTTTTTATACAGGCTCTCAAAAATACCGGTTCAATGAGTGTTCAACCTCCTTGCTTTGTTAGATTGAAGTCATTGAAAGTGGAAGTAAAATCAGATGACAACATATCTAATGGGAAAGTAAGAAAAATTGTGAAGTTCCTACTTCAAAATTCTCCACCTGCCAGACTTGATATCATTAGGCAATCTTAACTATCTAGGTATTGATTTTCAGCTTCATTTTTTTTTCTCTCTCTCTCTCTCTCTCTCTCTCTATATATATATATATATATATATATATATATATATATATATCTGATGCACTATTCATAATGAGTGCCTTGTTTATGTCTCTTGTTATATACTTTTGAAGTTAAATGAGGCTCTCTACCCAAGTCTATGGAAACCAGTTACCTATACTATTTGATTCAATCTAGTAGGAATTTACCAGTGGATGAGCAAAATCTTGATTTTGTAGGGTGCATTGACTGATCAGATTATGTGCTATAATTTTCTACACTGATTGAGTTATTAGTGAGTAAACAACTATTTCAGTTCTTTAATATGTATCAATATTACCCAAAAAAAATCTGGGTATGTATTTCGTTGGTCAGTTTGATCCCAAAACGTGTCTTTTTTAATTAATTTGTTCATCGATAGTTAGTTTGGCCCTTGAAATTACCAACAGAAGACACACTCAATGGTATTTTGTGACTCACTCGATTATTGTTTACCCGTGATATGTATTGACGAGAAAATAATGAAATAAGTAGTAACGAGAAAAAATGATTTATTTTATGAGCTTTATTTTGGTGTAAACAACAAGAACCATCTGTTTTCCTTGTTTGTCACTCTAATACTGCTTTACACCGTTAGTCTATGTCAGTTAAACACTCTTATTCTATTCACAGAAAATTAGAAGACTAAAATGTATGAACAAGTTAATTTTTTGCTTATTTCTAGCTTACTTGGTAATGTGTTTTTGCCCTTTTCCATTCATAAAAAAGTTATTTTTTTATTTTTAGTATTTGTTTGATATGAAGGTTCGGGGTTTGGTGCATGGCTTAAAGTGGCAGATGGATAGAGCAGTACATCTTGAAGGCGATAGTGGTGGCAGTTATTCCAAGTTTTTTCTTTTCTTTTCTTGCTCTTCCAAATTAATTTTTTTTTTGAGATTGTTGTTTGATAAAATTTTCCAAACTAAATTATTATTTCTACCTAGAAATCGTGATATCCATCTTGTTGTGTTACATGTAAAATTAAAACTATAGTTCGAGCTAAAATACTAATTATTCGAGCCGATCAAAGCAATTTTGAGGTGACGCTATTTCGAAAAGTTAAAACTTAAAACAACCGCAAGAACCACTCAAAGAAAATTCTAACAAAGAATCGTTTGGATTGACTTAGTTTTGAGTTTACGGAAAAAACTCATGCAAATATATAAGTGTTTATGTATTATTCATAAACTTGTCAATATAGTTTATGAAAAAACAGTTTATAAAGATACAATTTCATTAATGAGAACTTATGAATTAAAATAAAAACTTATTTATTTGCATAAACTATTTTTCATAAGCTTAAATAAGTCAACCCTTTGAACAAAAAAAGTCAATCCAAATGGACTCAACTTTTGAATTTGTTACATAAAGAGTGTTAAAAAATGTCCTAGGATTTCTAGTTTGATCCTGCAAGCAATTAATCTAAAACTAGCTCTTGTTTACGAAAAACACTGATAAAAAATTAGCACGTCCGATGGGACCTTTTTGTGCAAATCTTTTAATAAATTTAATTTCTTAGAAATGTTTTCATTATGTTGGTTGGTGTGTTTGTTTTGGCATAAAAGTTTCTGAAAATTTCATATGTGTATGCGTTTAAGAAGTGGTAAAGCCCTTCCTGGTATGGCTCATCCAAATACCAATAATGCTTCCGCATCTAACACACAAAGTAGGCTTCAAACTACGCAAGAACAATCAACCCAAGCGTCAGTTAATGACGCCAATGTGTCAAACGCCATGGAAGTAACTGCTCCTATGCAAGTTTCAAGGGTTATGGGGGGTAAGTTGTCACACGATGGGATTGTTTACACTGATTTTTGGTAAACAAACACTGGTTTAAAATTAATTACTTGCAAGATCAACCAGTAAATCTTAAGGACATATTGTGTTCATTATTTTCCAGAAATTTATGATTGTTCTTGAAGAACTTGGTAAAAGTATGAAGATAACCGTCGAAATTAACCCAGTTAAATCCGTCGAAGTCACTTCAGAAGGGAATTAAGATAAATTGCTTTAAAGAAACAAGTAAATTGCAAAGACATTTAAAAAACAAACTTAAATTGCATTGATTGAATGTAAATTGGTACACATGTTCATACATTGTAACTTGTGACTCGTTTCTCTCTTGCATGCAGATAGTTTGAGCGTAATTTTTGTGTATGATTGGTTTATGACCCGTTTTCCCTTATGAAAAACTACTATTTATACTATGAAGTAACTACCTACATGAAGATTCAAAACTTGCAACTGCTAGAAATAGATAGAAGACACCTGTTCGATTTGAAATTCAAATACTTGTCTACTTCGAAACAACCGCTGCTTGACCTTACGAAGACCCAAACTTTCTTCGACACCCATCTGTCTGTCGAACCGAAAACCAAGCCTTGAGTATTTCCACTAAGTCCAAGTATGAAAACAATGATGATTACATTTGTTGGTTAAACAAGGTAGAGGGGAAAAAAAGGTCAATTTTGGAAGGATATAGGAAATTTTGACCTTATTCAACTGTCTAGGCAGGGCCCAAGATATTATAAAGAAATGTTGATTGCTGCCCTTCATTTTTGGAATATTTCGACTACCAGACTTCACCTGAAATTTGGTATGCTTACACCTACTCTATTAGATGTTGCTGCCATTACTAGTTTAAAACCTACTGGCCAAACCTTCGATCCTGAAGGATATGAGTCAGAAATTTCCTTCGATTTTAAAAGGCTTGCTTATGGCATTTTCATAAAAGAACATCATAATACTGAAAGTGCTGAAGTTACTGACGAAGAGCATGTTGCCTTCTTGACCTATTGGTTGTCCATGTATATCTTTTGCACAAGGTCCATACAAGTAGCCAAAGGATACAAGACCTTAGCCATCCAATTGCATGAGGGAAGAAATGTTTGCTTGAGCAAACTTATTTCGGGGTCCCTATATGAGAGTTTGAATCAAGCAGTGATTAGCATAAAAGAATACCAATCTGGGGTAGCTTGATCATTCCTGGCCCTATTTGGTTGTTCCGACTGTGGCTCTTAGCCACTTTTAGGACAAAATTGGGGGGGTGATGTTTTCCTCCCAAGTGATTTCCAAAAGCAATATGACAATAGGTCAACTGAAGGGATAGGCTTAGCTATGCTTCGATGTAAAAGCGTAAATTCCAAAGAATTGTTTACTATTGCCTATGAAGCTTTGTTAGGGTGTGATGTGCTTACCCCTTCTTTAGCCCCATTCTCAACCAGGACCTGTTGCTAGATTGGTTCACCAGAAAGTTTCCAGCAACTATGGTCAAAGATGAGGCAGAGACCAACGCAATATGGCAAGCTTACTTGACTCCTATTCTCTTGTCTAGCAGAAATACTGCTTACAAATCTTCAGACTCTTTTGGAGTATGTGGCTATCAGCCAAATCTGGTTGCAAGATAGTTTGTTTTGGTGCAGCCAAAACCTAGCTCTTTGCACAAATGTTCTGGTGACTTAAAAAGGCTAACGAAGGAACATACTTGGAGAGCACCCCTTAAAAAAGCTCAAGAGAGATACCTGCCTTCAAATCTGCCCCTTTTGTAGTATCATATGCATGTACTGAAACATTTTTTAAATGGTGACAAGAGTATTATAGGCAGCAAGCTAGTCAAGTAGATCCAGATACTTTGCTTCCTCAACTGATATCTGCTTTTCACATTGTGCAGAAACATTCGAAGAAGAACAAAGATATGCACATTCGAGAAATTCAAGCTTTCCAAAAAAAATAATTCAAACTGTATATGATCTTTTGCATCTTAGCCGGACAGTTTATTATGCTGCTCAAACTTTGAGGGATAAAATAAATGATAAAATCCCTACAATGAAATTTCCTCCTTTCACTCCCAGCAAATATCTTTTTGCTTTACATTTCAAAATTAAATTTCCACCACTGCCAACTAGTAAATTGGCGTTGGCTTTTAGGCCACCATATCCAAAATGGTTGCCTTGTAATTCATTAATGGGAATGAAACAAAGTTTTATAACCAAAGAAAAAGATAAAGTTATTCCGGCTAAATGTAACATATACACATTTAGAGGTCGTCTCCACTTAGACCTACATGATGTTCAAATCATCTCTCCGATGGGAATAGGTAAGAAACCTTTACAATTCTTAGAACAAGTAATTAATTTTATAGAAATACTACTTATCTGTTCTTTCGTGTGTCTGCAGCCGTCCCTTTGCAAGCAAGAGATGAAGAAGAAGATGATGATGCAGGCGCACAGTCATGATCGAAGTCAAAAACAGGGGCATCATCAAAGACAGGGAAGGCATCTAAGTCAAAGAAAGATAACTTATGAAATACCCTTTTCCTTTTTTGTCTTTTCATCATACTTCGACGAACAATGTCTTACTTTGGCTATATGACTTTTCAGCATCGAAAAAGGAAAGCCACATATGACTCTGAGCCATCTTCAAAGAGGGCCAAAGATTCCGAAATTGAGGACAATGTAGGTTTCTCTTTCTCGATTATCTCTTCAGCATTTTATCCTAAATGACAACTTTCTAACATTGACATTTGCATCTCCACAACCTAGGGTTTCTTATGAAGCTGTTGAAGTTGCTAAGACTTCTGAAGGGTCAAAAGACAAAGAAAGTCGAAAGAGAAGGAAGCAGGATACCGCAAAAACGGTTGTCGAAACGACATCTATTGAAGGGTCTCCAGACAAGGCAAATGTCAGGAAGAAGAAACATGGTCACAAGGATTCAAATCCAAACAGTGCCCATTCATGCGTTGGAGACAACGTTTCAATGGTACATTTTGAACAAACTTGTTAAATCAATTTGAATCTCATTTCTTTTTCAAAGAACCTTTTAACATTCGAACACCTTGTTACCAGAGCATTGAGCATAGCAATGCTGATACGTCCAGACAAGCAACTCTTCATTCCAGTGACACCCTAAAGGTAGCACCCATTTTGGAAGAAGAAGCAGGTGTTGAATCCAGTCCCCTAGGAACGAACCACAACCTCAAGGTGGATTCTCCCGATCAGCATTGAGACACAAGTGTCAAGAATTTAGATGATAATCAAACAAATGATGCTGATGATCGAACCATTTCTGAAGGTTTGAACCTTGAGGTTTCCACAGGTCATAACATTGTTGCTACCGGTGATCAACGAATTAATCTGGGTGACATGTCTGGGCGTCGTGATAATTCATTGAAGACTGCCACTCCAGCAGCTAAAGCCCAAACAACAAACATGATCATAAGCCCAGAGGAACTCAACATTCTCGAGGAGACCGATCCTATCGAAGCATTCAACTTGATGATAAAAAACAGTGCTCTCCTCTCCAAAATTGAAGGGCCTTCGAACAGAGACCTCAAAAGAGAATCTCCTAGCGGAGCTAAGGTCGGTCGAGTGTTACTGCAGACAAAGGAACGAAGAAGTATTGAAGATGAAAATAAAAAATAAAAGTGATAGAGACGCGGACAAACTCAGTGATCTGCCTGACCATATCCTTCTGCATATCATTGAATTTCTGAAGATAAAACAATCTGTTCAGACTTGCATCCTGTCTAAACGATGGAAGGGCCTTTGGAAACATCTAACTAATCTAAAGTTGCATCACTCTTACCCATACCAGAGTAATATCTTCTGCAACTTTGTGTCCCAAATTTTGTCTGATCGCGATGACTCTATTCCCCTTCATCGTCTAAATTTTAAGCACATAGATTTCATAGAACCCTCTAAAACTACACTCCTAGAGGTCATGAGATATGCTGTGTCACATAATGTGCAGCAACTCACAATCAATGCCAAAGTAAAGCACATAAGTGGGCTTGAGTTGCCCCCTTCAATATTTTATTGTCGTTCTTTGACATATCGTAATCTTGACTTTTGGCATAACTCAAATAAGGTTAAGAAAATGCTACCAAAATCATTGAACTTGCCATCATTGAAAACCCTGCATCTTCGGCGTCTCACTTTCACTACTAGTGATGATGGCTGTGCTGAGCCCTTTTCAGCCTGTAAAATGTTGGATACATTGGTTATTATTTGTTGTTATTTACAGGACGATGCACAAGTACTATGTATATCAAATTATAAGGTTTCTAGTTTGACCATAGGTAGTAACTACGTGTACGATGAAGCTCACAATTACAAAGTTGTGCTTTGTACTCCAAAACTTACTTCTCTTACTGCCAGTGGTCGTCCTACTTTCAAAGCACCCTCTGCACACGATTTACCTTTTCTAGAAGAAGTAAATATTGATTACATTTATTATAATAAACCATATGAAGATTTTGTCATGATTGGTTGGTTGCAATTGCTTGCCCATGTTAAGATAATGACATTCCCTAGTGTTTTTTGTGATTTTGCTATATTTAGGGACTATAGTGATTGCAACTCATGCATTTAGGGATCAAAATGATTGTTAACTCGTGATTAGCATATACCAAAGGCATCGAAAATAAGTAATAATTGAAGTTCAGCGTTTACAAACGAAATAAACAATTTTAAAAATATGTTGCTAATTAGGGATTAAAGGTACACACAGAACACGTTTCTGGCCATGGCATAATAAAAATAAGATTTTATGAAATTTGGTTGTCTAAGAATATGTTTCCCGGATTTGAAAAGTCACGTTATAAAATTCACTTGCTCACATGTAGTGTGAATTGTTAATTTGATTTATGTATATTGCACTGAAATGAGATTATTTGTAACATCAAAGAAAGGAATATATTTTTGAATTTAACCTGTGTATCATATAAACTGTTTTAGAATATATTCTTTTGAACATTTTTGATTAATCTTTCATACAAACTTTAAACAAAACCAAACATGTAATAAAAAAATGCAATCAAGGAGTTTCCTGTATAGAAACGCTTATACTTGCATATTATTCTTATTCTTAATGTAGTGCCACTTTAAGGTGATTAAAACCACACGTGACTTGTAAAACAAATACATGATAAAATTATTGGAAGTAAAGTAAACACACTAGAAGTTAATTATTCCCCTTATAGGATACAATACAATACAATGATCATTTGCAGTTTGGAAGAGGAGATCCACATAAACACCTGTTACGGAAGAACGAATTCACACCAAATATATGCATATTTCCACCCTTTGGAATCTTACCACACATCCTATTATAACTCACATTCAACCATAATATATTTTGTATTCCCACAGGAAACTTCCCATAGATTTGATTGTGACTCACATCCAATGTTGTCATGGTCTTAGACAACTCAACTTTTCCAAGATCAAATTTAAACAAGTTATCAGAAATGTGTATCTCCCTTGTTGCTTTGTTAGAACCAAAAAGCATAGAAGCATCACCTTCAAACTTATTATAAGATAAGTCCATAACTGTAGTGTTAAGCCTTGCCAATGAAAGTGGAAGTCTCCCCGAAAGTTGGTTATTAGAGAGAAGTAAAGATGGTAAATATTTGTTATTGAAGTAACCATATGAAGAAGGGATTGAACCTGTCAAAGTGTTGTTGTAAAAGCGTATCATTTCGAGCTTTGGCAATTTGTAAAGGGAAGGAGGGAGTGACCCTGAGAAATGGTTGGATGAGAGATCCAAATTATAGAGGTTTTTCATTTGGACCGGGAAGTCGGGTATTGTGCCCGACATCCCGGTTAAGCTAATTGTGAGAGTTTTGAGCTTGAGAAGCTTGGATATGGGCTCAATAGGTATTGTGCCGGTGAGATTTGGTAAATCATATAAAAATATAGACTCCAAAGAAGGTAAGTTACCGATAGAAAGTGGAAATTTAGACCTAAGATTGTTGTCGTGTGAAATAGATAAATCGTGGACACGATTGTTAGAGCGAAAACAATTGACACCATCCCAAATTTGGCAGCAATCAGTGTGTGGTTTCCATGAAGAAAGAATGGTTGGATTGTTGAGTTCTTTTTTTATTTGGAGAAGAGCCATTTTGTCTTGTGGGTGACACAATTCTGAAAGAGAAGATGCAACATGGGAGAGCAATATCACCAGGAGAAACAACTTAGTTGGCATTGTCTTAGTTGGTTTATTTTTTTGGTATGTTATTTTTGGATTTGATGTGAAAATTGGATAAGAAGTGTGTTGATTTATACCTAGGATTTATGTCATTTGCACACTGGTTGGTCATATAGTCAAAACCGTCAAGCTCGTTGATATTGACCTATAATATAATAGTGATATTAATACAGTTATAATCCAGCGTCCCATTTTAATTGAGCTTTTGACTAATTTCATACTTATTAAAAAAAAGTGTATAAGTGAAAGGGAGATAAAAATGGGTTTAAGTGCCCTTATAAACTATTGGTGCATTCTTCTTTATCATAAATCTAAAGTAGAATATATTAAATTGAGAGTGATGAAAGTAGTAATAATTAGTGTTATAATTAAAAAAAAAGTAATTAATATTATATTAAAAAGTGAAATGAGTCAATTTTTCTGAAACAATATTTTTTTGCAAATTAGGCAATTATTATAGGACTGAGGGAGTATCCCGGATTATTTTTTTCACTTAAAATATCTTCATTCATGTATTATTGCAAAATCGTCTAGTAATGCAAATGACAGAATATCTAGATGGTTAGAATACTGTAGGGTATCTTTCCCTCAAAAAAAAAAAATAATACTGCAGGGTATCTAAATTCTAAATCAAAACCAACAAGCTCATTGTTATTTTACTATTATACCAAAATCAAATGGTTCCATATTAACAATGTCCTTTGAATCTAATGAAGTTGTCTTCAATGGTATAATAAGGTACAGTACGCGGTGTAAGTTAAACGTCAAACACAAGCTGAAAAACCATAGTTAAAAACAATCTTATACCATCTACAATTGTTTTTCGTTTGAAGATACAATGGATTAAATCCAACAACTTAGATTGTTGTAGAGTGTAGGAAGAAAAGGTCAGTAATTAATCATTCCTAAGCTCAATAAGCTCCTTCACTAACCCATCCAACTCTTTCTGAGAACTTCCATTTTCCTTAATAGCAACCAAAGCAGCATCCCTCAACTCTTCAACTCTCACCCTCTCCTTCGTCCTTCCCAAAGACCCTTTTATTATCTCCGCAAATTCCCCCATTTCCGGAACCTTAACATCCCCTTCTCCAACTCGAACCGCAACACCCAACTCATCCACCAACAGCTTCGCATTCGTATACTGATCCGCACCCATCGGCCACGTCAGCATCACCACACCACAAACCAACCCTTCCAACACCGAGTTCCATCCACAATGAGTCAAAAACGATCCCACTGCACGGTGACTCAGTATCACCAACTGTGGGGCCCATCCTTCAATAACAAACCCCTTCCCACTTCCTCTCACCCGTTCGATGAAGCCAATTGGTATCTTACCACAATCCTCCGCCACGTGTCGTTCATCGGGAGCCCTCACTGATAACACAAAATGGACCCCACTTAACTCCAATGCGGCTGTCAAAACCTCTATCTCTGCTGTAGTAAGAACCGTACGGCTTCCAAAACAAACGTAAACCACCGAACCGTCTTCAAGCCGGTCGAGCCATCCGGTTAGATCGTTGCATGAGACAGTACTCACCCCACCTCGTTCTTCCGGTTCAGTTAAACCGGATTCAAGTGGCAAAACTGGACCCACGGCCCAAACTCTCTCGTGTCCAAGTTCTTTCTTCATATGATTTAAGTAAGCCGATTCTAAATCAATGAAAGAGTTGAAAACCACTCCCCAAGCTTCATGATTAAAGAGAAAATCGTTTCTTATACTCTCCCAATCGGTTTCTCTTGGTCTATGTCTAAACAGATTAGAAATTTGCCACCAGGGGTAAACTGGGGAATTCGGTAATTCTCCGAACGAAACGACGGAATTTGGATTATCTGGGTTGTCGTTTTGTGGTAAGTCACGCCATAAAGTAAATGAGACAGAGAGTGCATAGGCACCAGAAGGGGAAAAAACTAAACGCGGCACGTGGAGATCACGCGCAAGGAGATGAGTCCAACCAAGAAAAAAGTCAGAGATAATGGCTGAAGGGGGTAAAGGGTGGGTTTGAGCAAAGTGAAGAATGATTGGGTAGTGGTGTTGACGCATGAAAGAGACTGCAGCAACGAGTCTGTTTTGATTTGGGTTAGGGAATTGAGATGCGGGGAGAATGAGAGTATGGAGAAGAGGGGAATAGTTTGTAGGGACAAGGTGTTGGGTTGATGGAGTTAGTAAAATGGTGATGTGTATGTTGCGAGAAATGAGGTTTTTTGTGAGGTCGATGAGGGGGATTACGTGACCGGATGATGGGAAAGGGTAGGCGAGGAGATGGGTTTGTGGTGTTGTCGACATGATGGAAATTGTATGTGTATGACTCTGTAGATAGCTTCCACTACTTATAAAGGAAAGTCGAGTGAGTTAGTTACTGAGAAGAAGAGAGTCTTGAGAAGTGTTAAAGAAGTTTTTCTTTTTCTTCAAGTGGCTGACTCTATTTGCTTTAGTTTCGTTTAGACTTTCACGTCACTGCTGACGAAACTACACGGGATACCAATACTTATTTGACTTTCACTTATATTTGTCGCTGTTTTATTAATACATCTCTCTCTCTCTATATATATATATATATATATATAAGAAAATATTTTTTTTAGGTACATTAAATAATTAATAATTAATATATCTCGTTTACAATGAAGATTAGATACATTAATTATTAAATGTATCTAAAAAAAGAATCTTTTCTTATATATAGAACCGGAATTAGTATTATTTAAAGGTTTAAAAAAATGTCATAGAGGTACTCATTAACATTTCTCTAATACTTATTTGACGTTCACTTATGTTTATTGGAGTGTGACTAGTTTGTCGCTGTTTAATTGGAGTGTGACTATGTTCCTCAAGATCTAATTATATGAGTTAGGTATTCCTCCGGAGAAATACTTAGTTGGACGCAACTTCAAATCAAAAATAGTTGGGCGTACACACATAAATGATAAAATTTAAAAGAGAAATAATTTAGTACATCACTCAATATCATTTCTCTTTTAAATTTATCAATCGTGTGTGCCCAAATAAATTTTATTTGAGGTTGTGTCTATGTAAGAGTTGCTCAAAATAGGGTTGCCTCACAACAAGCACTTTTTTTACGTCATTAGCTTGCCACCTGATTCGTTAAGATGGCCAAAATGAGACCGAAAACACACCATCCTTTGTATTCATTTGCTTTGAGATAAATTCTATGAACTTGAAGTAAAGTTGACTGTGGAGTCTATATCCTTTATAACCTTTCATTGTTGAACAAGACACAAATCTTCTCTCTGATCCGATCAATCTACGACATGTTCACTTTCTCCCCTTTTGTTCACATGATTCTTCCTTGTCAAATAATCCTTCATATTCCTCTGCAGTCATCATCACTTCTTCATTATCAACATTGCTAGCCTCCTTAATATATGACCATTCTTAAAGAAGTTCTACCTCGTGTGACGTCTATATTTCTTCCATTATTTTCACTACACCACAACTTTCAAACATTATTTCTTTCTCATTTTTCTCAATACTTTCGTCCACGCTCTCTCCATATTCCTATTCTTTATTAGAATATATTTCCTTCCATAATCGATTGTTCTAAACAATGTAGTGAACTTACATTTAGTACTAATATGCTATAAAATCACTCCAAAAAAGCAACCAAAAAGGTGCAAAAACTACACAAGCTATATAACTTTATTTTCTTACTAAACAATATAAGTTGGTTGTGTTCCCCAATTCCTTTTTTCACAACTTTCATATTTGATTACATTCTTATTAAAAGAACAATTAAAATAAGCAAATTGAAAATAGTAAACATGCTTCAAAAGTTAAAGTGAGAAAGCAAAGTGATGTTATAATTTAGTCTAACGATTTTTTCAAATAAAAAGTCAGAATAAATAACTTCAAGTAATATTATATAGGATAAATAAAGAAGCAGACAAAATTACACAAAAGGCTGAAGTTTTTAGTGAACAAATTATCATCTGAATCAGTCAAATTATAAGCAATTTTAATGATTCAACTTTAATATCTAACACATAGAAAGTTTTATTCAAGTTCACACATACACGTACCCCTATAGTCCTATTGCTGCAAGAATGTAAGGAAATAATTGGATCATAAATAAGCAGAATTGTATGATAAGCAATAACAACAAATTACTTTCTAAAAAGTTTTATGACGTAGGCTGTAGTCAAATAATATTGTGAGCGAAATAGACTTGTAAAGTGGTGAAAGCTACATACTATACATGTGTAAATTAAGTGACATTGACGTAAATTTCAAAATCCAAACTATAAGCTAACCATGGAGAGTGCATAAATAAATTTTATGGGAAAAAACTTTCTATGTTAGGTATCACTCTTCTGCCGATTCGTTTTCATATGCCGTTGCTAGCAGTTCTCAGGTATTTGTAACAATGCATTAATCAAAAGTTCTTGTTGTGATTGGACTGCAATTCATAAACATTTGGAATCGAGTAATTTATTTAACTATGATCACTATTTTTGAAAGAAATAATAAAAGAAAAGGAGAAATAAATGATCAATTGACAAAGAATTTGGAAAGAAGCTTCATGGTTTATTCCCACCTTTTGATAGCGAGTCACAACATCGTCTCGTTCGAAAAAGGAAAGCATTGCCGCTTTCTACAATTCTTTTACAAAGCTAGTTATCCCCCATTCATCTCAAAGCATCACCATAACACAATATTGTAATTGTTGGATTAATCTGCATATGATAAGCTCCATGTTAGATCCACATTATTCCTTTCAAAGGAAAAAAATCCAGGACACAATATATCTAAAAAAGTTATACATATTAAGAACATAATCAATGTCTTTAAAAAACAATATATCTAAAAAAAGTTACCCATATTGAGAGAATTAGCTGATTAGACTTTCTATTCATACCAAAATAACTCATTTTTTGGGTTGCAAATAACTCATCTTTTACTATAGAACGAATGTGGAATTTGAGGAAATAGGTTGATAGACACGATTTAGTGTAAAATGTCAGCAACCGTATTTTTCTATAAGCAATATTTCACATTCCTCTCCTTTCATAATGTGACTTTAAACTTATTTTAAAAAAATATTCCTTGGAAAGTTATACCCGGGAAATTTATTCCTGGGATTAAATTTTGATACCGTGAAACAAACGCCCCATAGTCTTTTTTTATTTAATGTCAACCTATATTTCTTATTCTTACTAGGAAATAGGGCACTCACGTGTCTGTCTTTCCGCTCTTTTTATTGCGTTAACGTTTGAAAATTATGAACGGTGTTTTTTTTTTATGAAATTTTGATTTTGATTAAAACTAAAAAAATATAAATGTTTGTTGCTTTCAAGTTATGAAAAATCAAATTAACCATGATTATATATTTCAATGACACCGAAAATAATACAATATAACAAAAAAAAATATAAGCTAAATTCTTTTTTTAATGACACCAACAACAATTTTATTATAGAAAAATTTGTTTAAGGGTATAATTGGAATGATAAAAAATTAAGTATAAATATACTCATCTAGTTTGTTACACTTTTTAAACGATAAAGGAAAAAAAACAAAAAAAATATATTCATATCGTGTTTGTTACATTTGTTTTAATACTTTTAATATTTAAATTTATTCTTATCTATTTGTTATATGTATTATTTGTATTGAAAATTAAGAATAATTTTGGAGAAAAAAAAAGTCAACCCAAAAGTGCTGAAACAGGTGGTTTTGTATATATATTCCATTTCAGACGTTATGAACATTAACCATGCAACAGGCGGATATATATCCAGTTAAAATAAAATTGATAAGACTTCTTTCAAAATAAAAAAAGGACAAAACTTAGGTACAATTTTTTAGGTGTTTTTCGTATGGTTCTTAATTAAAAATACAACTTTTTTTGGAGATAACAAACTTTGACATAATTATGGATTTAAGAAAATTATGATGAATTTAGTTAAAAATCATACGTAAAGCATCTAAGGAATTGTACCTAAGTTTTATAAAAAAAAAATTGCTAGACTTAACTAAAGTATGACACACCATATTCCTTCAAAAAAAATATTCCCTTGAATGTCGACAAACTTATATTCAAAATTGCATTTTAAATTGAAGTTGTAATTTTAATTTTTAAATATCAAGACTCAAAGACCCACAAGTCACAAGAGACAACCATAACATTTCCATATAATTTCCTTATGGACAATTTTACCCTCACGAGTTCTTCTGCGAAAGTCACAAGCAACCGGGCAAATAATTCCAACTCAAATCCAACACTACTCCCACTTACTCTCCTTCTAGGAAAAAACCTCCCAATTAATTTTTCTCCCCTTTCTCTTACTATATATACCCTATTTCCTTCACCATTTCTATTCCATCTCACTCTTAAATATTAATTTCTTTAGCCACAATGGCATCACAAAACCCACCACAGCCTCATTTCCATGATCACCTTCCTTTCATGGCCAACAAATTAGGTGGAGATGGCTTGATAGACGAACTTTGTAATGGGTTCAATCTTTTGAAGGATGCTGATAAAGGGGTCATCACTTTTGAAAGCCTGAAAATGAATTCAGCTTTGTTGGGATTAAATGGTTTCAGCGATGAAGATCTTTTGTCTATGCTAATGGAAGGTGATTTTGATGGAGATGGTGCTCTTAACCAAATGGAGTTTTGTGTCTTGATGTTTAGATTGAGCCCTGAACTTATGGAGGGCTCTAAATTGTGGTTGGAAGAGGCCCTTCAACATCAATTTTGATTTTTATCTTTGTTTTTTTTTCTTCAACTTTGAGTAGTCACTTTTGGAAATAATATGACATGAGATGCGAGACTCATGGAAAGAAAATGTTACATAAATGACTTGGTATAAATTCTGTGTTTTTTTAGTTAACATGTGATGTCGGTTGTACCTCTAATTCTAACCGTTAATATATTTTGAAGGAACCGTGAATACTAAAAGACTATTAATATCGGACTTCTCCCTACATCTCAAATTATAAGAAAAAAATAAATTAATTCACACTTATTAACACAACCATAATATAATAATTTAGAATGATAGCTTTATGTATTCTCTTTGAATCAAATTTGCACAAAGGTGTGAGAAAAGTTTCATTATATTTTAAACAACATGATTAAATATGATAAAAATTAGCCTTTTTTACCTACTCTCTTCATCTTAAAATAAGTGATACATCATTCTCTTTTTTATAAAGGTGAATCAAGACTCAAGACATGCATGAATTATTATGATGATTGATAACTCAGTCATGCCGACACCCACAGTTACTATAATACAATATTTTGAATTCCAAGTATTCACATTAGTTATATTTTCGACACTATTTTCAGTTGTTTAAATTTTTGGCTAATATGCTTCCAATAATTTAAACCATCACGTGATATGAAGTAGAAGATTTGCACACTTTACAACAAAAACAATAAACATTCTCAAAATATTTGCAATAAACTAACAATTTAAGATCACTAATCTTAACATTGCTTAATTTTCTTGAATAATTCACATATGAGAAATGCCTAAGATATTTGTCATTAGAAAAATTAAGACTCATTTCTCTAGTATAATTATCACCAAAATTTTGTTATCAAGATTCTTCCATTTTCTTGCATAATAAATATTAAAACGAGGAATTTCTTGTTCATAATCATCACCAAGATTTTCAATATTATATTCATTTGTAGGACCGTTCCTATAAAATTGGAGGCCCGACTCTTATAAAAAAAAGTGGCCGCTAATAAAATAAAATTATTTTTTTTCTCAAAGAATAATCTCTTATTTAATTGAAAATAATATTCGTAAACATAAAAAATAATCATGTAACTACACAAAAAAGATTCATATTCTACTCAATAATATAAAAATACAACTAATAACAAATATCTTTATCAATATTTTAGGTTGTTATTTTCCATAGTTAGTATAAAGGCAAAAAAAAAATTGTAATATTTTTTAGAGAATAATATAATATTTGTTGTTAAAACTATGTTATTTTATACAATAAGGATGAACAAAACTAAAAGAACAGCTCTAACAAAAACAAAAAGAAAAAAAAATTGTGTTTTCATCAAGAAGGGAAAAAAATTAATCAAGGAAGAAAAGCTGGAATCATGGGAGTTGAACCTATGACTTTTGGATATCCTAGGCCACTTGTGCAAAGCTGATAATGGATGCGCGCTAATAGAATTTATTTTATTTTTACTTGCATCTACTAACTATACTAGATAAATAATTCCTCTATATTTTCCCATTTTGCCCTCCTTGGAGGTATTTTAGTAATCTACTAATTGTTGAGGCTGGCTGAGTGCCACTCATTACACATGGGATATATAAGACCTTTTTTTTTCTCATTCATTTTATTAATTTCTTGAGTTATTGATTTATGGTGCAGATTACATAGAAATCCAAAACAGTGATGGTGCAGATTACATAGAAATCCAAATAATTCCTCTATAGAATGATTTGGTAGTTTTCTGATTTGGTATAATCTTGAGTTATTGATTTATGATACAGATTACATAGAAATCCAAAACAGTGATGGTCAATGCAGTAGAGAAATCAGTGTTGGAAACCAGAACAAAACCACTGAGTAATACTTAATTTGAAACTGAGCAAATATTTGAGCATCTTATGTTGATGTTTTAAGTATTTATTGATCAAATGTTTTGTGTATACTAGAAGCTTGAAGATTGTTGAGGCTCTTGAAGTACAAATGGAAGTAAAGAAGAAACGTTATGAACAAATTGAGGTAGCACTTACAAATTATGATTTATGATTTATGATCTATACTTATTCCTATCTAGATTACAGTTTATGCATAAGAACATGTTAATCAATTTGGAACATGATTTCATCAGGTGCAAAAACATTTACAGTTTAGAATTGAAGTTTAAGGAAAGTACTTACAATCAGTACAAATGAAGGCGCAGGAAGCACTTGCAGGATATAGTTCTTCTTCTTCGACAACGGGTGTAGAACATGCTAAAGCTGAACTTTCTCAGTTATTATCAATAATCAACAATGGTTATATATTTTAAATGTGATCAAGGATCCTTATTATTTGATAATAGATTTGAGAACCTGCATGAGCCTTTTGGACTCTTATAGCCTTAAAGAGATTCAACTTGATGCATTTGTAACATGTTATTTATGTTATAATTCTTATCTCATTTTCGTGTGAAAGGATGAGATATTTCAACTTATAAAGCTCCAAATGGCAAAGAAAATAAAGATGCATTATATATTTTCTGCAATATGCAGAGAGATCAATGGATTTAACTTTGATCGTACTCATATACAAATAATGTTGGTAAAAAATTACATGAAATAGGTTCAACCTTACTGAGTGGATGATAATTTTCAGGAAATAGTTTTTGTACGCTTTTGTCAAAGGGAAGATGTACTGTTGTTAGTACATAGATATGGAATGTGATGCTTTGTGCAAACAATGTGATTGATTGTTTATTTTCCCCTTTGCAATGAAAAATATAGTTGAGTTGGGTTGCACTTCATATTGGATAAATTATTCTCTACTGCTTTGACATATAAACCTACCACCTTCAACAGGTTTAGCTTGCTCTTCATTGATAGTTTTTTGGGATATTGTTTACCTGTGTTTTCGGCAAACTAAGGGTTAGTTCCGATATTACAACCGAGACCGAACTAGAGATCTCAGGAGCATGTTGTGCAAAGGTTTTGATCGAAAGAAGGTTTTGAAAAGGGCCACGAGATGCACTCAGGTTACTTAGAGAGCAGGACGAGTTTAGAAACAAAAAAGGCATTGTCTCTCGACAGGTTTGAGATTCCAAGCAAAAGTAATATAAAGTTAAATGAAAAGATAAAGGTTTAAGCACATAAACTTAAAGGAAAGGTAAAATGCATTGCATTAAAATAAAGGTGGTCTACAAATTAGTTTACATACATTATGTATAACTTGTTTCCCTAGGCGCCGGTAGTTTGAGTGTTGTAGAAGTCTATAAATGATTTGTGACCCATTTTCCGGCTTGGAAACACTTATTTTATACTAAAAACCTAACTGGCAAACCACTAACCCCATGATCAGCACTTCTCCCATCGTTGGACAACCGCTTGCCTCACGTTTCCACTAAGGGAACCGTCTCCAAGCTTGAAATCGTGCTTTCCCGCCTTCATTGCTTGACTTCGACGCGGTCTTCTTTCAGCTCCGTTCCATCGAACTTCAAGTTACGCGCGCTAGCTTGCTATCTTGTCGAAATACTCAAGTTTGAATATGAGACAACCTTCGATTCCTGCAAAGTTAAAGGTCAAACAAATGTTGACCATATTAAATGAGCATGTTGAATTTACAAGCTAACAAAATGCCCCCAAAAATGCGATTTTCGACGATACTAACTCTAATAGAGAAGAGTATTGGCATTTTTTAGAAACACTTTTTCTCCATCATTATGATGTCATATTCATCATTGCATTTGAACATAGTCTTTTCATCTCCCCTCTAAAAAAATCTTTTCTTCAAAGTCTTGTGAACACGCCTTTTGTTCAAACAATTGATAGGGTCTTCATAACTCTAGACCTTCATTCATTACCTATTAAGCTTCTTTCATTTCGACTCTTTGTATTTCTGTGTCATTAATGCGCCACCTTCTGAAGTCTCTTGACTACTTTGAGCCTTGCAAACTTCTAATATTCCTTGATATTCGCTCTTTTCCTAGACACGTGGTGATTTCAAAGCGTGAAATGAAAAGTTTATGTCAGTTAGATTATTTTTCTCCGATGTCTATAAATTCTTTGCCAATTCCGCTCACACTTCTCAACCACTTTGTACACCTTTCTCAAAAAACAAAAAGAAGTGTATGAAAATGAACCATATTTTAGATGATGATTTGCTCAACATCTTCGAAAGATTAGCAATCTCTAATGTTAAAAACTTTCTCCGCTTCCGTGAAACATCTTCCCGCCATTGGAGGCTCTCTAAGACCCACAAAGTTTTAAGAATCCCACCAAGGAACTGGTTATCACTCCTTACAGATTCTTCCTCTTGTGTCGGAAAGCGAATCCTCATTCAACGTCTTTCTGACAGTGGTAATCTAGAATTTTGTGTGGCTCGAGCGACCCAACTTCTTCATGGGAGATACTTTGACCTTAAAGAAGTTAAACAAATTCTCCTAAGATCAAAATCATACGGTTTCATCGAAGAAAAATACTTTTTAATGACTCTCGACGCTTTAGCCAGCGGCGGATTCTCTCCAGAAAATGCCTTTCCTGTTTTTAGAGATCTCTTCGAGCGCAAACAAATCTCCTATTGCAGAAGGGCCCTTATGTGGGTTCTAGGTTATTACTCGTCGAGGCCTCTTCCCCGTGAGTTGGATTATCGGTTCATGTGTCGTTCCTATAAAACCTGCAAAGGTTCTGGGAGGAAACCGAATGTCTTTTCACAACCTCCGGGCTCCAACGACGACTACTTCATGATTGACATTTTCCTTCTATGCCGTTTCGATGCCGAGATTTTATGGTTTCTGACCCATTTTCGTTTCTCTGGGACATTTTGATTTTTGTTCAAGGCCACAAAGCCTTTTTGGTGTGGTGAACTAGAAATAGGCTAGAAACTGATTTTGACACATATCTTGTAATTATGCCCGTTAGATGACTTTTCTGATTTAATAATGAACAAACTGCCATTTGCTTGTTTTTGTGTTGTTATTGTTATGTATCGTATCATGACATAACAGTATCCAATTTTGTAATGTTTCGGCAAAGTTTTGCATTATCTTATTAATTCAAAGCCGAATGTTTTTCCTTGTCGAAATTCAATGTCTGTGCTATTTCTATTTTCACACAATAGGCTTGTCTTCTCAATATATGACTTTATTTCGACATATTGTAAATGGTAAGACTTTTATTTCCTTTGACATATTGTAAATGGTAAGACTTCTAATTTTCAAGATAATAGCTATCTGCAACAAAGAGATATTTGAAAGTAACCCAAAGATTGTAATAAAAACTCAACAAACATAACTCCTTGCCTTCACGGTTTTGCTATTGACAAACCTGTCAAAACAATACAATATTAAACAAGAGTTATGTCTATTGTGGTTTTAACCACTTCTTTTGGTTTCTTACCCAAAATTTGAATATCAAAGGAAACTAATGATAATTTTTACCATTTGATTATAAGTAGGAATAATACTAATTCCCCATCATAGATAGAATCAAATTCGTGGTCAATTGACCAACATTTACTTATGTTTTAAACTAAGCATTTTGATAGTATCCTTGCTAATGGTTTCCTAACCATCTTTTGCTAAGTACTAGCCATTAAGGCCTGCTTGATTTCACACTCCAGTTAAAACAACTGTGATTCTATTCTAAGCATCTTGCTTAGTTGTGATGACCATCTTCTTCATTCCCTAAGATTAGGGAATTCAGATCTTCTACATTAGGTTCTGCTTGATTAGCACCATCAGATTTTGCCAATGAACATGGAGCAAATTTTGCTAGACTTTTGTCAAAAGTCTTTCTTGTAATCTGGTTCACTTCAGCAAGAAAATAGCTTTGGTCAGCCTCAATATTTTCGACTCTACCATCTTCTCTCTAAATTGTGATTCTTTGATGCATGGATGGGGGAACTTCACCTATCCCATGAATCCATTCTCTTCCTAACAACAAATTGAAGTTAGCCTTCGATGAGACAACGATGAACAAAGTTGGTCTAACCACCGTTCCCACCGTTAGACTTACTTCGAGAGCACCAAGGGAATGACCAAGCTTTCCTTCATAATTCAACATAATTACATTATGAGGCTTTAAATCTTTGTCAGTCTTGCCAATCCTTTTGAGTAAGGATTCAGACATCAAACTAACAACATCACCACCGTCGACTAACACTTTATTGATACCAATCTCATCCACTTTGGCTTGGACAAAAAAAGGTTTAAGATGATTCTTCATCGAATCATCAGGCTGCTCAAATATGGCTTTCCAATTACTTTTAGAGCCATCATTTGTTACAAAGTAGCACATGGGTCTGTATTCCTCCATGTCATTGGGATCGAACTCCTCCTCTGAATCATCGACTTCAGACACCATATCATATTCAGCTGGTAAAATGGAGACCATGTTGCATATGACATCGAAGTCCGGTTCTAAATCGATAAATTCTGAACCCAAGTCATCATCTTCATTAGGATCCTCTTTGACTAGGGGAAGAGACAACCTTTCTTTCGCTGGTCTTTTTCCTGATTCAACCATTCTTTGATTACCCTTTGGGTCAGCAGTCTTGTCTTCAAGGCTTGTAGCAGTGCCTTTTTTAGACCTCTGGTACCTTCTCCATTGAGTCCTTGTCATGGGATTCTTTCCCTTGTAGTTGTTGTTGTAAGCGTATTTCTTCAACAAAAGAGCAGTACCATTTTTGTTGTTATCAACATTACTGGTGCTTCTTTTCACCACATTGTTCTTCCCGTGTTGCATATTCTTGTGGGTAGACTGAACCCATTTCTGGTTGGGTGCGTAAGGAACAAAAGCTTTTCCTTGACCACCTTTGTTAACATAATTAGTGGTCGAAGAGTTATTGATAAAATGAATATAACTCTTTATGAAGGAAAACTTGGGTCTATGATCACCAGACCATTTGCTTCTTTTCTTAGGTTTTGGGATAGAACTTTCAAGGCCTTTAGTTGCCTCTTTGTCAAATACAACACTACATCTGGGGCAGAGCATTACCTCAGAATTCTTCAGCCTGCATCGATTGAGGAAATCAATCAATTCTTCTTCAGTTGTAGGATAGGCTCTCTTTAACTTCTCGTCGAACTAAGGCTCTGGAGTAGTCTCTTCGACGTGTTCTGCATCTTTAGTGATATCCACCATTTGACATTGTGCAACATCAGCTTCTGTTCCCACTTCCGCTTCGACAGATAGGTCTCCGACAACATCAACAATCACTTCGACCATATTGCAAAATGCAATGTTAGTGTACATCATACCCGCATCCTTCAAAGGATTATTGTCTACTTGCATTTGAGGTTTTGACTTGTTTCCAAACTTCAATCTGCCTTCATTGAGACCCTTCTGAACCTAATCTTTGAAAAGGGAACATAGTGAGGTGTTATGTCCCAAAAAATTATGGTATTTACAAAAACCTCTTTTCTGACGTTGTTCTACTGGTGAGATTTTCCCATCCTTAGATACTACCACTTGACCATCCGCAACTAAGAGATCATAAATCTTGTCCCATTTGGTTACATCGAAGGTATATGTTTTAGGAACATAGCTTTGATTGCTTGGTCCGACAGGATTGTTCCCATCAGAGGGCCTTAACAATTTACACGTATAAGGGGGCCCTGGTTTTAGTTCAGCAATGTCAACCTCCTTTGTTTCGACATCGCCAAAAGCTATGTCAAATTCTTGATTGCCTTCATCCGATCCGATATAAGAAATCTTTTCTCTTTTGTGATATTTTTGAGTTATGGCTTTTTCAGCCTTTAGTCTTTCGACATGTTGAACTCTATCGGCCAACTGGGCCATATCTCTCAAGTGTTGAGTGTCTAGTTTCTTCCTGATGGAATAATCTAGGCCACCAGCGGCCATTTCAACTAACTCATGTTCAGGCACTTGAGTGAAACATCTTGCCTTTAACAATCTGAATCTATTGAGATAATCATCAATGGATTCAGTGGAATTCCTCTTGACACTCGCCAATTCTTTTAGAATTATCTTAGATTGGCCCATGTAGAATTGTTCATGGAATAACCTTTCTAACTCGATCTAACTTTGGATCAAATGTGGTGCAAGAGCAGTAAACCATGTGAAGGCATTCTTTGTTAGAGAACTTGGAAAATATTTCATACTCAAATTCTCATCATTTGCTAGATCTCATGCCTCTGTCAAATACGTTGCGATATGTTCAACTATGGACTCACTGGTATCTCATGCAAACTTGGTGAACTTAGGAATTTTATAACCCCTAGGAAGTTCAGATTATAATACCAATTCCGACAAAGGAGAAACAAAGTTTGGCCTGTGAAGGCCAATATTTAAACCATTTTGAGCCATTATATTTTTGACCAAATTGGCTATATTGTTATGTATTCCTATGTTTTGTTGTTAGAAATTCCTAACAACTTCATCGGCATTATTGTTTCTATCCACCAAGATCACTTCAGGTTGACCTTGAATTACTGGTTCGACAGGTTGGGGTTGAGGCACATGTTGTGGCCTTTGGACCATGGGTTCGATCAACCACCGCGGTTGTTGATTTTGGATTTGTGTAACAGGTTGGTAAAGCGGTTGTGGGGGTGCAAAGAAATCTGCTATCCTCCCCATTTGAGTGGTTAAGGCTTGGTAACTCCGGTTTGTGTCCCTTATCAAAGGATTAAACACGGTACCCAATTGTTGTGTTAACAACTTAACCATTTCATGGTTACTCTCATCCATTTGTTGTCTCAACAAATTCATCGAATTTGTTGTCAACGGTGGTAGAGTATTCCGACCGAAAAAGCTAGAACTTGAGGGACTACGTACTGAAGGGATTTTAAGAGGGGTTTTTAAAATTTTAATCCTCTTTAGAGGAACAAATCCCATTGAAAACGGATCTTGATTAAATTATTAATCACAAATCAAACAGAAACTTAAACACTTTAAGATTCATGTGTTTACCTCTTGAAGAGAAGAACCTTTGTAGCAAAAATATTTCTGATCACGAGCAAAGCAAAGCAGCGATGCCTCTACTCAGTCCACACGAATAGTGTTGGAACAAGGGTGTTTCACAAGTCACCTATTGAGTTTTGACAATAACAAGGTATTAAAAATAATCAATTGGATATGCTAAACAATTTGTTCAAGTGTGCAGGATCCATAATCAAAGTACTATTCTTAGAGATTCTGATTGAACAAGTTCAAGAGCAAAGGAATTTATTTGAAGCTTAAAGAAAGCATCTGGAAGAATGCGTCTGAAGAACTGCGTTTGAAGAACTGCGTCTGAAGAACTGCGTCTGAAGAACTGCGTCTGAAGAAACGAGTCTGAAGAAGAGCTCCTGAAGACACGTCATCAGAAGCAAGAACATCAGAAGCGCTGATCA
>Ga0228711_1002406_pt1 | contig 28741 bp, 11 predicted proteins | sample MedpolnodulmetaG_2_FD_177996 | JGI IMG/M metagenome (GOLD analysis project Ga0228711, IMG submission 177996) | Root nodule microbial communities from Medicago polymorpha collected in Santa Monica, California, United States - brown nodules | ecosystem: Host-associated > Plants > Roots > Nodule... | reverse complement strand
TAAGTGGAAAAAAAACAAAGGGAAGAAAAAAAAAACAAAAAACAAAGAAAGACAAAAACAGTTGAAAAAATTGGTGGGGTTCAGCTTACGTGCGCAGGGAAAGAAAACGAGTGGAAGGAATATGATATTTTCTCGTTAATGCCGTGTTTGCTTTGGAGGAAAAATCCGAGAAAGAAGTAGCAGCCACAGATAACTATAAGTTTGCTTTAGAACTTACACGCTAAGAAAGAAAACGAGTAGAAGGAATAGGATATTTTCTCGTAAATTCCATGTTTGAATTTGAAGAAACTACCCTGAAAGAAGTAGGAGTGACAAAAAATTAAAAAGATGGAATAATTCCTTCGAATCTTTTTTAAATGTTATTTTTTCATTCTTTTTAATTCTTTTTATCTGGATTTATTTTTTCATTCTTTTTTAGTGTGAGTAACACTCTCTAACACACAATTCAATACACTACCTCCTATTTTTCTAAAATTTATAGGACTAAATATGTTTTAGTTCCCTATAAATATCTTAAATTTTGTTTTTAATTACTCTAAAAGTTCTAAGCAAGTTTTGGTCCCCTATGTATTCTGTGTCATGAGTGTTGGTTCATTCTTTTAAGTAAAAACATTTGTGTTATTTGAAATTTTGAATTGTTTTATGTAGTCATGTTTAGTAAATTATCGAAATCTCTTTTGGAAAAGTTCAATGTTTGATAACAAGGGATTAATCAAAAATGAATTTTCAAGTTTTTACTGTTTAAAAATTCATATTTTCACTAAAATATTATAATTTTTTTTGGGAGGAGATTGTCATAATATTTTAAACATTTATGTAAAACTTCATTAAAAAATACAAAGGATACACATGAAATTGATATAAAAATAGAGAGCATAAGTTGTGACGGAAAATATCCACGGGACCAAAACTTTGCTTAAATTTTTTAGAGGGATTAAAAACGAAATTTAATATATTTATAGGGCTCAAAAATTTATTTAACCCAAATTTATGAGTCCCACAAAATTTATATATATTTTTTGACTAAAAAAAACGTTATGCAAGTATTCAAATTGACATATTACATCGATAAAATTCACAGTTTAAATTATTTGTTCCGGTACCTTTGAAAACAAAAAGGATAAATTTGTAAACAAATTCACAACATATGTTAATAACATAAAACGACCAATTAAACTATTTGTTCTGGTACCTTTGATTTTTATTGGAGGTTCGAATAATTAAAAAGGGAGTAATGTATTTTTTTATACATTATTACTACCGACTATTTTTAGCCTGGTGTGGTGTCCCTCTAGAAACCCGCACACTGTCTCTTGTCTCTTGCAAAATTCTTAACCAATCACAAAGTCTCCAACCAGCTGGCTTATTACGCTTCTAAAAGATCCAACTCACTCACAGTCTCACTGTTACCTTTTTCCCTTAAACAAACCGAACCACTCTTCCCTATATATATAACACAACTTACTCTTGACTTTCTTAAGTCTCAAGCACGAAAACAACAACCTCTGTACTCCATAATAACAAACACTTATCTTCAGTTCCAACTTTCACTATCAAAGTATCTTCCCACTCTCACCAGCAAAGACATATGTATCCAACTAACAATTCAGTCTCTTCTTCTTCCTCCGACATGTCGCTGCCGAATTCCGAGGGCTCTCATTGGATGTCAGTTTGTAACAAGGAGATGCGGTTAGCGGCAACTACCCCGAAGAAGCGTGCAGGGAGGAAGAAGTTCAAGGAGACTCGCCACCCAGTGTATAGGGGTGTAAGGAAGAGGAACTTAGATAAATGGGTTTGTGAAATGAGGGAGCCTAACAAGAAGACTAAGATTTGGCTAGGGACATTCCCAACTGCGGAAATGGCAGCCCGTGCCCACGATGTTGCTGCAATGGCATTGAGGGGCCGCTACGCCTGTCTCAATTTTGCAGACTCGGCGTGGCGGCTCCCCAAACCTGTGACTACTCAGGCAAAGGATATACAAAAGGCAGCTACAGAGGCCGCCGAGGCTTTCAGGCCAGACAAGACTTCAGTGACTAATCACAATGACAATCACAATGACGAAGAGAATGACATGGCTGTAGTTGCCACTGCCACTGAGGAGCAAAATATGATTTGTATGGAAGAGAAAGAAGAAGAAGTGATGAACATGCAAGAGATGTGGAGTAATATGGCGCTAATGTCTCCTACACATAGCTTGGGGTATTATGAGTATCAATATATTAATGAAGACTTTCAAGATGAGGAGGTATCACTATGGAGTTTTTAAAAATTTTGTTGGAAAATGAAATTTTTTAGTTTGATCCGTTTGGGTTTACATTTATTTATTTTTGGATTGTAGAATGGAAATTGTCTGTAGTACAAACCTTTTTATTAGTAGTACGGATTCTTGATAGGTTGAAATTGGAAAGGAAATTCTTTTTGTATTCTTTTCTTTGAATGTAGTCATTAATGAAGCATAAAGTATTGAAGGAGGTAAAATCATTGTCTCTATTCTCTTTTGTAGGATTTTACGTAACCAACATCTGGGTTGTGAAATTAAACTTTTAAAGATTCTCCATCCAAAACACGTGCATTCTTTATATACATAGTGAAGTATAGTAAGATTGAGTAGTATACACCAACCGAATACAATACATAGTGAATCATTCTACGAGAACAGGTTTTTTTTTTTTTTTTTTATGGAATAGGAAGAAGAAGAGAAAGTGTTGAACAATTCATAGTCGTTGAAGAATGCGGCGATACTGTACCCTACACAAAGCTTGGGTATGATGCTGACTTTCAAGATGTTGAGGTGTCACTATGGAGTGTTACAATTAATTTGTTTGGTTTACTTTTGTACCCTACAAGTAAACAAATTTTATTTATTTATTTATTTTTTTTGTCAGATAGCCTAGTGGTTAGAATTCACCTTATAAGGTGAATAAATGGAGTGTCCGGGGTTCGAACCCCGACCCCTGCATATAATAATGCATTGTCCTACCAACTGAGTGATGCTCACGAGACCAAATTTTCTTTATTTTAAAAGCTGATAATCATTTTAAGCAAAAAAGTGGTTTTGTTTATATATATTTTTTGTTTTTGTTCCTTTCACCTTACCTTACAATTAAAAACGAAAACATCTGTGAATTGCATTGGACCAAAAATTTGAACATGCATGACATGTATGACATACAACTTTTGTTCCAACCTGGGTCAAGACTCAACTCTTTACTGGACCCCAGTATCCTTTACAGTATATACGTAGATAGGCCATTGCATGAACATGCCATAAATATCATTGGATCGAGGCCCCATAAGAGGATCCGATTGTCCAAGACAGATCAATTGATAAATCTTCTAATCTGCTTACAGGTGTCTTGAGAAGGCAGCTTTCTAGATAGCGGTTCAAGGATCAAAACCCTAAACTTACTCTATAAATACTAACTTATGACATTGGTCCAGGTACGCATATGATGAACAAACTAGCAAGTGTTCTAAGTGATCGTCAAGAAGAAAAATTTACAAGTTCGAATCCAAAGAGATTGTGAAATCTCAACTTACTACTATGATAATGGTTAGGACATGTAAAGTTTGGGGGGTTGCATTTGGTAATGGTTGATTATCTGATTTTACGACATTTCTTGTGTGGATAATCCGATTTTACGACATTTGAACAAAATAGTTAGGTTAATGTCTTGGTCACTAACATTATCTGCTAGCTATGAATAATTGAGATGATACAATTGGGATTACGCAGAGCAGTGAAAGGAAATATTTCCCACATGGACCACAAGAAGTGCGAAGAACTAGATTTGAGAGCTTCGAGTATAATCCGCATGTCTTTGGCTAAGAACATTCTTATGAATGTTCTCAGTATGTCGTCATCCAAGGAGCTTCGGGAGAAACTTGAAGGGAAATATCAAACAAAGAGTGTCTAAAATCATTTGTGTTGATGAAGGAGAAGTTTCATAGCTTACTCATGGATGAAAATACGAAAGTATATGATCACATAAGTACTCTTAATGGTATTTTCTGTCAATTCGAAACTATTATAGTGAAGGTGAAGATGAAGATAAAGACTTGAGACCCATGTGGTCCTTTCAATCTTGCTACGAACATATTAAGGAGGTTTATATGTTACAAGGTTTATATATAAACCTACTTAATATAAGTTATAATACATCTTTATGTCAAAAAACTTTATACATTTAATAAATGCATCCTGAATAGTGAACACCTTGACCTTTTCATAACTAAGATGGTTACAATAAACTTACAAGTGCATGTTTAAATTGATGGTGACTTTGACAAAAACTATACTTTGGTTTTCCAAATCATGGTTTCATTGTGGTTATGTCAATCTCACCGCCAATCTAAACACGCCTTAAGTTACTTGTTACAAACTTTAAAAAGAATAAAACTCAAATCCTACCTCCAGGCACGTTGTAGTCCAGCATCTACTATAAATTGTAGCACAAGACATAATAAGAGAGACAACAATACACATTTGCATGTTTGAATAAAATGGCAACCGAATGTGCATGAGGTAAATCAGAGTATTATGATTAAATTTTCTCAAAAATAGCTCTAAGGTTTCCAAAAATGTGAGATCTTAGGTTTTACTCAATCTGTCCCTAAATTATAATTCAAGGGGTCCTAAAAAATATTCTTATCGTGAAAACGGCAGCGGAAAAAAGTTACAGGTAGTGTTTGTTACTTTGTCTTTCCGTTTGAATTGAGTGCACAAAAATCACAAAAACAACGGCAACAAAATGCTGATACGCCCGGACGAAATTATTAAAAGAATTAAAATTAGGAAATTACAAAAAAACAATGTGAAATTAAAGTTATTATACATTATATGATAGCAAAACTTTTTTAATTAGATTTATGCAATGTTGTACAACCACAATACGTAAAACAACATCCAAAACAATTGAAATCCGAAATTTTTAACGCGGCCATTTTTAAAACCTTGAATTAGGACATAATCAAAATGAAATGCAAGGGAAAATCAATCAATCTCAAGCCAAGGCTGATTTTTTTTCTCTTCTGATTAGTGAAGAAAAGACATGTTGGAATAAAAACTACTCTCTAATGATTTTGAAGCACAAACTAAGCACGGTGATGAATTTAAACAACACAAAGTCCAATATCATCCCAAAATTAATGATTTTTATCTGAGGCATGAACTTGAAGAAAATAAAGCAAAAATAAGCTAACCTATGATTTGTGAAGGAGAAGGTTTCCATGGCTCCGTCAGTAAAGGAATATGGTGGAAAATTAGAACATGGAAGAAGGAAATGTTAGAAAACTGAAAGTGGAAACATAAGTGAGAGAAAAAAACAAAAACAGTTGAAATATTGGGTGTGGTTCAGAACTTACGCGCGCTGAGAAAGAAAACGAGTGGAAGGAATAGGATATTTTCTCCGATATTCTTTATTTGTTTTGGAGGAAACATCCGAGAAAGAAGTACGAGCGACAGATAATTGTAAAGTGGCTTCAGAACTTACACGCTAAGAAAGAAAACGAGTGGAAGGAATAGGATATTTTCAAGGTAATTCCGTGTTTGACTTTGAAGAAACTGCCCTGAAAGAAGTAAGGGTGACAAATAAAATAATTAAAACTTGGTACATTTTTTTCTGTTGTTTTTTAAGTGTACTTTTTAGTTTTTTTTCATTCTTTTTATTCAAAGAAGTGTTCGTAAAACTCTCTAACACACATAATTTAGCGGGAACTATATAATTTTAATCAATAGAATAGAGTATTGAAATGTTTACCTAGAAAGTATGTTTCTAGCATTATTCTTTTAATTGTTGTAATTAGGAGCAATGCATCGTTTATATGTAAGTAGTACTACACCTGTCTCGAATAAAAGGTGTCACATTTGTGTTATATATGTCATCGTAAAATTCTTGTGTAATATAATTAGAGAAATGATATTTGTACATCCACTTTTTGATAATTTTTGAAACAACCCTCTCTCTCATACTTACGTGTTTTTTATTCTCTCTCTTTCTTTTTCTCTCTATTGTTTTTGGCGTCAACGTTGAAGATCCGGAAGCATGTGAATTTCGGTGACTTAGGTTTTATCATATTATTTGTAGACATTTTGCCATTTTATGCTATTAACTTGGGTGCTGTGAGTTTGTTCACAGATTCACCTTTTACGGTTTTAGTGATGTTTGTATCTGATGTAATCTATCGATTTGAATGAATGAATATCGTTTTATTTTTGATAAAAAAAAAAAAAGAAATATAATATTTTTGGTAAATATCTGTCTATTTAAGTATTTATGTATAGCATTTGGTTACAATTTCAAATTTTGACATAGAAATTAATATAGCCTATTGCTACCCATGTTTAGCTAATTAAATTACATTGAAGAGGTAAATCAGTGTCTCTCTTCTTATATACTATCACTACATAAAACACGTCTAGATTGCAACGATATTTTGGCCATTTTCCGTGGTTTAAACCCCCGCTTATACCAATCCCACAAATTACTTGTGTGAGTTTTGGATGACCGCCAGTATCATGTCTGAAAACCCACATAGTATGTCACAGTCATTTTAAGGGGGGTTTTAACCTCCTCAAATACATTAATATTTTTTTAGTTTAACTTATACATTTTTATACTTTTGTGGACGATTATTTTTCTTATACTTTTCTTTTTCTAATTTATAGAAATTTTAAATATCTAATAAATTTTATCATTACAATAAAAATTGCAAAAGAAATCTTTAACCATAATAACATGAATATAGTTAAAAACATCCATATATAATAAAATATAAGTGTAAGAACACTTTTGTAACGCTCTCATTGTACCATAATAACATAAATGTAGTTAAAAACATCCATATATGATCAAATATCAAATGTAACAACACTTTTGTAGAAGCACTTTTGTAACGCTCCCATCGTGCCATATTACAGGTCCATTGTGCCATATTACATGCTCATTAAAATCTTCATCGTGCCACGATACAACCCCAACGTGACAAGATCAATCTGAATTTCAAAAATCTGGCTCTGATGCTCCTCCAATCGTGCCACGATACAGGTCCATCATGGCACCGTATTTCCAGTAGTTGCAGCTTCACAAATAATACCAAAATTGTGCAAAAAGCACCACATTACATAAACATGTGACCCCCTTAACACTTCTGATGAATATCGGCCTGTTTCAGCATGTAATCAATGGAAGAAAAAAAAACTCTCTAACTTGCTTAAAAAGGCATGGAAAAGACCAAAATAAACTTAAACTAGTATGACCTAGTGTATCAGTGGTTAACAAAAACGCAAATACCACACAAAACAAAGTAGAGTGAACTATTTGAAGCACCAAGATATTAAAACACTCCAAACTAAGTGATTTCCTTAAACAAATTAATGACAAGCACTTGTTACTTTGGGAATCAAAAACAGAATATATATCTAAATCCAACTATATTACCTGCTCAATTACAACATAGAGAACTCCAAAAACGGAACAATTCTTACTAATCACAATCTTCTACACATTTACTTGAAGTTAATGATTGAACAAAGTTTAAATTGAAATTGAATATAAAGTGTTAAACCTCTTATGCAACCTGATGTAGCAGAAAATATTATTGGAACTCAGAAATTGCAGCAATGAGGGCGAGACTTATGAATCCAAACGCGAAGCAGAATTATTTTTTGACGTAAACGAGTAACATAACTCTTAGAAAATTCATGATGATTCTTTATGGGCAAACGAGAAAATGATATCTAATCGATCATAACACATATTACATCTTATTAATTTCAAGAAAGACAAAACATGGAAATCAAACAAAAAATCGAAGCAGAATCAAACAAGAATTGCAAAACAAAGTCGTGAATTGGAAACATGTGAGAGAAATGAAACATGTGTATGAATAAGGAACCCAAATATGGGGGGAACAAAGAAAACGAATTTGGAAAGCAAAAGAATCTTCAAAATCAAGAACGAAACGAAATTACAGGCTGAAAGGAGAATATGACACTGAAACCCTGAAAAAAGGAAAGTGAATTTGATGTGAGAAAATTGGATTTTCTTGAGCTATAAAACTTTGTGTAGAACCCGATCTAGGGGGGATCCTTCTCAAAATGATCAATGAATATTTTCTATTGCAATGCCCGCGGTTTCGGTACGGTTATGCTTAGAAACCGCTCTCACAATGCTTGTAATTAAGGGATACAACTTATTTCTTCACATATTTTCAGGGAAGGTAACGGTTGCGCCGAATTGATAGCTAACATGGTCATTCGCATCAGGGCACGGTTTGGTTATCAGTGTTACCTCAGGCTTCCAGGAGGACTTCTTTAGGGACCGTTGTGGAATGCCTAATTACAGGTTTCCTTAGCGGTTGTTTATATCTGTTTTCGTTTATTTTTATTTCTTGTTTTTATCTTTGAGGGTTTTGGCCTAGTCCCCCCTATCTATTTTCCTCTTTTTTTAATAAAATTTTCTTTGAGCATGGCGGCATAAGATGAGGGTTCTTCGAGGTGCCAATCTAGTTGGGATGTCGTCGTTTCCCCCTGATCTGTCTTTGCTCCTGACTTAGAAAAAAAATCATATGAGGAAATTAAAGAGTGATATCACAAATGAGGAAGTTAGTCACACTAATAGAGGGGTAACAAACTATTTATACAAAGGTCTTGTTAACAAGTGTCTTGTTAAGGATTTAAAAATGAAAATAATTGGTAAATTTTATATTTAAAACGTTTTTATTTAAAATTTCAATACATTGAATGCAGCATTTTCAAAACAAAATTTCTTCATTAAACTTTTTAACAAATGCTCTCTAACACTTGTTAACATTTCCCGTTATACAATTATATACAATTATATACAAGGATTAATATACCACTCATCTCTATCTCTATCTCTAATATTCTCTAAATAAAAACATGTGGCTGTAATCCTTAGGAAAATAAAACATGTGGCTGTAAGAGAGGAACAACTCACTTGTCCTGGTACAGTAGACACATAATTCAAGCATCACTTTCCCTGCACGCCAATTCAAGTTTAAATGAATGGGAAAACCACCGAGTTATCACAACTATATATAAGTAATAATTGAAGTGTGTTATATAGTGATTCCTCGTATATAGTACCTACAAAATTCCATAATCACACTAATTGTTAGCAAATGAATAATGACAAATTCTTTTTTTTAAAAAAAGACAAATTCATATTTATCCGTCAAGAAAAGATACATGTTAAAGTTAATTGCGCTAAGTTAGCATCGATCAAAATAATTTATTTATCTTTCACTGTTTATGTTATATTTTTATTGAAAAAAAATTGTATTGATTGGTGCGAACTGAGCATATGTAACTCTAAGCATATTTTTCTTGATGGATAATTTGTTTTCACAAACGAATAATGTTAACAATAATTATTTTAACACAATCTTTTTAAAATTTACTCTCTTATCAGATGAAATATATATATGAATCCCACTACTTTATAAATGTGATACATTTTCAAAGTGGTAGGGTCTACATAGATTTTATCAAATAAAAGAGTGAGTGTTAGAAATAGTGTGTTAATGTTGAATTGACAAATCCAACCACTATTCATCACGATGTAGATCTAAATGGTGGTGGTGCGATGAGGCCTTCGCATCACCTCACCTCCGTCGTTCTAGTTTGGGCTTGCTGTGGTGGGTGGCGGCGTCGTCGCCAGTGATTTTGGGATGATGGTTTGCTATTCATTGTGGGTTTTCATAGTTTGTTACTAGTGGCTGGTTTTTTGGGGTGATGGTTTACTATTCGTGGTGGCTTTCGGGAAGGTTTTTGTGGGTGGTGGTGGTGTTAGTTTTCGTGGAGGTGTTAATGGTGGTTAGTGGTGGTAGATGCGAATCCGCATCTGAATTATGACCATATCCGGATCTGCGTTGTCTTTTGAATTGGCGACCAAGGGAGACGTTTTGGTTGGTGATGTTGGAGTGGTGGTGCTGTTAGTGTGCTGCTGTTTTTGGTGAAGTTTCGAATGGAGGTGATGCAGGGAGTGGTGTTGCTGTCTTGGGTGATGTCCAAGTGGTGGTGATCGATGCAGTCTGCGTGTGGTGATTTTTGTGGTTGTTGGTGATGGGTATCAAGAGTGGTGGTTGTTGGTGTTGAGTTGGGAGGCAAAATGTTCACTGTCTCTTTCTTGTGTGGTGGTGAGTTCGAGGATGTGGTGATGATGATGATGAGGAGCTTGTGGGTTGTGTTGTGTTGGGGGTTTTGTGATTTTCTTCCTTGCGGGTGCTGAGTTTGCGACTGTTAGAATAACACAGGTTGTTTGGTGTTTTTGTGTGGTGGTTATTTCATTATGATCCAGATCTATGTGGAGGAGGTGATGGTGGTGTGAGGTGGTGATGTTGGCCAGGTTTTTGGTGGTGTGAGGAGGTGACAGTGGGTCTTCAACGGTTGGGTTTGATCAGAACCTTATCTTTGGGTTTGACTACTCTATTATCTGGTCGTTTGTCAATGTGAATCATGGTGTTGCTGCTGTGAAGGTGGATTTTGTTGTTGGGATGGTTGTTGTTGTTGTTGCAAAGGTGAATTCGTTAAGGTGACATCAATTGTTGTTGCGGCGAAGGTGGTTGTTGTTGTTGTTTCAATCGTTATAGTAACCAGTTGGTTTTCAAAGGTTGTTGGTTGTTGTGTTAGTTTTTGACGTTGTTGTTTGGGGGTTGTGTGCGTGCAGTGGAATATGTAGGTGATGGAAGTTGATTGTGTGGCAGCTTGTGACGTTGGTTGAGGGTGTTTTTATGTATGCTGGGTGAGGGTTTTTGTACAACGTTTGTTTTCCTTTGTATATTGCTACTTTACGACTCCTAGTCTAACATTTCTTGTGCGGGTTAGGATTCATTGTGATATTAATAAATTTCATTTTGGCTTCTTCAAAAAAAAATGTTGAATTGATCTATATACAAAGAAGAATTTAGTAATAGTTATACACAAAATGTACACACTGATTACACTACTAACTTTTTAGAATGTACTTCAGTTAGTCACTATTGTAAAAAAAATATTAGATTTTAATAATCATTAAATAATTTATGTATTTAGTTTGAAATATAGATCATGTATATCAATTAATCAATGAATTTTAAAAAATCTTTACTTATAATAGTGAGTATGTTAAATATGTAATTGGTGTTTATAATTATATATGGAAGGATTAATCTTTGAATTACATTTTTGGTGGTCTAATATTCCTGTCGTTTGTCTCGGTTTTGTCACCTAGTTTGTAGTTTCTTTGAAATCTTGTTTGCGGATTTGTTTGAATCCTTTTCTTGTACAACTTGTGCCGGTTAGGATTTGATTGCCTTTTTTTCTTCCCGAATATAATAGCATTTTGGCTATGAACAATTTTATTTTAACTGCAAATAAGGCGAGGCATACGTTACCCTTTGATAAATAAGGGGTAATTTATCCCTAGTGATAAATAAAATTCATTTTTGGAATGAAACAAATGTATATCACATGTTGAATGAAGGAGATGAAGAAGTATGATGTTCTTGAGATGAAAATGGTAACTGATACTAAGAAAAAATTATATCAATGAGCCTACAATTTTCCTTGGTGAAATGGGAATAATTTATTCCTCATGATGAAAAAGTATATCACATCTTAAATGAAAGAGATAAAAAAGTTTGATGTTTTTAAAATGAAAATGATAATTGATTGTAAAAAAATGAAAAAAATAAGATTTTTCATCGAAAAGGATAATTACCCCAAATCATCAAAAGGTAACCTAGAAAAAACCGCAAAATACTATAAAGCATACAAAGTATTTAATGTGTCATTGAAAAAAAAGATGATACGGAGAGTGTTTTATTATTCAATGTCATGGAAGATGTGATGCCAAATCATAATACATTCATATATAAAATGATATTTTAGAATTGGAGAATTAGTCACTTTAGTCTTTGAATGGGAAATGAGTAGTTATTTTAGTCCCTGTATGCAAAGAAATTGCAAAACAGTCCCTGAATGTACATTATGTTGATCAATTTCAAGGACTAAATTGACTAATGGAGTCTACATTCAGGGACTAAATTGACTAACAGAGTCTGCATTCAGGGACTAAATTAACTAACAGAGTCTACATTCAGTGACTATTTTGCAATTTATATGCATTCAGGGATTAAAGTGACGACTCTTTCCTATTCAAGGACTAAAGTGACCAATCTCTCTTTTAGAATTCTACTAAAAAATGATAATTTATAAACATATGTACAATAAAATAAAGATTTAACTCTCCGTAGAGTTTAACTCAATTGTTAGAGAGATTACATAATATATGCAGTGTCGGGATTCAAACCTCATAAATTCAACTTCTCCATATTAAAAATGTGTGAACTTCAGTCAAATAGTCTACTTGACCAATTGATGGTTAAAGAAATCTTAACTTTAATTGTATTTTTTTTTTATTGTGTCATGCTAACAACCTTGTTAGGAATTCAAAAAAGGGAATAATTCATGAGTGTTAGGTAAAAAGTTAAATCATTTTTAAAGTTTGCATATGTTGAATACATGTTTTCAAGATAAAATTTTCTCTTTTAAATTTATTAATAAGCGTTTTACTTGTTAGCATTTTTTTTGGTCTTGCTAACGAGTGTCTTAAGGGCACTATTTAAGAATTTTTAATTAAAAAAATGTTTATTGAAAAAGTCAATTAGCTCAATTTATAATGCATTGAAATCATTAATTTTTATAAAAACTTACTATTTAAGGTTGTTAAAGAGTATCCTTAGCACATCTATTAACATTTCTTTTTATTATGTAAGATTTTGTTTTTGTCGGTACAAGAATTTTATAAAATAATACATTGCTTAGTTTTTTTTAATACAGTACAAAAATTATTAAAGGAGTAAAGAGCATTTTTGAATCAAAGCAGAAAAGAGCTAAAAATAGCATGTTCCCATGAAATGCTTTGATTACCTTATTTAGCCTATGTCGAGGAATAAAACATCATTTAGTGTCTTAGAAGATACTATATTTTGATAACATCATTACTCTTTTTGAGCCTGGTAGTGTCCCTCTTCAAGCATGCATACTTTTTCTTTTTCTCTCTGTCTCTTTCCTCATTAGTTTCCCTTTCTCCTTAAGTCCTAAAATATCTAACTCACACTCAAGCACACACATTCACAAACCCTTTATATATACAACACTATGTTGACTCTCTTAACACCAACTCCATCTTCAATTCCCACTTTCCCTTTCTAAACCTTTTTCCATTCTCTCCAACACATACATATATATGTTTACAACTAACAACTCTATCTACTCACACCCTTCCTCTTCCTCCCTCTCACATATCATTGACGAATTCAGAGGGCTCTCATATCATAGGATGTCAGTTTCCAACAAGGACGTGCGGTTAGCTGTGAGTACCCCGAAGAAGCGTGGAGGGAGGAAGAAGTTCAAGGAAACTCGCCACCCGGTGTATAGGGGTGTGAGGAGTAGGAACCTAGATAAATGGGTGTGTGAAATAAGACAGCCTAACAAAAAGACCAAGATTTGGCTAGGAACTTTTCCTACAGCCGAGATGGCAGCTCGGGCCCATGATGTTGCGGCATTGGCACTGAAAGGTGGCGACGCCTGTCTCAACTTTGCAGACTCGGCCTTGACGCTCCCTATTCCCACTACTTACGAGACAAAAGATATACAAAAGGCGGCTGCTGAAGCTGCCGAGGCTTTCAGACCAGACAAGACTTTAACTACTAATGATAATATTGACAAGGCTTTAGCTGCCGACACGATAAAGGATCCGCTTATGTTTTGTATGGAAGAGGAAGAAGAAGTGTTGAACATTCCGGAGTCATTGAGAAATATGGCGCTAATGTCCCCTACACATAGCTTGGGGCATGAGTTTGAACATATTGATCATGGAGACTTTCAAGATGATGAGGTGTCACTATGGAGTTTTTCAATTTGATTTGTCTGCTTTACTGTTATTTTTTTCTTCATATAAATTTACTTTTATTTTTGGATTGAAGAATTGAAAATTGTTTGTACTGAACAATTTTTCATTAGTAGTACGGATATTGTATATACATAGTTGAGAATTGAAGATCATTATTTTTCAGCTTTTAGTGAATGTAACTAATCGGGTACAAAGTGCTTTTTCCAAACAAACAAAAAAATCAAGTATAAATAAGTTGTCAAAATCGGGATTCTTTTTTAGATCGAATGAGAATTGTAAAATTGAAAATCATAAAATTGCAATCGAAATCGAATGATTTTACTTAATTATTTTTGTGGATGAAAGGAAATAATGATGGATTGAAGATGAAACGATGATGGGTTGAAGGAAAAGATGATGGATTGAAGCGAAGAGACAGTCTATTCAATTAGGTATAGTTGATTTTGAACTGGTGTGAAGAATAAACATAAAAACTTGGTCTTTTATTTATGGGAAAGACTAACTTGTGCCCTTAAAGGCACATGTCAAGAAAACTAAATGTCATTATAAGAAAAATACAATGTTGATGCCAAATATGCTTTTTCCCAGCAAAAAAAAAGTTGTTGCATGTAGTTGATATAAGTGTTGTTGCGAAAAGTTTGCAAAGACATTTGATGTCGCTGCCACAATTAATGTTTTTACAACAACAATTGTTGTTGCCTTACTTGAAATGCCACAATGACAAATGTCGTTATGATAAAGTAGTTTTGTCAACATCTAAAGTCATTGCAATAAATTACTTTTGGCAACAATACAAATTACTGCTAACTTATGTCATTTAACAAAAATCGAAATACATATTTTAAAAATTACTATCAATCACATTTTTAATTTAAATTGTACTAACTATTCAAAAGTAAATAATATTACAATATAAATCACAATATTGTAAATGTCAAATAAAAACATTATGAAAGAAATATATACACAAATCGCAAGAAACTCTCGTTTTTCCTGCGGAATTGCATGCGGAAATATTCCGCAGGAAAACCTGAGGATTTTGCTGCGGATAATGTGAGTCGCACGAAGTTTCCTGCGGATCCAGTTGCCATAGAAATCCATAGGTAACTTTTATTATGCTGAGGATTTCCTGCAGAACTCTTGACGAATGTCATTTCAGCGTTTCCTTAGGCTTTGTTTGCGAGTTGGGTTTTGGAGGGGAGGGGAAGGGAAGGAAAGGCTTATGGAGAGGTAAACTCTTGTTTGGAAGTTTTAAAAAAATAGGGAAAGGTTTTGGGGGGTTTTGAAGGGCTTCATTTGTTCAATTTTAAAGTTCCCCCAAATTGGGGGTTTTGGGAGGTTAAACATACAAATTGACAATTTTGTCATCATAATTATTCAAAATTTCAATTATAACTTACAAGATAAATTACAAAGTATATCACAATGTATTGATTTTAAGAGGAAAAAAAATGGTAAAATAGTAAAATTATCACATAAGCCCTCCATTTCCTTTCCTTGTTGGTTTCTTTAACTCCCAAACAAAGGGAAGGTTTTCCCTCCTTTCTCCCTTCCCTTCCTTCCCTTCCCTTCCCCTCCTAAGCCTTTCCTTCCCCTCCACTCAAAACTCGCAAACAAAGCCTTAGGAAATTCCGCAGGTATTGCTGCGGATTTTACTGCAGTTTTTCATATGGCCTTTCATGTAATTTATTGGTACAAGCTGATTCTCTTACAACCGACTTTCTCTACTCTCTCTTAGTCTACTTAAGCATGGTCTGGTGTACTTGGATTCCATGAGTGGTTAACTGTTCCGAAGTAGAATTGATTAATTATTAAAGATAAGATATTTGTACTCTATTGTTTTTCTAATGAGTGTTGCTTCATTTTTGAGCTCGGTGAGCTATATGGTTAACTATGATTTCCCCTTGATAGTGGATTGTCCTTGTGTTCTATGATGCAGTATGAGGTCGTACTATGTTGGTTGTGAGCATAAGGTAGAAGGCAGCTTATGGACATACAGATACAAGCCTACTAAGGTTGTCGAAGTCAACTTTTTTTAAGGCAGTATTTTTGTAATTTGAAAATATGTAGAGTAGCATTTTTGTTTATATCATTTTCGTTAATATGATATTCTAATATATGTTATCTTAACATTTATTTTTAGATATTTGGAGACAATCCCATTATGAAGTAAAAATGTTTAAGAATGTTTATTGCAAGTTTGATTCTTGAGAGAATTTCATGTAATTTGATCTTGTGAAACAATGACTATAGTTGTGAAACAACGACGGTTAATGTTTTGTTTGTGTCTATTTTTATGTTATTAATGAATGATCTTGTAACTTTGAATATGTTTATAGTTTGATATGAAATTTGGTTCAATGATATTTTATATTAGTGTTTGTGTATAAAATTTTAAATTAATTTATGAATTCTATATTATATTCATATATAATATGGAGAAACTAAAAAAAAGAAAAAAAATTATATTTAAATGGGTTGAAATGATCTAAATTTTGTTTATTAAATCAAATGACAATATAGACTTACAAACTAAAATGCTTTTTGATAACTTTTTAGCCTTTTATAAGTAGGGTGAACCAATTTAATTAAAAACATTTAAATGGGGTCCCCGACTTAAAATCGGATGAAACATAGATTTAAAATAAAAATAGTTCATTAGGCTGGCCACCTATAAATCAGATATAAAACCGACTTCAAAAGTCATTTTTACCCGAGTGTTTTCTGTACTAGTGATATTTATATTTCTATCATTTATTATTATTATTTTAATAAGATAGCCTATTTTTTGTATTGTTGTTCTATATGATACAAATAAATAAATAAATATAAATCAACAAGAGAGTACACGTATAATATCAAATCATGAAGGTTAAGTGATAAAATGAGAGAAGAAATATATAACACTAAATTCACTTCTATCAAAAGGACTTGCTACTTTCCGTCGAAAAAAAAAAGGACTTCTACTACTGTCGATTATCAAACACTAAATTCACTAACCAGTTTTAAATATATAAAGGAATAATCATTATTTCAAGGCTTGCATGAGTGATATTTTTTTTGGAATTAGAGAAGAAATGAGAGATTTGGCTTGAACAAATATTACGGAAATTTAATTTTGTAGAATGAACTGAACAAAATAAAGCAAAAAGGAGACTCACCCTTGAAGAAGAGCATGGGAAGAAGAAACTGTGAAAATTATGGCTCGAAGGAATAGATTAATAAAATGGAAGAAATTAGAACATGGAAGAAGAAAATCTGAAAAAGTGAAATAAAGTAAGAAAAAAACAAAAGTAAAATAATTGAAAAAGTTGGTGGGGAGGAAAGAAAACGAGTGGAAGGAATAGATTAATATCTCTGGAATACCGCGTTTGTTTTAGGAGAAACTGACGTGAAAGATGAAGGAGCGACAAGCTCATAACTTAACGCGCACTGGTAAAGAAAACGAGTGGAAGGAAGAATGAACTATCTGCAGAAAACCGTGCTTGCTTTCAGAGAAAAGGAGTGTATAGAAGAGTACGTTATCTCTAAAATACCGTGTTTGCTTTAAAATATAGATGGAAAAATAAATTATCTCACGAATACCGTGTTTGCTTTAAGAAAAACTGACAATAAAGAAGTAGAAGGATAAATAACAGAAAAATGTAATATTTCTTCTATTATATTTTACGTGTCATTTTCTTTCTTATTTTTTTGTTTGTTGTGAGTAGGAGCTACAAATATCTGAAAAATAAAAAAATTTATTTATTTTTTAGTTCTTTTTTTAATGCAAGTATAACAAAATTAAAATTCATTTAACATTGTCCCGAGTTCAAGACTTATAAATAGAAAAAAGATAGTTAAGAGGAGAGTGATTATTAAAAATGACCAATTAAATTTTTTTAGTGGAGATTAATCACTGATAAAGAAGATGAATACTTCACACCGATAACATGATTATTAAAGAGAGTTTAAAGTAATGTTTGTTATTGTTTGGTTAAAATCATCTTTGTGTACTTATTGAAAAAAGAGAATGTGTGAAATGAAATACCGTAAATTAGTTTTTAAGTGTTGTTTTGTATGAAAGATATTATTATTTACTTGTTGTTTTTTCAAAGTTTAATACAATATCAAATTAAAATATATTATACCAGTTTATTGCACCGACAAAAATATGTATAATCAGATAAAAAATAATTAAGAGAAATATAGAAAAAGAAAAATAATAATTGAAATAATAAAAATGTGGATGAATAGAGTACTAAATAGTTAAAACTATATTAAAAAATATTTTCATAAAAAACGAATTTATGAGTTTTTTTTAGTATAATAAATAAGCGAGAGTAGTCACTTTAGTCCCTGAATGTAGATAAATTGCAAAACAGTCCCTGAATGTAGACTATGTTAGTCAATTTAGTCCCTAAATGTGCAGACTCTGTTAGTCAATTTAGTCCTTGAATATATACTCAGTTAGTAGTCACTTTAGTCCTTGAAATTGATCAACAGAGTTTACATTCAGGGTCTGTTTTGCAATTTTTCTGCATTCAGGGATTAGAGTGATTATTCATTTCCCGTTCAGTGACTAAAATGACTAATTCTCCAATAAATAACTATAACAGAATTATTAAAGAAATAGAGCTAAATATTTTATTTTTGGATGAACAACGAATTAAAGTGAAAAGACAAAAAACATGGGCTCCATAACCAATTCTTTTCTCCATTTGGGTGAGTGAGAAGCACACGCTAGAAAACTTATGGGGTCAGTCACAGTGATTTTCTCACATAGCAACAACACTAAAGTCCTTGTCCAGCATAAAAAAAAAACACTAAAAGTCCCTGTCAAAGAAAAAAACAACAATAAAATATTTTCCTGTTTTAAAAATTATTAGAATATGTGTATAAATAAAAAAAAGACATCGCTGTAAAATATAATAATAACATAATTATCAATTTCACAACGATAAATACTATGATTAACTAAATTTTACAATAGTTAAAATTATATATTTATCAATTTTTCTTAACATCTCAACAATAAAATATGAAAGATTGAATTTGACGGTTATACGTTATATATATATACAAAATATTATATATAAGTTGAAGACAAACGAACAACTGCACCACTAAACCTTTTCAAATGACAAAACTAATCCTTATATATTTTAAAAATAGAAAATTTCCAATTAAACTGTGTGTATCTCTTTGGTACGAATTGGTCATTGTAGTATGGGCCGGTGTATTCTGTTCTTTAATGTATGGGGCTAGAATTTTTGCTGTCCCACGTTACGTTGAAAAGAATAAAGACAATCTATATTTGGGTGGCTAGTTTATGGTAATTACCGGTCTATTCAATCAGTAATTTTTTTTTTCTTTTACATTGATATAGTTTCACAAGAAAAATAAAAAATGCCAGATATACACACACGTATACTTAAAAAATCATATCGTTCACCCTTCACATTACAATTATGTGATATAAAAACATCAAATAAAATACCACATACCTCAAGTCCCTTTCTTGACTCCACTTAAGGTATAAATGGTGGGAAGTTGGTGAAATAAAATGATGTTGGACTCGTGGCAGGCAAAACAGTACCATGCACAATAGTAGCAACAACATCCTGCTTGCAAAATTTACGTGTAAGTGACCTTCCACTCGTTCCATACTCATCCCCATAGCCACAAAACCCATATCTGCTTCCACGCCAGTCATCATATCCAATTTCTTCCCTGTCATTGCGTGAAAACACAGAACCATACTTATCGTATCTCAATAATATTTCTTTATGTGTGTGTGACCATACACTTTTTATTTGATCATGTGACCATATTAGAATTTCTCTCCTCCTTGACGCTTGAAAATCTGATCGGATCGCTTTCCAACTTCTTGACCTAACCCCATACCATTCCCCATTGAATCTTTAAACAAAATTGAAGATGATCAATTTTCTAGAAGCATCGCGCATGCAAATGACGCTCTAACTAATTGCCACCATCGAGTCAAAATTAAAATATTTCCGCAATTGTGCCACTTGCATGATTGAAACTGGTCAATAAAAAATTAATATTGTTCTATCCAAATATACATATTTTTTTAGGGGATCCAAATGTTGATATTATTTCCATCCTTCAAATAGATTTTATGCTATCTAAAACTAGTCACGCACACAACGCACTATAGTACTTATACATATATTTTATTTATGAGTACCTTTCTCCATATTTTATTTGATACTATCTCTCTAATTCCATAATAAACAAATAAATAGACCCTAAAAAAAACTCTCTAGTTCTAGGGCCGGCCCTAGGCATAGGCCGGGGGTGCGACGGCCTAGGGCCCTTGCCGATAGAGGGCCCTAAAAATATTTGGATTTTGGGGGGTGTGTATAGCAAGATTTACTGAAAGGCCCAAACATGTTGAAAGGCTGTGCTGAAGCCTGTTAATGTTTATAGCTATTTTGTCTCAATTTACTGTATATACCCCCTTATATACATAGGTTTCTATATACACCCTCCCAATAAATTTTTTAGTTTTTCTTAAAAATGTGCCCAAAAAATTATTATTGAATAAATTAGTGATATTTTTTGGGCCCTTTGTTTCTAATAATGTGCCTCACTAATATTAAATATATTGGTCATATTTATTATCCAAGAAATTGGGAATTTTTGTTTCTAATAATGTGCCTCAGTAATATTAAATATATCGGTCATATTTATTATCCAAGAAATTGGGAATTTTATAACAAAACAAATTATATTTTAGCTGAAAAAAAAGCCTACTAGAGAAATTAATCTTAATGTTGTCTTTCAAAGGTTCCAAAAACTTAAATTATATCATTATGCCTAATCATGTGAGACGAATTTAGGATCATGTGGCCCACTCATCCTTTTTTGTTTTTTTGTTCTTTTTTGGTAGTAAAAAGCGGGGAAAAAACGAAAAAAAGACCTGATAAAATCATAACAATGAGTTAAAAAAATTATGATTTATTGTGTAAGGGAGCCTTTTCTCATATTATACTCAAAGCCTGTAAAATTCTTGGAACAGTTCTGTATAATTCATATGATAATATTCCAGATACAATGAATAGAAACAAATTAACGAGGAATTGATTTCTAAGAATATGTATGTGGATGTAAGAGAGGAACTTAACTGTCTTTGTAAGTATCATTTTCCTTACGCGCGAATTCAAATATCCCTTTCTCTACGCGCCAGTTCGAAGCCTAATAAAAGGAAAAAGTACTGAAATTTTGTCTTACAACCCGACATTTTGTGTATATTTTTTTACTACAAATTATAGTTCATTCTACAAAATTATTGTAACATCCCCCTCAAAAAAATATTGTGGATAATGGCCCGTTTGGTTTGAGCTTATGAAAAATAACTTATGTAAATAAATAAGCTTTTATTTTAATTTATAAACTCTCACTAACGAAAATTGTATCTTCATAAACGGATTTTTCATAAACTACCTTAAAAACTTATAAATAGTACATAAAAACTTATTTATTTGCATAAGTTGTTTTATATAAGCTCTAAAATAAGCTAATCCAAACGGACCCAATATACATATTTGTTTTATTTTATTTATGGGAACTTTTTTCCATATTTTAACGAAAAATTGATTTCTAAAAGAGTCATATTAACCATTGTGTCATGACACTGATTAAGAATACCAAAAAATCAAAATTATTATTAAAAAATAATTTTTAATTTTCTATAGATTGCTTACAAAATTTTCAACGCGATAACTAATATATAATTTGTTTTTTAGTAAATTTATCTAGTGCCTTATAAACATTAGGATTTCCCTTTCTAAAATCATGTGGGGATGCAAGAGAGGAACTCTACTGAAATTTGTTTGAGACCCAAATTACAAGTTATTTTGTAAAAAATTATTATAAATTATACTCCCTCCGTTTTTTTTAAGTGTCGTTTGAGTGTGGATTTAGTGTTCTTATTTAACTGTCCATTTGATATTTTAAGGGTACGATTCATCAATTCTAATCTTTATCAATTACTCTTATCTCTTTCAGTAAAACTAATTAAGGCTATGTATTTGAAAAACCAAAATTTGTTTTTTGAAACAAAGTTTGTTTGTTTATTTTTTTAAGACAAAGTTTGTTTATTGTTATCTTAAAATCGACAATTGTTTGTTATGAAAGAGATAGAATGTGCAAAAAAATAGAAATTTATTGGAGAAAAAGATAGTAGTTAACAATTGTTTGTTACAAGATAAAGATAATATATTAAATTTATTGGAAATAGAAAGTGTGTGCAAAAAATATATGAATATATTGGTGGATCAAAATAAGGATATAATAGGAAGTAAATGTGCAAAAATATACTTCACTAATTTAGTATTAATATTTCAAAACAGACACTTAAAAAATAACAGAGGAAGTAGTTCATCTTACAACATCATTGTAAATAATATTTATTATTACTTTTTCTTTCAGTTTTTTTAATTTGTCTTTCTTAATGCATTAAAATAAAGATAATTTTATAAAATGCTATAACCTATAATTTATATTTCTCATACAAAATTTATTATATTTTTTAATTTGCATGATATTGACATAGTTGCTTAAAACATAAGTCAAACAAATGTAAAGGTAATAATTAAATAACTTTCTATGCAAAAGTTACCACTTATAGTTGCTTAAACAATGCCTCAAGGGTAGAGTTGTCAAAACGAACTGGTCCGTATGAGCCGGCCTGTTTAACCTAATTAATTGTAAGACTTGGGCCTTAAATATTGAGCCCAAATTTTTATAGGGCTTTTTAGTTCGGCTCTAAAATTCCCGGTACCCGTTAGGGTTAGCTTGGACTGGCCGCGGGCAACCCGTTAGCCCGCATAATAAAAAAATTCTATATATTATATATATCATTTAAATAATTCTTTACTTAGTTGATTATCAAAGTAAAAAAATAAAAGTGAAAATTCAATGAATTAACACGCAAATATAAAAGTAATATAAAATTATATTTACTCGTTTTGTTACTTAGAATATTTTTTTTGAAGAAGAAAAAATGGATTATTTTAACAACTGAAGTGTAATATCCCTAGCACAGTACAGGTGTACTATAGAGACCACTTCACAAAACCAAGAGTCAAAATAATAAATACAAATACAAAGGTCAATCGATGCCCAGACAAACCATAGGGTCCGACCACCGTCTTTGGAACCGTACACAAACATGACATTTTTAGCTTTAAGCCACCAATACTTAGAATATTAAAAATCGAATATATAAATATCTATAATCATAACGTAAGTAATTTATTTAAAATTACTTTCATCGCGGTTTTAGTTTACGACGTTTGTACGAAAATGTTTAAAATTTTGTTTTGTGCTAGGCGTTATTTTTTATTTTTGTAAGAAAATGTTTAAAATTTTGTTTTGTGCTAGGCGTTATTTAAACATATTAAAAATATTATTTATGAGAAATTTTATAGGAGTATTTTATAGTACTTTTTTATTTTTTGAGTAAATTACACTCCCCTCCCTTAAAAGATGTTTGAATTACACTCCCCTCTCCTCTTATGTTAAAATATACACTCTCCTCCCTTGAAAAATAAAATTTATACTCCCCTCCCTTGAAAAATAAAATTTATACTCCCCTCCCCTATAAGATGCTTGAATTACAACCCCCTCCCTTAATAATTAAATATGCACTACACTTTAATCTATTTTAACATAAATAGATATTTTTATGATATATACTTATTTTGGACCACCATTTAAGAAAAGTAAATTCATTTCTTTATAATTTAAATGTCAATGATAATTAAATTTAAATATTTTGCTATTAAATTTATAATTAAGAGTATAAAATTAACTTTTAAATAACAATACTTTATTGTCTTTAGCTATTTTTCGCATATTTTACTTTTATTTTGGGTTGTTCCCTGTTTTATAATAGGGTTAAAAACTATATGTTAATGAAATTGTGAATAAAAAATAGTGAAAAATATGTATCAAATTTTGATTATATTAAAATAGATCCCCAATACTATTTTTTTCGAAGTGTATTAGATTATTATATTTTTCTAGACTATTAGAAATAAAAAAAAATTATTGAGGGAGTAATGTGTAGATTTTAACATAAGAGGGGATGAAAATGTAATTCAAGCTTCTCTCACAGGAGGGGAGTGAAATGTTTTCTAATATATTTTGAATAAGAGGGGAGATGAGTGTATATTTTAACATAAGAGGTGAGGAGAGTGTAATTCAAACATCTCTGAAATGAGGGGGGTGTGATTTACTTTTATTTTTTAAAAAAAGTAATTTTAACACGGGCCAGCCTATTTAGCCCGCGACCCGTGTAGGGCCGGACTTTGATAGTATTTTCAAGTCCGTATTCCAGCCAGACGTTTTTGCCCGACTTGATAAAGCCCGAAACTCGTTAGGGCCGGCCCTAAACAGACGGGATAACCCCTTTTGACAGCTCTACTCAACGGCATTTGTTAGCATTTTTCTTGTTTTTAATAATATCTACAACCACAAATATAAAAGGAGTTAAGAGCTTAAAATAGCATATTCCTGCCATTCGTCAACCGTTTAATTACCTTATTTAGAATATGTCGTGGGAAAACAAACATTATATAGTGTCTTTGAAGATATTTTTGAGAACATTATTACTCTTTTGGGCCTGGTGTGGTGACCCTCTAGAAACACGCATACTTTATATTTTCTTGTCTCTTCTCTCATCATCAGTTTTCCTTTTTCTTCCAAAATAATTCATAACCAATCCACTATAGCCAACCACCTGGCTTCTCAACCTTCTGAAATATCCAATTCCCTCACACAAAACACACACACACTCACACTCTAACTGTTTACTTAATTTTCCCTTCAAACTATGCTTCCTTATAAATATACCACCTTTCTCTTGGTTTTCTTAAATCTCAACACCAAAATTTCAATCTTTTTACTTCATAACAAACTCTTACCCTCAATTCCAGCTTTCATTATCAAAACCTTTTTCTACTATCTCCAGCACATGGATATGTTTACAAATAACACCTCCTATTCACACCCCTTTTCTCCGAATTGCTCCGAGAGTTCATTTTTGAATTCAGAGGGCTCACAAGGGATGTCAATTTCCAACGAGGAGCTGAGGTTAGCTGCGACTACTCCAAAGAAGCGTGCAGGGAGGAAGAAGTTCAAGGAGACTCGCCACCCGGTATATAGGGGTGTGAGGAAGAGGAACTTAGATAAATGGGTGTGTGAAATGAGGGAGCCTAACAAGAAGACTAAGATTTGGCTAGGGACTTTCCCAACTGCGGAGATGGCAGCCCGTGCTCACGATGTTGCTGCAATGGCATTAAGGGGCCGCTATGCCTGTCTCAACTTTGCAGATTCCGCGTGGCGGCTCCCTATACCTGCCACCACTCAGGCAAAAGATATACAAAAGGCGGCTGCACAGGCCGCTGAGGCTTTCAGACCAGACAAGATTTCAATGACTAATGACATCGACACGACTATACCCACTTCTACCACAGAGGAGCAGAGTAGGCTTTGTATGGAAGAGGAAGAAGAGGGATTGATGAACATGCCAGAGTTGTTAAGGAACATGGCTCTAATGTCTCCTACACATAGCTTTGGGTATAATGAATATGAAAATATTCATGTTCAAAACTTTCAAGATTTTCAAGATGAAGAGGTATCACTGTGGAATTTTTAATTCTTAATTTTCTTTTGATGAATAGCTTTTTTATATATGGTGTGTTGGTTTATTATTATTTTTTATCTCTGGATTGTAGAACGGAGCTTTCTGTTCTACAACCATTTTTATTACTAGTACTGATTCTTCATATATACATATGTTGAAATTGAAAAACAAATTCTTTTTGCATTTTTTTCTGTAATGCAGGTATTAATCAAGCATAAAGTGCTTCTCATCTCTTCTATTAGTATATATGAAAGAAGAATAGAAGTTTGGTATTTCAAAATCAGTGTCAACTTCACTAGCTAATTAAATTAAGTTGAATGAGGTAATTAAAATCAGTGTCTCTCTTCTTATTCTTCTTTTAACTTCTCTTTGTACGAATTTATAAATAGTTTGTAACCGTAATTTGGGTTGTGTCATCAAACTTTTTAATGTCTCTGCATCCGCAACTAGTGCATTAGCCACATTTTTCCGTAATATCAACGATTGTGATTTTTGCCGCCGTGACCGCAAACCCAGTCTGTGTTGGGTTTCTTTGTTTTCGTCTTGGCAGGATAAAAACTAAAATTGGCAAAGTGCTAATATTAATCAGAAGCCACAGGATTCCACAGGATCGGTTACACCGAACTCAGCTATAAAAGTGTGGCTTCTGGCCACACCCCAGGTGCTTTTTCACTCATTTTGTCACACTTTTCTCTCAAGTATAAACACTGACTTGAGTGTCGGAGTGCTAAACTTGAGTGTCGGAGTGCTAAACTGTTTTACAGGTTTTCTCTTCTCCATAGGATAACAACCACCACTTCCACGAAGCTCTCTCTCTGCCGTACCTGATCTTTATATGTACGAGCCTAGTGACCGTGCTATCCTAGTTCTGATTCCAAACAGTACAATATGGTGTTCAAGTACTCAAAGGTGGAGGAATTCAATGCACAATTTGGCATAGGTGAAAATTTCAGGTATCAGATGTGAGACTCTAATTTCTTCCCCTTGTAGAGCCCATAATTGAGGGTGATATGGTGTGGGCAAGACATGACTGATGCAAAAAAGAGAAAATCTGTGAGACAGCTAAGATTGCCACCATCCTGATCGCTGTAAAAAGAAATTCATACCACATTCTTAAGTTAAAGAAAAATTAAGTTGAAACATATAATATGCATTTTATTAAACTAGTGAAGTTACAACTATATGGAAAAGAAAGACAACAATTATGGTCAAAGTAAAATAAGTTTAAAGATCGGGTTATAAATTAAGAATGCTTAAAATTTAGGCAGTGAAGCATTAAGTTTGATTACAAAATATTAGTAGAATTCATCTATATATAAACATGTCTCACAATTAATATCAGCATGTCTCAAAAGGTAATGAGGTAGCTAGCAGAAAGAATCAAAACTAGGCCTGTAAAATATGTCATACTCATTCATGAAAATTACTGTTGACACATGTGTTAAGGCTGAAAACACCACAAAAAGAGTGAAATGTCCTGGAGGTAGTTAACTGCCGATGAATCAAAGAATCGGCTGTAGTTAACTGCCGATGGAACCAGCAGCAGTTAATTACCGCCAGATCCATTGGCAGTTAACTACCGATGCGATTGTGAAACAAATTCAAACAGAAGCTCTCTCATTCATTATTACTCTCAAAATCTCACAAAAATTTTCCATTCTCTCTCAAAAACTCTCTAAAAATCTCAATCAAATTTATTCAACAAAATCACAAGTAAGTAATCATAGTACTATTAACTTAAATTTTAGTTGTTATAAATGTTTTTCTTTTTTAGTTTTTGAGTAGATTTATTTTATTTTAGTTTTGGAGTATATTTACATGTTATGATTCATTTTTAGAGTAGATGTAAGTTGATTAATTTTGTTAAAATGTTTGCATGGTATTTATGTTATAGTTTTGAATTTTAGGGTTATTTTAAATTTTGGTGTTTTCTATTTTATTTTAATTTTTTTAGTAGATTTACAAGTAAGAGTATATGATTTATTTTAAGAGTAGATATAAGTTGATTAATTTTGTTATATTTTTTGCATTTTTATGTTATAGTTATGATTTTTAGGGTTTATGTATAATTTGCACTCCATGTGTTTAGTGAAATGTTTGAATGAGTTTTTCATTGATTGTTTACCATTTTATGGTGTAGGTTTGAAACATTGACCGATTTGTTTAGTGTTAGCATACACTTCAACGGTGGAAATCCTCAGATGTTCAAGGTTCGGTATATTAATGTCACGTTAAAAGGTCTCAAGGATCAATTGGATGAAATCAACCAAGGACTCAACGTCGGAGACACAAGGAGAGTGAAATACATTAGGTATGAACGTCCAACGTTGGACGACAGGAGAATAACGTTCAGTCGTCTAGAATTAAAGAACGACGACGATGTGAGGAGCATGTTCTCGATTTTTTGGCAGCACAACATGGTTCCGATTATCGATATGTTTGTCACGTTGCAGAGATAACTAAAGATAGTCTCAACAGTTTGATTATGTCAGAAGATCGTGATTAGGTAGGGAATGCACCTTCCAACTACCACAATTGTCTTACCTCTGAAATTGGATAAGGTCAAACCTGTTAAACAACAATTCTCAAGCATTCACCCGGTAGTTCTTTTGTTCCTTTCAAAAATTAGGTAGTGATTTGCAAGCCCCTCTGAAAACAACGTGTATTATGCATAATAAACTATTGATGACACTAGGTCATATAGCACTTTTGTTATAGTTTTTATGTAATTTTGGTTGAGTTCAGGTGATTGTGCATGAGTTAGAAGCTGCAAAAAGATCGATTTTTTATGCTGAAACAAAGGAGAAATCGTGCTCCGATTTTTAGCATCGGGCTACGATTTTTCTGCAACTTTGAGACATTTTGTCTCGTAAAAAATCGTGCTCCGATGGGACAAAATCGTGCTCCGATTTGGCAGACGCTCCAGTTGAGTTTTGAGTTTACTGAAGCCATCGTGCTCCGATTTTCAGCATCGGAGTACGATTTTAGCGTTTCTGGAAATTTTCCTATAAATGGGAAGTTGTTTTCTGAAGGAAAAGGTTGGAATTTTGGAGAAAGAAACTGACTTTTGGAGCTGGAGATCTGTAGAGAAGGTGGGAGACCATCAAAACTCATATCTGGTTACCAATTTCATGTAATGAATCCTTCTTTCATATTAGTTATT
>Ga0228711_1002405_pt1 | contig 28750 bp, 8 predicted proteins | sample MedpolnodulmetaG_2_FD_177996 | JGI IMG/M metagenome (GOLD analysis project Ga0228711, IMG submission 177996) | Root nodule microbial communities from Medicago polymorpha collected in Santa Monica, California, United States - brown nodules | ecosystem: Host-associated > Plants > Roots > Nodule... | reverse complement strand
AAAAACACCAATAGATTAAATAGGTGGTTCAGATTTATTTAAATTAAAAGAGGGAACATGTAGAACTGCTCACTTTATATTTCCATGAATAAATCTGACCCATTGCAGTATATGATTGAATGTGAGCAGTTCTACATGTTCCCTCTTTTAATTTAAATAAATCTGAACCACCTATTTAATCTATTGGTGTTTTTCTCGTGGTTCACCGGTGAAGGACCTAATTGGACCCTCACCCTAGAATCCACCCTTTTTCATGTGATGCATTCACAAATATGCCTAACAAGACATATATTATATTCAAGGTCAAAAATATGATTACAATAATTATAATCCACCCCGAATTGTATATCACCCTACAAATTCAAGTACTCCGACCTATATAAACAATCTCACACAGTGTACTCGTTATCTTCTCAATGCTCTTAGACAGAATGGTTCAGACTCTTCACAAAACCCCTATTTAGAGGGAGATGAAGTGTGGCTCTAAATAGATTAAATGAAGCATAAATAAAACATATACCTGAACTCTTACATGTGTGGATACGTATCATCAATCCAACACTTTCCAAAATTTCAACACCTTTATAATTATCTATCACATTCTTCCAAAGATGAATATAGTCTTCCCATAAGTCAAATATTAAATTCCAACAATTTACAATAAGTGGTGGAGCCCTTCGTTGGTTAAGGTGGGCCACAACCCACTTGTCAAAATTAAAAAATTAAACAATAAGTGGCGGAGTCCTTCGTGGATATGGGTGGACCACGGCCCACCTGTAAAAATTAAAAAAATAATAATCAAAGGTTTATTTTAAGAGATTTTATACAATTATTTGAAGGTCTATTTAAGGATTGAACTCAATATCAAATGCTTAAAAGCAAAAAATTTCCTTTTTATTTTAAAGCAAAAATTAATATCTTAATATTGAGGGACTTCTAAGTATTTATTTGGTATCACTTTGGTCCCTTAACTAAAAAAAGACCGTTTGAGTACTAAAATCCTAATATTCTTTAAAGTTAATATTAAAAATGTGATTTGTCCTTTAAGCATAAATATAAAGAATGGTGATTTGCTTTAAAAATATACCACTATAATTGATTAAATCTGTAAGAAAAAACTATAATTGATTAAATTGTAAAAAAATTACACGAACAGTATTATTAACAGTGTAAGACATGGAAATTGGTCAAGTACGAGGTTCACCGATTTGTCTCCGCCATGGACATAGACATAGACATGTTCACAGAAATGTTCATCATATCTCACTGTCAACAACAACAACACCAACGTTATTCTCAACAAAATCTGAAAACAGCTTGTTTATTCTAGGATTGGGATTTGTGGGCCAAACTTTTGCACGCAAACTTCAAAACCAAGGATGGTTAGATAACATCATCCTACTAATTCTCTTTCTTTGTTTCATTCTTCTTAAAAAGTTCGTATTTTTCTTATTGGGTTGGTGGTTTTTGATAGGGTTGTTTCTGGGACTTGCACAACTCATGTAAAGAAGAAGAAGCTTGAGAATATGGGTTTTCATGTTCACCTTTTTGATGCAAACCACCCTGAGTGAGTCGAATTAAATGCTTATAGCTCTTATGTGCTTATCTATAAGTTATTTAGTATATAACATAAGTTAAAACTGTTTTCGTATAAGCTATAAGTTGTTTTCATAAACTATCCCGGGGAGTTTATGGAATAAGCTGAGAACAACTTATAGCATTGTCATAAGTTCTCCCAAAGAGTCTCTCAAGTACTTATGTTAGTAGATTAGCTCAAATAAGCTAATTCAAACAGGGCCTAGAGGACCAAGTTAAGGATTTATAGTGGACCTTGTTTTTCTATTCATTGATGTTGTTGAGTAGTAATATTAAGCATTGATTCCGAAATGGATAGCGGACACGGCGTCGACACATTAACAATAACACTGATAATAATTGGAAGAAACAGAATGATTGAATGTAACTACATGTGTCAGTATCAAACTCTGACTTGTGTCTTAAATCTGAAGTGTCGGTGTCATTATTGGAAAAACCAAGTTCGGGTTTAAAAAGAGTGGCACCCCTCACCTTACAAGCCGGTTTTGTAGGGATGAGTTAGAACCAATATAAAAACCTAGTAATCATACATGCTATGAAAATGCTTGTTAGATAATATAACAAGGTTTCTTAATTTTATGATATTCAAAGGAATGCATGCAAATTTACCAATAATAAGTTGTAGTTTGGTAAACACCATTCTGATATTATTTCTTTCATTGTTTTTTTTTTTCTTCTTTTGTTTTCTTGATTTGCCATAAAACAGATAATTATTTTGCAGTCTGAGTATCCTACAACAACTGAGAAATTATACTCACTTTCTTGTTTCGGTCCCCCCTGTTGTGGGCATTGGTGACCCGGTATGATCTTATATAACAACTCTAATGTGTTACCATTGCTGAATATATTATGTATTCTTGGATAATTTCTTTCAACTTTCCCTTCTTACTTACGTATTTGAATGATGCGTAGATGCTTCAGCATGAAGAACTTATAAGAAGCTCTTTAGTCAATGGGGATCTTAAGTGGCTCAGTTACTTGTCTTCAACTAGTAAGTCTTCAATGAAATTAGTAATGAGTTTAATGTCACTGTTTTTGTTCATGGACAGAAATGGAATAATGGGCTGTTTTGCGCTTTTACCTTGTTCTTTTCCTTCCAAAAAGTGAGTTATTGCATAAATTTTGATACAATACTTTCGCTGGTCAAAGCAAGTAAACTTTGATAGTTGGAAGACACTTTTTTTTTTGTGTGTGTTTGTTCATACAACGATTCCTGCTGCTGGTAGATGGTTGAAAATTCTACACTCTCATAACAATTCTAAAGCCAGAAATTATAAACTGATGAGGAACCCCACATTATGATGTACGTTTTTTCTGTTAAGTTGCTCACACGAGAAACTTACGGTTTTCTCAACTGTTTAATCCTGCTTTTTGGCCTTTTTTATTTGGATTCTCATGGATTCAAACTGCGTATATAACACAGCACCAAGTAACTTTTTTAAAAGTAGAGTTATGTTAATTATCTCTAAACTGTGTTTCCAGGGGTAAATGAAGTTAATCCGTCAACAACAGTCATAAGCTTAATTATTTGTTCCAAAAACAAACGATAGTTTGACTATTAAGTTATTAGATTCCGTGGATTGGCTGAAGGTTTGTTAGATTACTTTTATAGCTATTAAGAAAGATTTTGTGTTATTAATAAAAATGAAAAACAGACGTATTGCGAAGATAAAAATGCTAGTATATTTTGCATATAAATAAAGATACTTAGATAGGATTTGATAGATGATATGCTTTAGAGTTTCAAGAACCAGGCAGGTTTGCACAAAACTACAACTCATGTGCTGCTGCTGCTGCTGCTGCCTGCTTAGATATGGAAAAATGCTCACAAATTAAGACATTTTCTGTCTTGCTTGCAGGTGTCTATGGAGATTGTGATGGTGAATTGGTAGATGAGGAGTAAGATAGTGTAACGATTAAAACAATTGTTTGTCTTCCAAAATTTCTGAAACTACTCCGTTAGATGGCTCTTATTGTGTATGTTCGTTATGTGGCAGTTATCCTACAAATCCAGAAAATGAGTCAGCTAAATTAAGGTTAACTTCTGAACAAGGTTGGTCAAATTTGGCTCACAATATCGGGCTCTCACCACTACTATTTCGACTGGGAGGTATCTATGGCCCTGGAAGAAGGTACTCACTACCTTTTTTGTAGTAAATTATCGTTCAAGTAATGTTTCTTTAACATCAGTTTCTGTGTTGCATGCCATGACAATCAATTCAAGTCTGTCATTCCAAGGACAAGTGATTCTAATAAATGGCATTATATGACACATTGGCTATAATCCTGAATTCAAATAGTAAAATTGTGTTTATGTTTATATGGTCTGTTTTGTATTTTATATTCAGCTGGCATAAACAGTAATTTTGTTTTAGTGCGGTCGATACAATAATCAAGCAGAAGCCCTTGTCAGAAGGTCAGAAGAGGAGAAAACACCGAAAATTTACGTCTAGAGTTCATGTTGATGATATATGTCAGGCACTTATGGCTACTATTGATGCACCTTCTTCCTCCAGGTAAATTTCCATTATAAGAAGAGTTTTATTGATGTATGTATGTGCTCCCACAATTAATAACCAACCAACTAACTGTCCCCTTCTCTACCTTCCTTTCCTCTCTATTTATAACAATCTAACTAACTATTAATAGCTTATTACATGGCCAGCTCTCAACTAAGAACTAATAATGCCCAAATAATTGGCCTGGCCCACTTACCCTTAGGTCCACCCTGCCTTTTCCTGTCTTAAATCCTCCTTTTTTGAATATATTGGCATATCACAATTTTCTGAACAAACTAGAAAAAAGTTTCCAACAGTAAAGCAAACAGGTAGGTTCAGTCTGAAGTAGTTAGAACTAGAAGGTCTATTACTGTTACAATGAACTGTCTGCATGGCTGAAGTTACCTAGATTTAATCTCAAATCTGTTTCAATGCCTTCACCATGCGCATTGGAAAGGATAAAACTTAGATGCAGTTCTGTACCAACTTTTCATACTGTTCTACACTTAAATGCAAATATAACTGTCAAAACTAGATCAACAGGTGCCTGCATGTGTATTTCTAAAATGAAAATAACTGCCTTTTTGTGTGTTGCAACTTGCAAGTACCAACAGTAGTTAAGGAACTTCATTTAAACTTTACCCTAGTGAAAATTCTTTTTTTGTAACTATAAAATTAGAAAGTGTATAATAGAAAACAGATGAAGGGTGAAAGAGGCTGAACTGATGTGGCTATCAACAAATTCAGATCTTAAATTGTAGATTTATTAGAATTGCTTCATCAAGAACACGCAAACTGTAATAACTGTTATCATCACGGTTTTGGAATTTATATTGACAGTACTGGGTGGTGTGTGCCACTGCTATTAAAGGCATGTTTGTTTTGATATAACGACACTGTATTTTCTACTTTTACTTTTCAAATTTGATTATAAAATCATTGTATTGTTTTGAAGTTTGAACATGATAATGATTAAAGAAACAATTTTTTTTTTCCTTCTGTAGAATTTGAAAACAGATAACATAGTGAAAAACAAATGAAAACATAAAATGTTTTCACATACAGAAGTCTAATATTTCCTATCTTCATCTCCATCCTTTGTTGAATATGAATTGCTTACTATGAGAGTTCTAATAAACAAAAAAGTGGACAAATGACTTTAGTTGCTGATTGCAGTCTTGAACGTGATTTTCAGGGTAGTTTACAATATTGTCGATGATGATCCAGCTCCAAGGGAAGAAGTATTTGAATATGCAAGGAAATTGGTGGAGAAAAAGTGGCCAGGCTTGAACTTGCGACATCTGGAGCAGAAAGACTGGTCAATTGTAAAAACAAGAAATGAAAGGGGTGAGAAGAGAGTGTCTAATGCCTTGATGAAGAAGGAACTTGGGGTGCAACTACTTTACCCTGATTACAGATCTGGTTTGCAGAGTATAATTGACCAGATAGAAAACCCTTTTATTTGTGATTGATCATATTTTGATATTGTGACTTCAAAATTTTGATGTCAAGTAGAACATTCTTTGATTTACATGTGTATTTTTAAAATGCGTGTAAATCTTAGAAAATAGTAAAAAGTAAGATAAAGATAAGCATATATGGTGTCACTGTGTTTGTATTTTAATGTTCAAATAACATAACTCTTTGGTTAAGGCTGCGGAATCATCCTACCAACTAATTCATTTGCATGTCCATTATCATGATTTATATCACATTACGTTTGTTTGAGTCACAATGGGAAAATGTCGTTATAGTTTATATTGTTGAATAATTCAAACTTAAAGAACGGTAGCATAAATTGTTCTACCTAACTGGAAACTGTAATAGTTCATTGACTCTTCACAAACATTGTAACCACGCTGGTGTTAACTACAAGATATAGACCCCGTGTTAAGTAGAAATATCGTTCAAGAAAAGAGAAGTGATATCAATACATATTAAAAAATGTGTTGCTAACATAATTATTCAAATAAATTGATGGTTCAAAAGCACAAATCATGCGATAAATTAGCATGTTTCCTTTCCAAGTAAACGAAAACTTATTCCCCTTTTCACCCATACAAAAGAGAGTCCAGATCTGCTCTAGTTGGTATGCGCTCCACTTTCCCAGTTAGGTGCGTATTTAGACACAACAGTCGGTATAAAATACTCAGATGTGTGTGGTGTTAGAAGCAAGGAGAGAAGAGAGATAATGTAAAAATCAGAAATTGTATACACACACATGTTGATGTCGGATTGTGTCTGAGAAATATTTTCGAATGAAAAAACCTACTGTATAACTACTGGCATTTGGTAAGCACGTTTTATTTGGCAATAAAAAAGTCACCTATGATGCTTTCGCACTAAATTCAAAAGCATCAGAGGTGAGCCAACATTTATCAATCGCAACATTCACTGTTCCTGTGACAAATGACAATCATCAGATTCGTTCTACTCCCTAGACCCTTTTCACTCGTGATGAAACTTGCACAATTCTGTCATTTTATTAATAAGAGATCAACATATTTTCCCTCTATTTAACCAACAAAAAAAAGAGAGATCAACATATTAAGTTTTAGACATCGTTGCAATAGAATTTCAATTGCTCTAAGGGGAGGTGGGTAATTTTCCCATAAATTTAAAACGATTTCAAATTGTCACTAAAGTTAGACCACATCTAGTAAATTCAGAAACCCCCAAAAGAAAAAGAAAATATTAAATACTCTAAATTGACGGTGTTATATTACTTCTTTGATTAGAAAGAGGCTAATTCTTACATCAGATATGGAACTCAATTTTTTCTATATCTTGGCCAAATGCCTTTCTTCCTGGGAGAATCATCCTCCGACAGAGATCGCTTCCACTTTGACACAAGTGAAAAGGGCTTTCCAATAGAGCTCCTCGTACTGGAGCTAGCCTCACTCTTTGAAACCTTTCCTTGCAATTCAATATCTTCTTGGCGATCAAAAACATCAGAACCACCATCAAGATAGCTATCAACAACACGCTTTCTGGATATCTTGAGATTCTTGGCCTTTGTCTCTGCTTCAGCCCAAAAACCTTTTTTGGAACCCTTCGAAGAGTGCTTATCGTCAACCATACAAATTGGACACGGTGGATCATACTTATCTGCATCATCAGTCATAGGTTCTAAGCAGTCTGCATGAAATACATGCTTGCATGCTAGTACAGCAACGGATGAGAGATCAATGTTGGCAATAAACTTCTGGTTGATCCCTGCTGATTTGTCACACAAAGGCCTCATGCAGATCCCACAAGATTGTAGATCCATGGAAGATGAATTTGACAACCTGCTACTGGATGCACTTATCTTGCGACGACCCGAGCCAAAACACTCACTGTCAAAAGACCACCTTCCTCTTTGTGAGGAGGACACCAGCTCAGAAAAGGTGTGCACTGACCAGCGATCGGACGATCCACATTGGGATCCAGCTTCAACTTCATTGCTGTAAGTGGAGAGTACAAATGATGCCCTTCCTTCAAAAGTTGAGCTGTCTGGTGATTTTAGATACATGATCATCTGATTATCAGAAAGCTGTCCCAAAGAACGATGCGCCCATCTTGTTGGGGTAGAGTTGGAGTGATGATGATGATGATGATCATGACTAGAAGATGGACCTGCTGTAGGTGTTGGAAAAATTGAAGGTAATGAAAATGAATGATTTGGTATTGAAGACTCTCCTGGATCCTTCACCTAAACAAAAACAAAAACAACTGTGAGTCTAAGTACTATAGTACAAAGCCTAAAAATAACACTATGCAATATAACTTTTATAGTCCCAAATCAGTTGATCAAAACTAACCACTGTTGAAAAATAGCTTGACATTGACAGATCTGCAAAGAGCACATAGAGGAAGAAAAAAAAGAAAAAAAAAATCAATGGCAAACATGAAAACAGCAACCAAGGAACAAAAGTGCATAAAAACAGCATTTTGAACTGATAAACAATGTCTAGGACCATTCAATAAAATGAACCAAGTTCAAAAATCTTATACTAGATGGGAAATAGCAAAAGAAAAGGACAGAAACAAAGAGACAGATGATATAAAGAAGAAACGTAAGATCGAGGTCAGATGCACATAAGTGTAGAACAGCAAAGTTTTTCATTTTTCATAAGATATCTATAAACCTAACCAATTATGACATAAACATAAATTCTTGTTATTTACTTAATGTCTTGTATTAACTCTTGTTGCCTTAGTATAAATATTGGTTAGCTTTAATCTTTGGATAAGCATACTTTAAGGGCTTTGATGATTGAATGACAAGGTCTGCTAAGGGTAACCGAGGGAGTATTTCTCAAGGGATAATTGCTGTCCAGAAAAGGTTTTCACAAACAGGAGATTAAATTCCAACTGTTTATCCTACAAGTCTATTCACATAGGACTATAGAAACAAATATAGGGATGTGCAGTTAAGGAGAGAAAATGTGTTCTTAGTTATGGGGGAGAGAATGGTTGTATAAGGGGGGCTAACCAACAGGGTTCACGTAAGGATCATTTTATCTTTCTGTTTTTGAGCATGTGCCTTGAGCTAGGAGTTTCCTCCAAAGCTGGGAGCTCTGGCTGAGATTTTCTTTTGTAATCAACACACTTCAGTTCCTATAGTAATATAATCAACTATCTTTGTGGTGGAAGACAAAATAATAGAAGTTTAGAGTTTAGCATTTACCGGAAGAAGGTGTCATTATATTCTCAGCCATTGCCTCTTCGACAGAGGACTTCATCGAACGCCCTTGACTATCCCGTCGAAAGCTCCATGACGGTGATCGTGTTACATCTCTATCCAAACTCTCACCTCCAGTACTTTTAGTAACATTATGATTCTTAGCCGGAACACAACAAGCTGAACCCATGATGCCTGCAGTGCAGACATGCAAAATAGTCAATATACATAGTAAATATATAGAAAATTGCTATTCAAGGCATGCTTATAAATAAAATAAAAATCCAATAAATGGTAGATATATAGAAAAATACTATCAGAATCAAAGAATCAAGTCCTAGGATTTATTTATTAGGATTAGCATTAGCAAATCATATCAATCAGTGTTTATTGTATTTATTCAAGACATGCTTATAAAATAAAAATCCAATAATGTTCCAGGAAATTACAATAGAAAGGTCAAAAGCAAACCTTAATTTCCAGCAACAAGAAACTGTAATCCTACTTCCTCCTGAAGAACAAACAAAACGGCCATAAGATTATATTGAGATTTTAAATCAGTAAACAAGCATTAAAAAACATCCAGATTCCAAAGCCCTAAATAAACAAGCACACTCTAATGCTCCTGATATCATTGCCCTTACAGATCTAGTTCTAGTGAGCATGCCATCATAATATTCAATTGTCAACAAACATTTCTAATAATTGCATACAGCAATTATAAATTAAAGCTCTGTTTGGATAAACAACTTATTTGCAAACTATAGCACAAGCGCTTAACAAGATACGCACTTATGTATAAGCAATTTCTGTAGCAAAAGATAAAATAAAGTTAAATTGTTTTTATAAGCTATAAGTTGTTTTCATAAGGGATCTTAAAAACAACGTAAGAACAAGGTCATAAAATAAGTTGTTTTCATAAGTTCCCGAAACAATCTCACAACGCTTATATCAATAGATAAACTCAAATAGGCCAATCGAAACAGGCCCTAAATACTGTGAACACAAAAGGCTTCCAAAAATTGAAAAAAATCCAGTTTTTTTAATATAAATCTCAATTGAATAGTAAAATCACAAAACATTCAACAATCTAGCAAATTTGTATAAAACTAGTTCAAATGGAAGATTTCCATATGCGCGCGCGGCATGATGCAGTAATTACAAGGCAATACATATTAGTAATTGTATAATATTAGGATCAAAAGTGAGTTTGACAAAATCACACAGTAAATTTGTTAAAACTCCAAAGAAGTTTAGCTTATGCTAAAATGACATTAACTGTCACCGTAATTCTACCAATCAAATACAACATGATTTAACGTCATCAAGGTAAAATAATAAAACCATAAATCATGAACAATAATAATAATAATAATAATAATAATAATAATAATAATAATAAGTTGTAGCTAGGGGGGTTTGAAAACATAGTGAAAAGAAGTAGTTAATGCATTTACGATTGATTAAAGAAAAGTGAATCTTACTTAGAAAGTAGAAATTGAAAGAGTGAAGAAGAAGAAGAAGAAGAAGAAGAAGAAAGGGAGTGTGATTGATTGATTGATTTATATAGAAGAACGCGTGTGTGCGTGGAGGAAAGTGAAGAAGCAGAAACCGTTATAACGCTGTTTTTCTTCTTCTTCTTCTCTTTCTTTCCTTTTTTACTCTTCAAAATTTAATTACATACTCCTTTAATTACGGATATGGCACTAATTGGTACTATGCTCCGAATTTTTTTTACTCTATTAATTAATTTTTAATTAGATAGTTTGATTATTATGGATATAATTGATAGGCTCAGAAAATTGTCGAGATTTCTTTTGCTGCTACTTCGCTCTTTGCCCCTTTTTCTTTCCTTTTTTTACTCTTTTCATTTTAATTCAATTAGTTTAATTATGGATATAATTGATATATGCTCCACAATTTTTTTTTACTCTTTTTATTGTAATTAAATTGTTTAATTATGGTAAAAAAAATTGTGGTGACGGAGTTCGAATGCCAAACCTTACATATATTATGCATTGTCCTTACCAACTGAGTTAAGCTCACGATGACAATTTTTAATTAATAGAGTACTAATTGATATGCTCCGAAGCTTTTTACTCTTTTAATTTCAATAAGATAGTTAAATTTTGGATATGCTGCCATTGTGAAGTGATATGTAGTTGGTGGATAGTGTCTTTTTTTTCCATTAGTTGCGTATGAAAATTAATATCTATCTTTCTTTTTTGTTTTTTTTAGCGAAGACTCATTTTGATCCTCGTAATTCTCTCGTAGTTTAGTTTAATTACTATAAAAAATAATACCTGTCCCTTGTATTTTTACAAATGTGAATAAATTAATCATACGTTATCATGGGTCAAAGACTAACTTATCCATTTTATAAAATTGTCATGAACTAATTTAGTATTATTTTTGTCAAAGACTAGATTAAACCAAAATTTTATTGTAAGGAATTAAAATAGGCATTAATAATTTTTTTTGTTATAAAAAAATTAACGGTGAAACTCACATACCGAATATTAAAAGCAAATTGTATGATCGGAATCGCACCATATCATATTAAATATATCTGTAATATTTTACTATGTGTGCTTATGGGGATTAAATATTAATCTCTTTCAAATTTTATTTAATAATTAATTTTTTAGACGCTTTAATATTTAAATGTTTTTTTTTTCAAAATAAAAGATTTGCATGTTATGCTGAATTATACAAGCAGATTAATGAGGTTTTGTGTTTTATTTTCTAACACATGGACCGCACTACAGGCTCTCACATGCAGGCAAATCTCCATTCATTCCTTTTTGTAATAATTTTCAGGTAAGTACACTTTGTTTACATTTTATTTTATCTAAAGTACACATTGTTTAAATGGGATCAAGTGGCAAACTTTATTTCAAGTGAAATCACATGTTTTTGTTTTAAACTAGGTATATTCACTAACCAGATAATCGTAAAGATCAATAATTTGAGTCGGTCAAGATCAAAATATGTGACCAAGTTTTTTCTTAAAAGAATTAATGCTACTGTATTTTCAAGACTAAACTAAAAAACATGACCTCTAGTTAACCTAAAGAAACTCAAATCATCATTTCTAAGTGCTCTTGCTAATAAAATCACATGGTTATTCTCTCTAAAAAAGAACTATGATAGAGACTTCATCATATATTTATATCGTTTAGTTTTGATATTTTACTAAAATTGATTTTTAATTATACTAATGAATGTATAATTTTAGGAAGTACTATAATTGAAAGGATGAGAATCATCCATTGATTCTTCAACTCTGACCATTGAGTCATTGACTACCTACCCATGCTTCCATTTGTTGTCAGTTTGTAATATGGTCTCGCTACGACTATTGACCTAATACGCTTACCAAAACATCTTCATTCATTAATGTTTTATATGCAGCAATAATTCTAATATATGGAGAATGGACCACTCTCACAAATGAAATTATGAAAATGACATGACCTTAGTCACATAAATTTACCAACCAGACTATGGTTAGTCAACCTTTTTATTTTAGAAGTCTAATAAATCATGAAGGTTGCCGACTTGATGGATTCACCCTGAATTGCAATTTTCCACTTAGGAAAAATGTTTTGATTCTGACTTTTTTAAAACCATACTTTAGTGATGAGTCAAAAAAAATTATTTTGACTAAAAAATAATAAATATTAAAGATATGTATCCACCCAAAATAAAATAAAATCCAATGATATGTTACTTATTGTTCCGACCTCGTGTCTAAGCACATCGTTTATGAAGTATTATCTATTTTGGATCTTGTGAAAGCACCCATGATTGTCTTTTGTAAAAGACGTCCCATTGAATTGATAAATGTAGGTGTTGTATATGAACTACCCATTCCCTTTATAAAAGAGATGATCTCACATGAATCATTTCATGTAACATTTTCCAAATGAAGAGAGTACGAGGAGATATGGTTTTTAGCTTCCAGATTTTAGTCCACACTGGATTTTTATTCTTATCCTTCAAAATTTTATATGCGAACTTCACCGATAAAACACTATTTTTGTTAGCTCCCCATATGAATGCGTCATTTGATTTTTGAAGGAAATGAGAATTTGAAGGATATGCTTTGCTTCAAACTGGTAAAAAATATTATTGATAAGGTGAGTGTTTCAAGCCCTTAAATCTGCATCAATCAAGTCACAAACAAATTCAATGGTACTTGAATTTTGGTTTAGGAAACCATACTTTATGACCATGTTGGAATGGCAGCCGATTTCCCCTTCATGAATGATCCGTAGCCTCTAGGGGTAATATCATATATCTTCCTTTCAAACATTTTGAATAATATTTTTCTATATTTTGGTTAACCGAAACTCTTCATTTTGCATCAAACGCCATCCTTAATTGCAAACATAGCCAAATTAAATTCAAGGGTCCAAACTTATCCAACTTAATAAGTAATCTAAAGTCGTATTTTAGAATAAAACTTTTTTTTTGAGATATGGGGTCCACTTGAATAGTGCCATCATGGGAACAATTTTTTCCTAAGGTATGGAGTCCATTTAAATAGTGCCATCATGGAAGCAATTCAGTGGTCTAATAACTACTAAAAGACTGTCTAAAAACCACTGATATGCCAACATAACAGCATTATTTATTAATCAACCAATTTCAAATTGATTATAAGCATTAACTATATTTTGATTCCAATGGTACATTATTAAATCAACGACGTCGCTTATTTTATACAAAACTTGTTCCTTTTCATTTACAAAACAACCGATGTGGGACTCATGACTATTAATTTTAGCTCAACAATCAAAACATATGCTACTAAGTAGATTTTATATAGTTTTAAAAGAATTTTTATTTCTGAAATTTGATTCCATCAGCATTCATTATGGAAAATTTCCTAGTTATTTCAGCCATCCCTTTAGCATACTGATGAGTTATTTATTTGGTATTTCCAGCCTGTTGCTGACATTGGAGAAGATTATAAATAACCTATAAGCAACCATCGCGTTGTCAATGGGGTTATGGTGGTGCTTCATTTGGCGATGATCAGAAAACTCGAACTCTGCTGAGTATAACATGACATACATTCATTCAACACCCTGTGACGATGTTAGAACATTCATACTTTGGAATGTCATTGTTTATGCTATTGTTATTTGTTACTAACTGCTCTTAGAATTTGTTTAGCTTTGTGGGAAGACCAAACTGTTAACCCATTTTGAGACCATAATTGCTACGTTGCTGTCACTTTGATAATGTGTTTGATATAACTGCTCTTCTAATGTCTTTGTCCATATTCGCTCACACTACTTTGATCTAAAATTGAATTTAAGGTGAATCAAAATTCTTGCGAGTTGCTTTAGACTCTAAATGTTTGTTCAATCTTCTCCTTTGTGCGTGAAGCTTCTCGACCCTCTCTCAAAAAACACTTCCATTTGTGATTTCAAGTTCATAGATAGACCCCTTTAATTGTTTTATGTTTTTATTAAGTTCTTTTCTCATACATAATGATCATATTGTACTTTTGTAAGGCATTGACGACAATGATCACTTTGATGATTTAGTGATAATAGGTGAAAAAGTCGGTAAAAGTAACTAGGGGAAGACAATTGAAGCCATTAGGCAAACCAGGTTCAAGAAAATCGTATCCTTTGCAAATTGTAAGCCCTCTTTTAAAGCCAATGTGTCAGCCTGATCTGAATCACTCTGAACAAGTTTTCGACAGCAGCTAGCAGCCACAACAACGCCATTTTCACCTCTGATCAGCACCGGAATTCCCCAGCTTCCGTCCTTATTTGGGACCACTGCATCAATATTCCATTTATACACCCCTGTCGGCGACCATTCACATCTCCCCTTAGAATTTGGAGCTGCTAGAGTCTGCCAGTTTGCAATTCTGCATTATTCGAGCTGATAAGTAAGTTAATCTCTGACTACACCCGTCTCACAACAGCATCAGCACTCATCATATCCAACACTTCAAAATTTCTTTTATCACACGCTCTCCATATTTAGTAATAATATATTAATCGGTATGTTGTTTCGTTTAGAACAACATGCTCAGCTCAAGCAACAAAAGAACTAGAGGTGTCATGTACATTTTGAAACATAGTTACATAATTAGCTTAGCACTCTAGGTTCAAGCAAACCGGTTCGAGGTACTTTGGCGACCCGATTCTCTCATGATTCTCTCAGAATTCGCAGGAACCATGGTACCAATGCATACCGGTGCTAAAAGAAGAAATAAACTTTAAACTAATTAAAACTTGTGAGAATTGGGAACTGAAAAATGCCATTCACATTCACATTGAAAATTGGGACATAACACTGGCCCCGACCATTTCAAATCATAAAGCAGAGTGGTTGGCTTTATTTAATGTACAGGTTGTAGGCTTATTTATAAGGTAATATTCTAGTCTATGCAAGCAAAACTTCCGATGTGGGACTATTAGCTCTTCAACTATGTTTCTGTAAGAAAAATCATGCAGCTGCATTTTTTTTCTATTTGTTGGAATGTAGTTTTAAAGAAGCAAGTGTTTTTTTTTCTTCTGCTTGTTAGAAAATTATATGATTTAAGGTTAATTAAATTGATTATATAAAAATTTCATCATTTATTTTGTTATATTTTAACTAAATGATTATATTTATTTATAGCATACTGATTAATATATTATTACGAACCACCAACCGAAACAGCATACCGACTATGTATTTCCCCCACATACCTAATTTTTTGAAAGTTGTGTACCGCGTACCCAAACTTGTACCACGTAACGAAGATAATTGCGAATCAGATGACTATGTTTTGAAATAAAACTCCAAGCAGTGATACAGACCATACTTGTCTTGGCCAATCACATTCCATAAAAGAAATGAAAAATTGTTTCAGCTCGAGAATCACAAATGGTGCACAAAGGAAAGCAAGTAATGCCTCTATTAATAAGAGATCTCTCTTATTAATTGTTTCAGCATCTCTTATTAACTGAGTATGAAGAGGGATGGTTTTTAGCTTCAAGATTTTAGTCAACACTAGATTTTCATTCCCCGTGCTTGACTTATTTGTGTTGGCAACTTCATTTTTATACAGCACATTCCACCCTTTTTCTTTGCAATTGCACAAAGTGTCCAAAGTTTAAAGTGAAAATTTTACATATGCTAAACTCTACTTTTCGCCTCTTCTAAGTTTTAAAATGTTGCGATTTTGGTCCCCTATTAAAAAAATTAAAATTTTACCTCTTAATTTTACAAAACATTGTAAAGCTGCTGAGAAGACGCCACAAGTCCCAAAACAGACACCATATGTCCCAAAAAGGGTCAAAAAAAGTTTATTTCCCTAAAGAAAGAGGGTTAACTTAACAAAACATATTTCCCTAAAAATAGAGGGTTAAAAAAACATATTTCCATAAAGTTAAAGGATCGAAAGAGCTTATGCCATTGCTTATGCTATTGTTGCTACCTGCTCTTAGAATTTGTTTAGCTTTATAGGCCGACCAAACTGTTAACCCATTTTGCAACCATAATTGTTACATTGGTTGTCACTTTGATAATGTGTTTGATATAAGTATAACTCTTCTAATGTCTATCTTCATAATCACTCACACTACGTTATTGTGTTTCTTAGAACCATGGATGTACATTCATCCTTCTCCTTTGTGTGTAACCTATCGACCCTCTCTCAGAAAACTCTGAAATTTCAGGTTCAGACATGGAGACCCCTTTGAATGTTTTATGTTTGTATCGAGTTCTTTTCTTACAAATAACGATTGTATTGTTACTTTTTGTATACAAATAATGATTGTATTGTTACTTTTTGTAGGCCGTTTTGTGCTATGTGATTGACATTGGCGGCAATTATGACTCTTATGATTTAGTGATAATTGGCGGAAAAAGTTAGTAAAAGTAACAAGGGGAAGACAATTGAAGCTATTACTCAAGTTGTGGTTTGAATAAGATTAAGATGTTAATTGGCACTTCAAGCAGTAGATTGATATTATCTTTTCTAACTCGTGTCTCTGACATTTTGCTCTAAATCCTTTTCAGGATGTGTCCTGTTATATATTTTTTTTCAGCCAGGCCTTGATTATGACCTAGGTTTGAAGAAAAGTGGTTATAAAAGTAATCCTTGGTATGATACATAATCAGGTTTTAAAAATAGTCATGTAACGAATTCCTCTCAGGCTTCTCAATTATTTTCTCAGGATGCCCTTGGTAAGAAAAAATCAGCTGCTTCACTGCAAAACAGGCGTGGTTTGAATATTTCATTAGCAGTAGAATCATCTAATTCTGAAAGGTTGTTGAAATCTTTCCGCAGTTAAATGAAGTCTGCCGGTTTGGACGGCAATCCAAAGGCTAGGAAGCTGGGACATGCAAGCAAGCCACCATTTGCCTCCAAATTTAAAAGTGCCGAGGAGGCAGGTGGCAGTAGCAGTAGCAGTTCATATGGTGCAAATTTCAAAGATGAAATTAAGAGGAAGTCTGGAAGTTTAAAGCAATTTGATGCTCTCAGTGACACTCCACGCCATTTCTTTATTCGTGCAGTATATTCTCGAAGAAGGTAACTTTTCAATTTTTGATACCTTTAAAGCCATGCTTTGTTTCTGTTCTAATCGTAATTATAGGTGTTTACAGCGAACCTATTTTGGAACAAGGTCCAAGCCAAAATAATCCAAAAAGAGTGGAAGATTTTGGAGAAGAGTTTGCCAGGTGAGTTTGTTCACTATTCCTTTTACAAAATAGTTTGTAATATTTACATTAGTACGAGATTTCCCTTTTCAACCTGATGGACTTGTCATATCCAAAGGTTCTTGGCTTGTTTTCGTGATACATCCTTATCGAAAGATCATCAGTTTTTTCCTCCGTGGTTTTCAAATATTAATCATGAAATTGGAATTTAGAACTTACTATCAATAGATAACTCTGTAAAATTGTGGTCTGAATACCATAGAGTGCATCCTGCTTTTGGCATTTTGCTCAATTTCGTTTCTTTGACTCTTTTATTTTATTGTCACCAGATTCAATATTTGTTCGAGTTTATAAATCAATGATAAATGTCATTGGAGCAGAAGGAACTGCTTATCATAATGGTCTTTTCTTTTTCGATCTTTACTTTCCCGGTGGCTTTCCCAATGTACCTCCAGTATGTGGCTGATGATACTCTATTTGACTGACATTGTGTTATTGTCACTCTTTTTATTTCAAGTCTAACAAATCTGACATTTTTCATGGCAGCAAGTCTACTTCCACAATCAATGCGATTTTTCTAAGTTGAATCCAAATTTGAAAAAGTTTGGCTTTGTATGCCTTAGTCGACTTAACACTTGGAGTGGAAACAAAAATAACTGTTGGTTTCACACGTTTCAACAATTCTACAGGTTCTAGTCTCCGAACAAGGTCTAGTCTTGACTGCAAAACCTTACATTAATGGACCTTATTGCAACTTTGTGAAGGGTACAAAACAAGGTGAAAATAGGTCCCTTGCTATAAATGAACGTTCTCTTTCTCTATGATAACCCAAATTAGATACTTGGTTTAAAAGTCTTGTTACATCTGCTATAAACAATTTTTTTTTTTACTTATTTAAAAAAAGGTATTTAGTAATCAAACTAAAAAATGTCGCAATATACTGCATGTCTGTGTTCAACTAATGTATCATGTGGGGGCAAATTACAATTTCTAAATTTCCTTTCAGATTCATCAAGTCTTTTTCCTTAAAAAGTCAACAGTGAATAGTTTCAAGAAAAAAAAGAAAGAAAGAAAAACCTAATTAAAAGTTGTAGCATATGGCTTAGTAGAAGAGTTGGAAGATAGTTACCCATCAACGAGGTCTTGGAAGCGGGAGTTGAACCTATTCCGCCCTTTTTCTTTTATCCAATTTCTTTAATTGGTGTAAAAAAAATTGTTTTTTTTTTACTTTTTTTGAGGTATGGTCTAAAACCACTTAAATAATAAATAATACACTTAGGTTGGCAGTTCAAGTGGTTTTTCTAAAGAAAACAATTCAACCGGAAACATAAGAGTACTATTTATTAATTAATATTTGATGATTTTCCCCTAAAAAAAATAATAAATAATGAATTCTCATGGTACATTATAGAAACAATCATGTCGCTCATTAATTTTATAGGTAACTTGCTCCTTTTCATTTACAAAATAACCAATGTGGGGTTCGTGAATTTTAATTTCAGCTCAACAATCAAAAGATATGGTCCTAAGTAGATTCTAAATAGTTTTAAATGGATTTTTATCTTTGAAATTTGATTTGTGATACCTTTAAAGCCATGCTTTGTTTCAGTTCTAATCATAGTTATACGGGTTTACAAGGAACCTATTTCCTGAACAGGGTCCAAAGAATTATGCCAAAATATACGAGAAAGATTGGAAGATTTTGGAGAAGAATTTGCCAGGTTATAAGTTTGTTAACTATTCCTTTTACAAATTAGCTTGTAATATTAACATTAGTACTAAATTTCCCTTTTCAAGCTGATGCTTGTCATATCCAAATGGTCTTAGGCTTATTTTTTGTGATATATCCTTATCAAAAGCTCGTCAATTTTTTCCTCAGTGATTTTCAAATATTTGTTTTGAAATTTGAATTTAAAACTTACAATAAATAGATAACTCTGAATACCATAGAATTAATTCAACCTGCTTTTGGCATTTTGCTCAATTTCATTTCTTTGAAGCTTTTCTTTTATTCTCATCGATCAGATTCAATATTTGTTCAAGTTTATGAATCAATGATGAATGTCACGCGGGCTGTAATTATTGGAGCATAAGAGACTTCTTAACATGATGATATTTTCTTTTTCGATCTTTACTTTCTTGGTGGCTTCCGCTTTCCCAATGTACCGCCGGTATGCGGCTGACGATACTCTATTTGACTAACATTATGTTCTTGCAACTCTTTTTATTTCAAGTCTGACAAATTTTACATTTTTTTATGGTAGCAAGTCTACTTCCACAATCGTTGGAGTTCTTCTAATAAGTTAAATCCAAATTTGAAAATGTATGGTTTTTTATGCCTTATACTACTTAACACTTGGAGAGGAAACAAAAATGAGTGTTGGGTTCGACGCGTTTCAACAATATTTCTACAGGTTCTAGTCTCCATACAAGTTCTAGTCTTGACTGCAAAACCTTACTTAATGGTTTTGCCACCCAAAAGGCCTAGCGGCAAAACTTATTACCCACTTGTATTCTATTTATATGTAATTAATCCTTGATTTATATATAATGATTTTAAGTGAATACTTTTTTTTTCCTTCAATTTAAGTGAGTACTTTAATGGATCTTATTGCGACTTTTTGAAGGGGGTACAACACAAGGCGAAAATAGGTCCATTCTAGCCAGTTTGCTTTGTCATGTTCATTTGTAGTGCTTGGTTTTTTTCACCTTAAAGAAAATGATAAAAATAACTAGATAATATAGGAAACATACGTCAAAATTCAGAAAATTTTGTTGCCTTAATTCGATACTTGATTCAAAAGTCTTGTTAGAGAATTTGGAGCTAAGTACTGAAAAATTCTCTTGATTCAAAAGTCTTGCTATATCTGCTATAATCTATAAACAATTTTTATTTAGTAATTTAACTAAACAATGTCGGAATATATTGTATGTGATCTGTGTTCAACGAATGTATCTTGTGGGGACAATTTACAATTCCTTGCAACTTCTTGTAAATTTCCTTTCAGATTCATCAAGTATTTTTCCTTGAAAAGTCAACAGTGAATTGTTTCAAGAAAAAAACAGGTGTACTGCAATGTTTCTAAGGTCTATGAAACTAAGCCTGGTCCAATTTTGAAGTTGAAGCATATGGCTTAGTAGGGAAAATGTTTGACGAGATGGAAGATAGTCACCCATCAACAAGGATCGTTGTTCAATAGACACATTAAAATTACTCATTTGTTTGAAAAAATCCAACGGGGAGCCACAACACGATCCAATTTACACACAAAAGCAACCGACTTGATGTTACAACCCAATCGAGAGCAAAATTGAAGTGTTTATTGTGCAGTTTTTTCAAGGAGATCTTGGAAGTGGCAGTTGAACCATGTTCTTGTGCGAGTTTATGGAAGCCACCTAACTAACACCTATTTTTAATTGATTTTATTTAATGTGCGAGTTTAAAGTATGATCTATACAACGAGGGTGTAACTTTGCAAATAAGATTATATATATTAAAATTTTATCACTCTCAAAACACATTTTAAAAATTATTTAGTAAACTATGTGCGTGCCCTTGTCTTAAATGTCGGATTATTCTTTACTTTCTAGTTTCGTTTTTGTCATGAGGCAATTTAAGAATATTTGATAGAGTTATGTCTAGAAACAAGTTTCATATGAGTGTGAATCAGATGACAACATTGTTAAACTCATGAGTGAAATAATTAAAGCTTCAATTCCCACAAAATATATTATTAGAAAGGGGTTGGGAGTTTTAAGAGTGATTAATATTAAGGTCCATTCAAAAATTAGTCCTCAAACTAGTCCAAAAGATGAAAGTTGTGAGCATATTTCATGTTGCCATCAAATAAAGATACTAATCACTATTTTTCTATTATAAAAGTTGATAGAGACAAACACCTTTTTTTATAGGAGAATCAAGCACCTCTTTTATTGGTAGGAAAAAGAACCAATGCTATTTTAACATCTAGAAAAGCACACTCACAAAATACAAACTAATATTATATATATATATACATATATATATATATATATATATAAGCATAGAATAAAGCACTTACACAACATCTTTTTTTTAAATATTGGACAATGTTGAGTAGTACTAAAGCAACCTATATCAACAGCTCATATGTCATCTCCACTCTCTTTTTTTTTCTTTTGCAAGTTTTTCCAATCTAATATAATCTAAATAATAATAATAGTAATATATCTTAATAAATATTGCCTCACCCTAGTTACTAATTTTCCCCCTCACTCAATTATTCCACCACATGATTCATGACACAGCTCCAACAGAACAACCTTGGACTTTAACTTCGTTTTATTTTTCCTTTTTGAGGTTCAATAATTCACCACATAAACATGTCTGCAGAGGCCATAATTGGTTGTTGATTAAGATAAGACATATTCATTTGATTCATGAAGCAATTATCTGAAATTGTTAAAAAACAATCATTATTTTGATAATTAACTCCATTAGTAGTAGTTGTTGTGTTGATGAGGTTGATGATATCATTCAATGATTGTAGCCTTTGATTAAGTTCACACATTTGAGCCCTTAGAACACAATTCTCTGCCTCAATTTTAAGATAGTGTTGTGTTGTCATGTTCATCCTTGTGAGTATTTCATTGTTTTCATTTCTTAGTCTTTCAACTTCAGCAATTAAATCATCCATGTGCTTCTGCTTCCTCATCCTTGATCTTCTTGCCGATTCGCGATTTGATTGCTTTCTCTTCCTCTTTCTTTGATCCATTAGAAGCTGCAAATCTTCCTCAGAGCCATAGCTTTGAGATTTTGTTGACACACTAGAGTTTCCACTAGATGTGGCCATAGGATAAAAATATTTTCAATATTTTTTTAATTCCAAAACAAAGACAAAAATAAGTAAAAATAAAGGACAGAAATCTGATCTTAATATTAGATTTAGTTTAACCAATATAGATAAATAGTTATGACTATGTTATATAGTAATAATTATATAATCTAAGGTAAAAATGGAGTGGTGTTAAGGGATTTATGAAAAAACATAGAACCAATAGAGGAAGAAACAAGAGAAAGATTGAACTAAGTGGGTCCTACGTCTTAGGGAAGAATCTATAATAAATCCGGAACGTAGGATTTCACTAAGAACTGGAGACATGAATGTGAAGCATGAACAATATGAAGATGTTCAGCATCAATATTCAAATTAATTAATTATTAAGAGAATTTCATATGAAGAGAAATTTAAAAAAAAAAGAGGAACCAAACGGGAAGTAAATGTTTTTTAAGGAAAAAAAACAAGGGATGTGGTTTCCTAAGACAAAACTAAAAGGTGTAAGAAGGGGGAGAATAGAGCAGAATATGGAGGTGTAATTAAGAAAGTTAGGGGTGGGAGAAGAAGGGAGGAGAAGAGGAAGTAATAGAAGGGGTTGAAGGGTTAATTTATAGAGAGAAAAAGGTGAGTAAGGGAGCGTGAAAAAGAAAGGAAACCATTTATTTTTGTTGAAATAAAATAAAGTAAAAACAATAAAAATAAAGAATAGAAAATGGGGGAAAAAGTAAATGGGGCATAGTGTATGGTGGGGCAGGTAAAGAGGGAGGCGTGATTTGGAATGTGGGGTGGAGAACAAAGATGAAATAACTTTCACAACCCTCCAATTCCACCAGGGGTAGTGTCGTCATCTTTTTTCTTGTTTGTGTTTTATGGATTTCCTCTGCATTTGGTAATCCTAATTTGACATATGTTGGAAACTATATATGAATATTTTATGGGTCAACCTCTTTTGGTGGTATAATCACTGATTTATTGTTTGCATCATATTTCAATATATCCCGTCTTTATTCAATTAAGTAAAGATTCACACACATTAAGTGTTAAGAAATGGAGAACCTGCATACTCTAATATGAATTGTACTTATGGGTTATATCATTTATTTTTTATCATAAAAAAAGAAATACATTTCTTAAACTACATTTAGTGAAATTATGGAATATGTATCAGTTTTTCTAATAATAAAATTTTTGGGTGAAGACCACCATCTAAAATAAGAAAAGTTTTAGAACTCAAAGAACACTTGCAAAACAATTTATATTTTTCCCCTCTAATGGCACCAATGAGGCTTAAACCTACAACCTCTCGATTCATAACTTGTCTTTTTACTATTAGGTTAAACCCTTGCAATTAATATGCATAAACAACTTTTTTATATATAGATTCTTTATATGATAGTACATTGTTCCATTGGGTCATTTATCTTAATTGTTTTCCCTACACGCGCAACCGTTGTAGATGTGTTGGATCCAAAACAAAATATTCAATCAAGATTTACAACACTCACATAAATTGCGCATCAATCACTTATACTAGACCTAAGTGGGTAATTGAAATTTGAACTAAGGAAATCCTGGTGTTCAATATATTAAAATTTCTTTAGTTGTGATCAACAATATGCATTTATTTTAATGGTGGAAAACTTACTTATATTTACCAACCAATTATAGGGAGTAGCTCAAAACTAAAACAAGCAAAGAAAAACAAAACACAAAATAACACCAAAAGTTGATTGTTGAAAAATGCGGTTTCCATACACGTGAATGTTACACTCATTTATTGTTGATAGAGTGTAAAGTTCAGTTAGTGTGTTACTGATATTTTTTGATATAGGTGGTGATACTTGAGAGAGGATCAAAGTGGTCCCTCTATTGATAGTAACCTCATATAAGGAGGGAAAGATTTTAGTATCCTCAAAGCTGAATTCCATAGGTAAGCAACTTGATGAAAAGTGAGGGCTTCAGTACAAACACATTAGAAATAGAATCATATTACATGTAAAGGGAGAGCCTATAGGCTAGGTTGCTATATATATTTCCATGTGCCTAAAAGAAAATTAAGTTGATGTATGGATGGTTTTACAAACTTTCTTAGCTCTACAATTTGGATAATTTAGTAAAATATAGTTTTTTAATTTTATTACTTTAATATATAATTTAAAATGGTATAATGTAAATTATCTTTTCTTTGATTTGTAAACCTTGCGAAACACAAATAGTTCAGACAACATGCATGTTATTTTTTTGTTAAGCTTGATTGTGTCTCAAAATTTTGATACAAGCAGAGTGATGTAGCACTCGTTATCATGATAATGAAATGGTATTTGAGTCCCACATTCCCAAGGTTTTAAATTTATGTTAAATATACATATGTATGTCTATGTGTCTGAACACCCCTCATTTTACGAGTTAGCTTTTGAGAATTAAATCCAATCCATTTAACATGGCATCGATCATAACTGATAGGACTCAGACTCATACTAGATGTGATAGTGAATATCAAAGTTCTATTTTAGTCACACATTACCAAGATTTTTGGATTGTGCGGTGTTTCTGTTTGGAAACTTTCATGTTAGGAATTTAGCTTTGGAGGGTGTGAGCCAAGTCAATTTAATGGAGGAATCATGCTAAGATCTAGTAACAATATTTGATCTAACTATGAAAACATATTATGTATTATTGTATCATAGATTGTTCATGAATTAACGTGATCCTTGTTCATGAATTAACGTGATCCACTTTATAATCCATATGGTTTTTAAATACATGTCTATTTTGTAATTTGATGACTTGTCTCATTTTGTAAAAAAAAGAAGAAGAAGAAGAAGACGACTTGTACTTATGTATACTTATACGGTTATACTTATACTTATGTATCGAAAATGTTATTTAAAATTGTCTTTGTATTAAGGCTCTAAATTAGTTATTCAAAGTTTAAATTAGTTGATATGTGACATAATGAGCTTTGTACGTGTAATGGTCACTTAGTCAGATCAATGAATTGTTCCCTTGACCTAACTTTTGAAGTAATTACATTGGTTCCTTAAAAGAGTACTATTATTTTTAATGACGTTTACATACAAACTCGGATATTTTCAGTCTTTGTTTTATTTTAAAAACTGTACTTTATAAGCAAAGATTTGTATTGTACGTTTTGTTAACAAGTATTATGTATACAAGATTAACAAGTATTTTTATAATACTGATTAGCAATTAGTGTACTTGTTTTTTTTCTTCTTATCTTCTGTATGGCTTCCATTTGGCTACGTTTTCATTTCATAAATCCGTGATGAAAATAAATAAATAAATAAATATACCAGTGGAATGTGATGATACCACCTGGTCATCAAAGATGAAATGAAAGAGGTAATTTCTAGTTTGGTCCTGGACAATATAGCATAAAGTTTGACCACGTCATGGATTATTATATTAAAAGTCACCATCTTATAATTAGGATCTTCTTCCTTACTGAAAGAATATACTCGAGTGAGTGGTACTCATTTGAATTCACTGTAAATTTGTATATAATGTTTTATTATTAGCGCGTGTTAAAGTGGTTTTAAAGTGTGAAAGTATTTCACCACCAAAAAAAAGTGTGACTGTATTTAAATTAAATGGCATACCTTTTTATATAAAACTACCAAGTGATGTTTTTATATGATCTCCTTGTCATTTGTCATTTTGAGGTTTGGAGACAAAATCAATTTTGGTTCAAACGAACCAAATAAATAAATTTCAATAAAATCATGTTTATAAGAAGCAAGACTTTCCATAAATCAAAACTCTATATAAGTTAGGCCTTACCAGTTAATGGCCAAGAACTCTCTTTAGCAGGTTATATTAAAGTTATATCCTATAAATGCTTCTTAGCCAGGGAGACCAGCGCTCATTCTCTATTATATGATTGGTACTTTTGATGTTTTCTTTAAAAAAAATAGTGGGTAAGAATTACTACCTTCATCCATTTCATCCATGTGAATTTTATATAATACTCCTTAGACTAATTCACATATACCTTTGACTATAATTAGTATTTGCATTACTCGGATGTTTCTTTTTTGTTTTAAATTTAAAAAAAAATTAGAGAAAGAGAAAATTTTATTAATTAAAGTGATAATAATAATCATTTTACAGAAAATAATAATCAATACGTTTACCACTAAACCAACACCTCAAGTGTGTCATTTGCTAGCTACTTAATTGGTCCTTGTATTAAAATGTCAATTGTAACTAAGCAGCAATTGGTAGCCCCATTTAAACCGAACATTCGAGATCTCATGTTGCTTTCAATTTTCTTTTTAACAAATGAAGATGAAATAGTTTATTTATTTGTTCAGGTGTCACATTTTTATTTATTTGACAAAAAATGAAAAATACCCCTAGAAGAATTTTCTGGAAACCACCAAAGGAAATAAAAGAAAAAGAAACTCTCTTCAAAATCATCTTATTTATGTCGACGATCATTCCTATTATTACAAGGTCCCCCTTGTTGCATTACTCCAATAATTGATGTGATCACCTCTTTATGTTTCTTTCTACTACTACTACGTACGAGCTCTTTATTTGTTGCCATAAAAACAAATTGAAAAAGGAGACAAGGTGTGGAAAAGGGATTGGTGGTCGGTTTGTTGGGCCAATGAAATGCTTTTCTACTTTCAACATAGGGGTCCCAAATTTAATTTAGTCTTCTTATATCATAATAATAATAATAGAAAAAAATAAGCATGTTATTGTTTTTTTAATCGATGTTATAAATATGTAGTTTTCATTGCCGTTTAAAAATAGCTAATTTCTTTTGAGAAATAAATGATACTCCGTATCACAATATTAGTCGTTTAAGGTTTGTGCACAGTTATTAAGGAAATGATTAATTGTGTTGATTTCAATGGTAAAATTAGTAGTCTTTACTAAAACACCCCATTAGTTGTAGTTAGTGTAGTAGTAGTTAAGTTGAATGAAATTCAATAAATAAGGGTATAATAGTAGAAAATAATAATAAATGTTGTATTGCTATCGTAAAGTGACAATTATTTTGAGAAAAAGAAAAATGTTAAAGAGACAATAATTGTGAGACAAATGAAGTAATTAATGTTTAAGAATTTTGTGACGCTTGAGGCTGACAAGGACGAGGATTGGTCGTCGGTGCACAAGACATGATAATGAGCTGCTCCTGCCAGCTTCTATTCAAATAGAATCACATCGAAATGAGAGGGATAATGAGACCGTATATGTATGGGACTGCATGGTTGAAGGAAGACTTATAAGAATAGTTTGATACTACATATATCAACAAGATGCATATTCTTTTCGGTAGCCCATTCCATAAGAACTCCACAGTTAAGCGTGCTTGACTTGAAGCAATTTTAGGTTGAGTGACCTTATGAGAAGTTTTCCAGAAAGCGTGCGAGTAAGGACAAAACATGTTGAAAAGACTCATATTGGTTTGTGGGGGTCAATCGACAATCTTGAAAGCATTTTCAAACTCCACAGTTAAGCGTGCTTGACTTGGAGCAATTTTAGGATGGGTGATCTTCTGGTAAGTTTTCAGGAAAGCGTGTGAGTGATGGGAGTTTTCCGAAAAGTGTGCAAGTGAGGACAAAACACGCTGAAAAAACTCGTGTTGGTTTGTGGAGGTCAGTCAGCAATCCTGAATGCATTATGGAACTCCACAGTTAAGCGTGCTTGACTTGTAGCAATTTTTGGATGGGTGACCTTCTAGTAAAATTCCTCGAAAGCATGTGAGTGAGGAAAGTTTTTCGGAAAGCGTGCGAGCGAGGACAAAACACGTTGAAAAGACTCGTGTTGGTTTTTGGGGGTCAGTCGACAATCCTGAAAGCATGCTGGAACTTCACAGTTAAACGTGCTTGACTTGGAGCAGTTTTAGGATGAGTGACCTTCTGATAAGTTTCTTGGAAAGCATGTGAGTGAGGACAAACACACGTTGAAAAGATTTGTGTTGTTTTGTGGATCAGTCGACAATCCTAAAAGCAGTTTAAGATGTTACAAATTATATTGGACATATATGGTGGTGGTTGAGGCCTCTAAACCAAATATTTACGCAAGAGAAATAGTCTAAATCCTTGACCATTTATTTAAAGAGTTAAAATTTCTTTTCGACCAATTAATCCTTGACCATTAATTTGCTTTCATAGGCATTTTGCCGAAAAATAATATTAATTTGAGTGTTGTAAGTTTATTTACAGATTTATCATTTCATTTTTAACAATGTTAAATTTGTGACCGTATTTGATGTATTCTATAAAAAAAAAAACAACACTTTTGTTGAATGAATAAATATTGTTTTTTTTAAAAAATAAAATGATTTTACAATGCAACGACAAATCACGATTCACATATGGGTACCGACACCTTTAGTTGAATTTTTTTTATAAAAATGATATAAAATATTGCACTTTTTATAAAATAATAATTATATAACTGTAATAACTTATCAGTTATTACACAATAAATCAAATGATGATTAATAAAATATTTAT
>Ga0228711_1002398_pt1 | contig 28776 bp, 14 predicted proteins | sample MedpolnodulmetaG_2_FD_177996 | JGI IMG/M metagenome (GOLD analysis project Ga0228711, IMG submission 177996) | Root nodule microbial communities from Medicago polymorpha collected in Santa Monica, California, United States - brown nodules | ecosystem: Host-associated > Plants > Roots > Nodule... | reverse complement strand
AGAAGCTAAATTAGTCCTCGTAAATTAATACTAGAGATAATCGAACTTGAGACTTTGAGAAAAAGTACACTCTCAGGTCCCAAGTTAATACCAGAAGGTCAACCCAAGTGGGTTCGGCCAATGGGATCTTAAACACAAATGTAAAAGCAATAAGTGTGTACTACGTTCAGAGATTGGTTAGTCAAATGGTTCAACGTGACTGGGATGTACTAACAAGGTTGGAAGGATATCTAATTTGTACAAGGGGAGAACTGAGTAAAACAATTTAAGAAGGTCAACACATTGTAATGTGATGTTCATGAATTTCATATGCACCCATATAGAACTAGCCTTGCAAGTTTTACCGACCGTGTAAATTACAAAGACTACACCACTCTGAACATGCACAATCATCATACAAATGATTGCCAATACTTGTAACATGTAGCTATCCAATTTGGTGTGTGTTTCTAAGAACATTTGACACAACAATCTCCCTATCCAATTATTATTTTTTAAACAACATTAGTTTTTTTGTGTCCACCATCTTTGACCTTCAGCAGGTGTCTTTAAGATATCCCGATGACAACAACATTAGTATTTAAATTACGATACATTAATATTTTAATTACCATGCTTTTAATTAATGTATATAGTGGTTTACAAACGTCATTTTTTTGTTTGAAAGGAGAGATTTACAAACGCCGTTGTTGTTTAATACTGCATCCAACAAATCAGAAATTGTAATTTCATGCAGAGAAATGCTAATATCGCACTCTCTAACACATTCCAATTATAGTTCAACACCTCATCCATTAATAACTTGCTACCGGTTTCACCATTTATTATTTGTTGATTTTAACTTAAAAAAATAGCTTTTCAGCTTCCCGTGCACTTCAACTTACCACCATCATCTCTTCCAAATTCAAGGATTCATGAAGGGGGCCTGTAAAAAAATTGCATCCAAAACAATCATTCTTTGCTATTTACTTTTTGGAAAAATTCACTTCCCCACTTTTTGAGTTCAGTTTCGACAATCTTTCTTCAAATCTTTTTTCAATTCAAACATGTTTGAATATCTTTATTTTCGTTCTAATGTTTATTACTGTCATGTTTTAATTGAAGGTTAGAGATGAATAAAAATATGACAAATTAAACCTCATTAAAAGGTTCCCATTCAATTCAAGACTTGTTTGCAAATGGGTTTGGGTAAAGTTTGAATATTTTCTTTCAATTTGGTAAGGACTGTAAATGGGTTCTTTGAAATCAACGGTAACATCTATAATGCTTAAGAAATTGACCATAAGAGCTTGATAGAAACAGAGGAGCTAGGCATGAACTGTGTGTGAGAAAGATTGGAAGAAACTATGGAAATTGGGACAGCCATGAGCATTGCAGTTTTTTTATGTGTGAACAGTGCAGATAAATTTCCAAAAGAAAATGTATTTTCTCAACCTGCACAACCGGATAATAGGTAAAATAACAAAACAAGTAGATGATGTGTCAAATTATAATTGAAGTGTGTTGGAGGAGTGTGTTAGAAGGTGTGACCCTAGCATTCCTCATTCCATGTGTTATTTTATATTAGGTGATTAATCCGTGTTTGCTTGTGTGTCCGCTATGATTTGAGATGGCTGGTCACAAATTTGATATTAGAGTCCGATTTTGTTTAAAGTCGTGATCATGAGCATGAATGGCATTCTCACACGGAGTACCCTATTAAATAACTTTTTAAGGCTAGTAATTGTATAGGATAAAATTGGTTAGCTATTCATGCTAACCCATATCATTGGTTACCTTCATTATGGCGAAGATTACATAGGATAAAATTGGTTAGCTATTCATGCTAGATTACGTATTTGTGATAAGTTGAACAAAGTTGGTATTATTGGGCGTAGTATTGATGAGGTAATTAACTAATTATAAATGTTATATTGATTGAAATATTCTATAAAATAAAATGATTTTTTATATGAAAAAACAAGTTTGGGTTCAGAAATACTTGTGTTAAGTTGTGTTGTTTTTCAGGTTCAGAAACGTAACTTTTTTTTGATAAGATCGAAAACACCACCGAAGATATTACCATGTTGAGTCTTCTTAAAGTCCTATCGAGTTGAGTCACGACCAGGTCATTTTCTTTATGACAAATCACAACATTACTCGAAATTGTGCAAGGTAGACTAACAACCGTGTGCCTCCAGGATAAAACAGCCCAGTTCACCTGTTCGATTAAATACTGCACCGTAAATGATCGTTCGAGAAATAACACCCTCTAATATGGTACTAAGACCACTCTTTAATACTGAAACCAATATGGTATTGTTACCATTCTATTATGGTGTTGAGACAACTCAAATATAGTGTTACCACCATTCTGATTTTAACTTCTCCAACTATGGTACTATGACCACTCAAATATAGTGTTACTACCATTCTAATTTTAACTTCTCAAACTATGGTGCTATGACCACTCAAATATGGTATTACTACCAGTCTAACATCTAACTTCTCCAAGAATTGAAGAAGAATATATATTTAAGATCATCTTTATTATACCGAAAAAGGGACCATGATCTTAAAATATTATTTATTCTAAAGAGACATAAAAAATTGAAGGGACTATGCTCTTAAGACCATTCTTATTTCCGAAAGGATAATAAATCGAAGATGGACTATGGTCTTAAGAACACTCTTAATTCCGAAGGGACATAAAGGAGTAGAAAAAGGAGAAGGACTTGTCAACACAAGTCGAAGGAGGGAGAACAAAGGAAAAGCACAGGAAGCATCAACTGTGAATTTCGATGTGTAGAATGCACTGTGTGAGCTCTCTATGTATAGAGAAAGTTCACAACTAATAAGTGAGAAACTTGTTCGAACAAAATACGTTTAACAAACATTACCCTTAGAGTGGGGAGGATTGTTGGAACGAAAAATGTTTAACATAAGTTACCCTTAGAGTTTTGATGATAACAAGGTATTAAAAATTGTCAATTGGTTATGCTAATATTTGTTCAAGTGTACAGGACCATAGACAAAATTTGATATCTTTATAAGGTTCTGGAAGAACAAAAGAGAGCAAAAGAATCAACAAAAAGGAAGCTTTAAGCATCTGAAGAAAAGTAATCATGAAGTACAAGTGCTCCTGAAGTGACGACGTCAACAGAAGCAAGTTCATCAGAAGCGCTTCAGCGCTTCATCAGAAGCAAAGTCACCAGAAGCTGAAGTTCTTCAGGAGATGAAAGACTTAAAGTTTCAAAGGTTGTTCAAATGATTTAATCACGTGTAGACATTGCAAAAGACTGAATGAATATAACAACGGCCCTTGAGATGAAATTTGAAAGCATTGGATGCTTGTTCTATCAAGAGCGTTGACAAAGGACAATTGTACGAACTGTACAACCACTTCCTCCACTACTCTGTTCGTATCTCTGCAACAAGACAAGAATAACAGCTCTGCCTGCAAAAATGTTCCTTTATACAAGAAATGCATTTGAAATTGATCCTTCATAGGACAACAACCATATCAGGCAAAAGATCATTGGTGATTATCAACAAGCTTCAAATGACTCTTTTTGTGTGCTGGCAATTCTCCAACGTATCTTTCACACCTCTATATAAAGGAGTGAAGACTTACTAGTTGGAAAACAATACAAGACTCAACAATACAACAATACAAGAATACACACAAAAGCTAGACACTTACAACAATTCAAAGTTCATATTTTGTTATTGTTCTGCATTTGAAAGTCACTTAGATTTTCTTAGCAAAGTTCATATTTTAGAAATTCTAGAGTCTTAAGAGTCTGTAACTGATTTGTATTGTGAACACCACTGATTGTATATCAAGTGTTCAAACTCAAACAAATTTCTTTGTAATTCTATTTGATTGAAAGTCTCTTGCTTGTGTGCTTGAGCATTAGAAGTCTCTTGCAGTTGTGCTTGAGCATTGGAAGTCTTTTGCTTGTGTGCTTGAGCATAGGAAATCTCTTGCTTGTGTGCTTGAGTAATTTGAAGTCTCGTGCTAGTTGTAGCATTGAGCAGTTGTAATTTGAGATTACATTTTAGTGAACTCTCCTTGGAAGTGCAAGGGGGACAGTACTTCTTCCGGTTTGTGGAAGGAACCTATATAATTGCTTTGTGTCTTTCTTCTCTCTCTCTCTCTGTTTTTATCCGCTGCATTTAGATTCTGATTATCACTTCAAAAGTAGAACTTTATCTGCTTTTCATCAATGTTTTCAGCTTAGGAGAAAGCGAAGAAAAAACTAACACAATTCAACCCCCCTTCTTGTGTTTTTCTCACCTTCAAAACTTTGGGAGCAAGTAATTCTCATATTAGATCTAGTACAAAAATATCTCAAATTGAGTCTCAAAATATATCATATTGAGCACAAAAATATATTATTCAATACATGAATATATTATTGAGTACATAAATATAATATTGACTATCAAAATATATTTCAGATCATGCACTAAAATATATTAGATTGCCTACCAAAATATTTCAGATTGTATTCCAAAATATTCTAGATTGCGTTCCAAAAATATTTTAAGCAAAACTTGGGGACTAAGAAAACACTTTCTAGTAATGATTAAATTAATCATTTAATTTATCATTTCCAAATAATAAAATGTATATCAATATATATTTTTTCTAGTGCTTACTTCGTTCACTTAATTATGTACCCCCATTAATTACCCCCCATTAATTACACCCCCACTATATAAACACTACTAATGTGTGATCCGTCCGATGTGGGACTTCCACTTTTTTCAATTCACACTACACTAGTTCTACTTATTCTGGAAATTTGTGTTTAGTCAATTATTCAATTTCCATGTATGTTCCACCAAGTTGTTAGTTGTCTGCTACTATAGTTCTATTGTCTATTTGTCTCTTCAAACAATTTCGCGAGCGATAAGTCGTTAATATATTTTTTTTTGAAGAGAATGGATGGTTGATGTTCACAAAATCAGAGCGAGGGTGTAATTTGGTAAAATTGTTACCCTCATCAAACTATTTATATTTTTCATAATTTATGAAGAAAACGTCACCCACATTCAATGTGAAATAGAAAGTATGGCGACTTTACATTAATAGGCATTAATGAATCAGCACCCACACACAAAATGAAAAGATTAATGGGGTAGGTTACTTATAAAATGAGTTTTAGATAACTTCTTCATATATATATATATATAGGGTAGGTTACTTTAATATAAAATGTTTATTTTATGGTTAAAACATGTGTTTTTTACCCTTTACCTTTTAATCTCTTTTGTTCTCTTACTATAAACATTTGTTAGGTCAAGCCATTGGTTAACCCTAAGAACTAAATTAAACCTACTTTTTCCCTCCCTAAAACATTAAATTATTCTCATAAACCATACACCATGCAATTTATAGAGTAACATCAACACGAAATACAAAATTTATAGTGATGTAATATCTCGTGAGACAATACAACATGAACAATGGTATGCACAAGTTAAGTAGAATTTTTGTCCGTGTGTGGTTATATTTGATTTAGAAGGAGAGTAATAGTAGAAGATTTCAAACCTGTATCATTAGTTAATGCATGAATTCCTTTGCCAAATCAAAATAATTGTCTACATTAAAGGGTTGCAGTCTAAGAAAATAAAGAACTTAATGTTAAGTTTGTAAGGCCTTAAGCTTTAAAGTTTATAATATTTGTTTTTGTTAATGAAATGTATCTCAATTTACCAAAAAAAGGAAAAAAATATTGGCTTAAGATTTCAACCATACACATAATTTCAATTAAATTATTTAAATTTTTCAATGCATTCACTAAAGATTCAAAATGGAAGTGATTTGAAATCCACATGAACTATCACATTATGATTTAACGTTGAACGCCATTATGATTTGAAACCATTATGATTTGAAATAATCTTCTTATAAACATAAATGAAGTCTCACATGTGGTGAATAAGAGACAGATGAAAGCATAATACTCACAAACCTCCGTCGACCCTCAATCTGCCGTCCCTAAAACCGCCATCAATCATGGCTTCCCCGCCGCCTAACGAACCACATTATCACATTTACCACTATGATAATCCTGACTTGAGCTCACCACCCCACCATGCCAGTAGTTCTCACAAATGGATTATCCCTGTCGTGATCGCCGCCACCATTCTTCTTTTGGTGGCCACCGTTGTCCTTGTCCTTCTGTTCAGACGCCACCTCCGCAACAAACAACCAGCATCATCAACACCCACTACTAGTTGGTTCTCTCTTCGTCCCCTTCCCTCCGCTCCTCCGCTCCCATGAGGTACTGTTCTCTAATTCCTTGTTTAATTTTTGTAATAGAATCATTTCCGAATATTAATTGTATTTGTAGGTTCTTTCTATCTTAATTGAGTTGATGTGTGCTAAGATTGTATGTCTTTTAATTCTTTGGTGAAACAGATACAAGGCATTTGAGAGAGAGAAGTTTGAAATTTTACAAGGGATGCAGAAAATAAATACACGTATAATGTAGTTATTTGAATAGCCTCATTATCAAAATTTATTGATAAATAAATAGCCATGAACTTGTGTGGAAGCATCTATATCATGCAAATTGTAGTTTATACAGTTTTTCAAATTTATAATTCCTTTACTCTCTATGCTATGTGTTATATGTTTTTTTCTTTTCAACTGTTGGTTAATTGTTCGAGATCAGCTTAGCTTCAAAATTTATTGATAAATAGCCGTGAACTAGCATTTTCCTTAAAGTAATAATCATATTCATAAAGATTATAAAAACACTTTATTTTCAAACACTACCATTCATACGATTTTTTATTTTATAATAAGAGCTGATAGTAAGTTACAAATGATTCAAACTATTATTCAATTTATAAAAACTTTTAATTTTACGAAAATTAGATATTTTTTATTTTTAATATAAAATTTTGGCTAATTTTTCAACGTGGTTGAAATTTTAATAGTTTATATTTCCTTCTTTTCAAATTTCCCATTTTGCATGGGGTGGGGGTAAAAACTGGTATGGAAGAAATTTTGTTCCACTCCCCTTTTCTCTTATGCGGACTTGTTGCTCTCAACTGTCTGATTTGGACAAGTGGTCGAGATCATTTAACTGCGTTAAGATTAATGATGTGTAATCTGAACTGTCTCCTCTCCGGGTGGAGTGAAAATTGCACCTACAATAAAAGATAATCACACCTAATAAGTGTAACGTATCTTTCTCCTCTTCTTCACAAACAATGCATGGAGGAGAGCACTCCACAGTCCACACCATGATTATGCAATCACATGTTATGAGGCAAGACACTTTGACACACTAACGCCAAATAAAATTCTTCTCTTTAGGTGGAGCTTTAGTACACCAAATACAATCTCAATCATCTTCGACTTTCAAATGATTAATATTTATAATTTCATTGATACATAAATTATAAGCACATCACGATGTGTACTTCCCGGGCTTCTATACTCTCCAAATCAACCTGTCTTGCACAACATAAATAAAGGTGATAGGTATTCCAAGCCTTTGCACGGTGGGTACCAAAGTCTGCAACCTTCATGTTTGCTAGCCATACATGCATATCATTTGGAAGATTAAATGACATGCCATCCATCAACAATCTTTCATTCCACCCGGAAATTTCCTCTCTTCATCTCCAACCACTATCCTTTTCACTGCTTTCTCTATTACATATTTTTTCACACGCTCAAAAACTTTGCATTGTAAAATTGTTATCCATACATAGGCCACGAATCATCAATTGTGGTGCCCAAATAAATAAATAAAAACAAATCCAGATAGCTTTGAGCTTTGGTTGAAGTCATTAACAAATGAAGTGAGCAAGTCAAAAGGTTTTAAGTCAGCTTTTAAAATTTGAATGCAAAGTCAAAATGTTTACATTAATGGTAATTTGGTGTGTCAAAAAACGAAAGTACATTTGGTAAATTCTTCGTGGCCCAATGAAACATAGACATGTGACATTTTTTTGTCTTTTAGTACACAAAGACTTTTTCAAAGTGTGCCACTATCTTCTTTTACACAAACACCCATTGAATGAATTTTAACCATACCTAAAGTGTATCTTTCACATAAACATGGATTTTGATATCTCAATGAGACTATGAGACCCCTAACCTGGACTAAAAAAAGAAGTTTGACATGATAGGCTGGTACCAAAGAAATGTTACGTCAAGAAGGGGGCCATGATTAAGGGGTTTAGTAGGGACTAAGTAAATGAAGCGTAGTGGTTTTTAACTTATTTTACAGCTCTAAGTAGAAACGTTCATTATGATAAGTGACACATATGAATATCAATGACATGGCGTAAATGGTATCACATGGTAAAAAAAACTATGAGATGTCAACTAATATATTTGAAGGTATTCTTTAATGTTGATATATTGATGAGTGTTGGAGAGCCGTCCGAAACGAGTTAGGAGTTGTTGTGGTGGTAAGGATGGAAAGACACCACAATTGGGGTGGATTTCCAATTGCTAGGTCGAAGATACGCTACAATTGGCTTTGGAGGTTGTGGTTGATAAGTCGAGGATTAGCGCCACGGGCACAGCGATAAATTAAAATGACTAAATAAAAACATAAAACTATAACAATTCAAAGGGATCTGACTGGAGGAAGTTTAATTCTCTCGTGCCACTAAGCTTGAAAATGATGGATGCATTGATGCCTTCATGCATGTTAACGTAAAACGTTTGGAATAGACTTGAATATCATCAAGAATGATCACGTGCTTGGTGGACTTCATTTCCTTTCGATTTGATTTGATTGGTCTTAAAATTATTTCTTTGAGCTACCCCATTAGAATTTAAATGTGAACTCCATTCAAGTGACTTTCTAATTGCCATGGGCTACTTCCACGCCAAATGAATTCCAAAAATGATATTATCATGTTGACTACCTTCGTATGCTAAAAACATGAATAAGCATCTATATGTGTGTTAATTTTTTTATGTTTCCTTCCACATGCTCTAAGTGAACTCTTAATCACACACACAAATATATATATATTGCAATCAATGACTAGTATAGGAGGTAGCTAAGAAAAATAAGCACACTGGAACTGAGAAAAATACTATGCAAATTTAGAGATACTGTTGTACATATAAACACGGTGAAAGGGCAATTTTCATTTGATGTGTGTTACTATATAAATAATTGAACATTTGACACAAAAAGAATGTCATAATCCAATTATTATTTTGTAAACAACATTTGTTTTTTTTTAACTCATCTTCATGGTAGGTTTCTTTAAGATATCCCCACGACAAATACTGCATCCAACAAATTGCAAATTGTAAATTCATGTGTTATTGAATATTAGGTGATTAGCATGTGTTAGCTCCTGTGTCCATCATGGTTTGAGATTGGTTGGTCACAAAGTTGATATTAGAATCTGATTTTGTTTAAAGTGGTGATAATGCGCATGAACGACATTCTCACACCGAGTACGTACCCTATTAAATATCTTTTTAGGGCCAGAAATTGTATTTCCATGTTTTCTTTCCAAATTTCCTCTTTCTCAAGTTAGTCACCAATAATCTGTTGTCAATCGTGAATTCATCGGGGTTCATAGTTAAAAATTAATTATATAAATTGGAATTGGAGCAAGTATACGTAATAGATAAATGAAGCAACTAATCCATATAGCATGAGATCATAATCATATACCATTAAATGTAAGCTTTTATTTCCTTATGCAAAATTAATGCCATGCTTCAATAAGCCCCCTTGAATAGACACACATACATTAACTTAGCTAGGAATGTAATTGTGTGAATGTGTCATATGGGAATGCAAACTATGATGTGGAGTAGAATTAGTACAATATTGCATAATAAATAATGAAAATTGTTTAAAACTGCACATAAAGATCAAGCACATAATTATAATTAGTACTATACTATCCTATACTATAATGTGATCAAATGGAGTATGATATTTTTATATTTGGAAGTTATAATTTTCTATTTGAATGCATGCAATTGGAAAAGTAATAAGAATTTTTCACAGTTCAGTTATTGTTTATATATAATACTTTGAATAAGAATTTAAAGCATAATGAATTTAATATTGACCACTCCTTGCGCTCAAAATCATATTCGAAATATAACTCAAAATCATAAGAAGCATGAATTAATATTCGGAATCATCATATGGTAAAACAAAGCATATGGGTATTGCTTCATGCTGGCAATGCCCTTTAGCTTTGTTTCCATTTTAGTTAAATAGTAGTACTGGTACCAACATGCAATTAATTGACATTACCAACATCCTATAATAAATAAGAGGACAAAATTGACTTCAAAAAGAGACCCATGTCATGTGGCTATCACAAATTGACGTAATTTCAATGCCTCACTACTTACCATCAAGATGTTTAACCTCTTCCCTTTATCATTTCCTTTCTTAGCATATGGATTGCATATTTCACCATCTTCTCAAACCATGTTACAAGGGCATGCTCACTCAAGCTTGTGAGCGATTGCAAATTTTTGCAAGAAGTATATTTAGAAACTAAAAGTTGTGTGCTTTCAATTCAAACATAAACATGGAGTGGACAACACAAAGTGATCAAAAGAATAATGTTAATTTAGAGCCAAACCAATTACAATCATTTAATATCCAATCAATATTCGAAATATTATTTGAGACTATATATGTAGTGCAAGTGATCCTTGTAATTCTTTAAAAAAAAAAATCCTTTGTAATCCTTTTCACAATATATGCTATTAAAGGTGGGAATTTTCTCATGATGTGAGTGTGCATATATATAACTTAATGCAAACTTCATACACAAACAAAATAATAATAAAAAATTACAAATCAAATAGATCAGTTATTTTTGGACTTGAAATAATTCATTCTAGAGGTACAAACGATCGAGATGTCTAGAGGTCCTAGAGGTCTAGAGGATCATAAAACAGGATCCATTTGATACAGTAATCTAATGTATATTTGTTACAAAAATGTTGTTTATAGCGACAGCATGCTTCGAGAAATCATCCCAACATGTTTTAAAAGTTAACTCCTTAATTTTTTGGGGCCACTTTTTTTTCCTATTTTTTTTGTTACTACTGCAACTACCCTTTCGTGAGCAATTCGTGGGAAATTTTCTCGTGGTGTTTAGCATCACTCTATTTGTTATGATGTATAAGCTTTAAATTAGCACAAGTTTATTAGAAGTTTGTTACTAGCTAGAATTAGTTGGATAAGGAAGAGTCGGTTAGTTAGAGACTAACTCACCATATAGTTTACTTGGTAGTCAAGTAACCATAATTTAGTGAGAACTTTTAGTGTCTTTAATGAATAAACCGAGTTATGTTATAGATTATAAACTGAATTCTTTTAATAAAATATTGTGGGGTTAGATAATATATTTCTCAATTTTCCTTCACTTGGTGCTAGTATGGGATTGATGAAGTCTTTTATGGTAAATATGAGATAAGATCATACATCTATATTGCAAAGATAAACGAAAATCTCAATACTCTTTTATTTGAACTCCTATTTTAAGCATTTTACTGTTGATACTTCCTTTTCACCACTACAATTTTGATATTTTTATAGCATTTTTTTGGCTTTTAATAGCGTTTTCTGAGCGCTATTAAAGCCCACCACTATTCAAGGTATAATAGCGCTTTAAAAGCACTATAATAAGACCGCATTGTAATAGTGTTTTCACGAAAGCGTTAATATAGCCTGTTTTTTGTGCTATTAAATAGGCTTTCTGAACATAGTTTCATTAGCGTTTTTGAGAAAGCGCTGTTATAAATCACACTTTTTTTTTTAATCCTGCTTATAAAAGGTCAATACTGCAACAAAAACAATAATTTGAAACAAATATTGAAAATCTGAGAATAATACCAAAGGTGAAGAAAGGGAAGCAACATATTTGGTGAGGAAAGTAGGAAAAAAAACATTGTTTCATACATGTCACTAAAGAACAAATATTAGTGCAAGTAATTAAGTGCAGCAAGTATTTTTTCTGACCCACAAACTTACTTAGATAGCCGAAGTGCACATGAATGTTTAAATTGGCAACGAGTTCTCAACAAAATCACAACGAGTCACCACAATTTTAACAAAAATGACGTTCTTCAACAAAATCACAATGCCACTGTGATTTCACCAAGTTCAAACATATACTAAACCATCAAACTATTTGTCAAACTTGCTTCTATTGAAAGTATAATTTCAACCACATAATTTGTCATTTGCCATAAATTATTTAATTGATCCCATGGTAGTACACAAAAACAAAGCACTATATTGAGCATTATACTACATAAATTATCTATCAGTCCATCCTCAGTCACACAACCAAACAGAAATCAAAGAACAACGAAAATATCAGAAACCAGCCATTATAATATTGAGCTATCCTTATAATATTATTCATTCTCAATCACAAATCCTTATAATATTGACACTCTTAACATATATATATATACATACATACATACATACATACACACACACACCACGTGATAATTAGTTCAAGATACATATTTAAGAGCAAACATTGAGTTTTTTATGAGCCTTGCATTGAGTTTGCAGAGAACATAAACCTGATACACGTGAAGACAAGCCCTAACAATTTTTACAAGCCTTGCAAGCCCAAACCAGAGCATAGTCTGACTTAAGCGGAGTCCATTGTTGGTGCTGGAACAGATTGGCACATTGTTAGATAAAGAAGACACAAAGATAAGTTTCTTAAATATATTTCTTTCAGAAATGATACGTATGTGAAGAGAGAAATCACTTGCTGCAATACCAATGTGATAAAAATTGTTAGAATCAAGTCCGTAACGTTTTACATAAAAAAATATATATAATTAACTTGTACCTAATCCAAGGCAAATGTTCATATTTGGGTGAGAGTACCTTTCAAAACCAAGTCTCACACTTCAAGGAAAATGTCTCTACTCTAAAAATGAGCCAGAGACACTGATTCTAAAATGTCTCAACTCTAAAATAAAGTGAACCATACTCTAGAAATGTCTCAACTCTAAAATAAAGTGGACTCAAAGCAAAAACATACATCTTGTTCAGATCCCAACCACTGATTCTGTTGAAATATGATGCACATTTCTAGATATTTCTAGAATACATTAGAAAAAACTAGAATAACATAAAGTTGCTACATGTTTCTAGATTGTTCTATTAATGTCTATGTTAAAGCCTAGAAACATCTAAAATAATCTTGTGTAGATAAGGCAAACAAAGGCCTAGATTATTCTAGTTCTAAAATCATCTACAAGCACCTATAAATAGACTTATAAGGGTGCAATTGTATTCAAGTCTTTGAGATGCAATGTCAATAATATTGAAGGCTTCACCAAATCATATTCTCTCCTCCTACAATAAGCTACTGCCAATGTGTGTCATCTTGTCCCATACCACTGAACACTCCACCACTATAGCTCCCTCAACTATATATCTACTAACAGTGGCATCTGAGCTGCGTTCGATCATTAACTGGGCATAGCAAAATACGACCTCGTGTCACCAACTATATATTCTACAACATGAATTCTACTATCCTACTAAACTAGAAAATTTAGTCCGCGACTTAAACACGAAAGAAGTACAGGTAGCCACATGGCCCGACTCTGTTTGAGTTCAAACCCAAAACTAAGTCGGTGGTTGCACGTGCTTATTAGAAACCAACAAATTGAGAGACGGGGTTAGAGGGAAATCGTACAATTTACTACTATTATTTTCAGCTTTTGACTTTTGAACTTTAACCCTAACTGTCTTTTTTTCATTTACTATTTGTTTTTGATCAGCGTCGGTTCAATGTGAGATGGAGGACAGAAGTAGAGGAAGAGAAGAGACAAAATAATATGTAAGGAAAATAGGGAGTCCTTGAGGTCATCCTTTGATTGTGGCCTAAATGCAAATCAGTAGCACTCGCACAAAATGATGGAGGGAGGGAGAGAGTGAGAGAGAGAGAGAGAGAGAGGTTTGTCTATTAATTTTAGTTAAAATGTTTTCTTATTATGTTTCTACAATTAATTTTATTCTCTCCATTTCTTTTGTAGAAAATGAAAGTGTGATGTAAATAGAGATGATGAACATGTCTTATATTTTGATTTCAAAGGGTTTTTTTCCCATATATAACTATAAATAAAGACCCAATTTTTTGTGCTTTATACCTCTAAACTTATTCAATGTTTGCTTTGTGTTACTCAAGTATACTTTACCCAAGTTCAACCCCTAAACTCATTCCAACCTCAACCATAGAGTAGAGAATAAGAACTACAAGGAGTGGGAGAATGCTCTAAAAGGTAAATATACATAATCTGAAATACATTTTAATGAAGTGATTATGTAACAAACTTTATTTTAGGCTTCTAAAAAGCAAAAGTGTAAAGAAATTATTTTTTGAATGGCAAAGGACGAAGGAGATTAATTGTGCATTTGGAATCATGGATTCACACGGGTAGATATTATAATTTTCTTAAGTTTCATTTATATTTCTATTTTATTGTGAGCATCTTAGATAATATGAAGTGTGTTAAGTGAGAGATATGTCAATTATCTTATGTTTACAACTATTTGAATTAATAAATATCAATTATAGTGTGTTCTAATTCTCTCTTATTTTCTTACTATATATTTATATCTCTCTATTCATAGAATAACTACTATTCAAAAGTAACTAATGCTAAGTGTGTGGTAATGAAGTGACGGTAGGCTGAGTGGTCCTTGGTATATTGTGAAGTCTACAGAGGGAGGAAACATGTGTTGTAACACATGAGTGGAGTGGTTGTAGATTAGGCACTTGTTTGATGTTGTTAGAATTAGTTAAATGGAATGTAATGTTTTTTTTTTAAAACTGCTAAATTTATTATGCAGAACTAGGTGTAAGAAACACCTTAGAACGCAAAAAACCAGAAAATACAGGGGGTCTGTAAACACGGAAAACAGCACAGAAAAACAGGCAGCACCAAACTGCTGCTATAACAACTAAAAACGGCAAAGCAAAGGCCCCTAAATGATGCCAACAACTCCCAAAACAGGCGGGCAGCAGTGGTTATAGCAGCAACCTACAACTGTAAAACCAAGCAAAAAACCAGAACCCTACAACAGCTTCAAAACAGTAGCAGCACCCACACAGTAGCAGAAACCAGGCGCACAAAAACAGCTGCAAAAAACCAGAACCGCAGCCACCTCCTAACTACCGAGATGCACAATCCCTCGGGTTCCAAACCCATTCATAAAACAAGCAGGCTGGGATTTTAAGGCGCGTTAGACTCCACCACCACGACAATACTTTTATCTCCTCTACTAAATCCGCTCCCCTAATCACACCATTATTGAAAATGCAATCATTTCTCGCTTTCCAAATGACCCACATAGCTGTATGCCAAATGAGTCTCAACCCCTTTTTAACCTTCTTATCGGATGCCAAATCATCCCAACAAGCCCAATGAATAAACAAATTTGGAGGCATGATGAACGTCCCCTGAACCCACCCTACAATGCAAAAACATGAGTTTCCGTTTCGTCGGCCACTCCACTTAACACACAACTCAACGAAGCATTTGGCAGTACCACATTCCTACGGAAGAGATCAATCCTAGTAGGAATCCTATTAAGGAACACTTTCCAAGAGAAAGCCACCACTTTTGAAGGATCCTTGGAATGTAATGTGTAATATGCTTTTGTATTGTCCCAGTGGTGTCATTAGATTAGGAGTGAAAAATGACAATGCTGTAAGACAATGAACTCATATTTAATACACATTATGCTAAGTGGAAGGCAGTGTAAGAAAATCGACAAATTTAAACATGCAACTTTGTTGTTGCTGGAATGAATCAAACCCAAACCGAGCAGCGCCTATGGAACAAAGATCCTTTGGTTGAACCTAAGCCTTATCACCCTCTGTTTCTGCGAGCAATTTGAAGATCCTTGGGCATAATAGTAATCATGAGTGTAATTTACAAATTAAGAAGACAGTCAAGATAATCTTGTTAATTGACATTTGTCAAGATACAGTTTTACTATCAAACCTGTGTAGATTGAGATGATACCAAACAATATTAATCACATTAAGGATGGCTGCCAAAATCATATCTCTACATTGAGAGGCCCTATGTCTGCTACAAAGTTCTAAGGCAGAAGAAGTTGAGCTAGTATCAAATATCAAACAATACCACCGAACAAAGCCAATTCCACTTAGCAAATCACTCAACAATATTAAATGTCAAAACATCAACCACTAGGGCGCACCTCTTTGTTGCTGCATAAATCACTTCTGCCCCGTGGTTTGTTATAACCTAACTCTAAACTACAGCATCATTATTAGCAAATCCAGCATCTACATTTACCTTCATCCGTCCCAGAGGAGACTTACATAACAATGATCTGGTGGTTGCCTTGGGCTAGTTCCTGTGCAGGAGATTAAATAATATCTGATATGAAGTCATGGGCAGACTGTGCTACTAACAGAGCTTGAAAAACATCATTTTCAAAAACCTTTTTGTTCCTATAAAACCACGAAAGAGTTGGGCAGCCACAAGTCCCTTACAGGCCAGCCAAGATGTTAACCATTAATACACATCTAAAATAGGGTAATGCAAAAGATTATAATTCTGAATACACTAAATCTTCACTATGTGAATGCAATTGTTCCAATTTGTAATGTTGTATACCAGTTTTCGTATAGAATTCTGAATGTTTTCGTTTACTAGTTAACATCTATTCATTTTGAATTTTACCATATTATAACAGAACCTGATATAATACAATGCATTGTATCAGTTTAATTTTGACTTATTGGTATTAATTTATTGTGAGATTTAACCTATTTACAACTAGAAAATTAAGAACTACCAATATAAAAGATTATCAGAATGAAATTCTCATCGCATCAGAAATCTTGAAGAAGCAAATTAGATGTAAACAAATGGAATTTCTCTGAACTCAGAACACATAATAGGTTAGGATTGAAACAAGATTACACACAAGAAATCATAATACACCAAACCCTAACAAAGAAAATTCTATGGGGTCTATTCTAAGCCCTCTCGCCTCTGATTCGGCGAGCGAGTTGAATATCCTTCGGCATAATGGTAACTCTCTTAGCATGAATAGCACAAAGATTGGTATCTTCAAACAAACCAACAAGATAAGCTTCAGCTGCTTCTTGAAGAGCAGAAACAGCGCTACTCTGGAATCGGAGATCTGTTTTGAAATCCTGAGCGATTTCTCTAACCAATCTTTGGAACGGAAGCTTCCTTATGAGAAGCTCTGTGCTCTTCTGATACTTTCTGATTTCACGAAGAGCAACGGTTCCTGGACGGAATCTGTGTGGCTTCTTCACTCCTCCTGTCGCCGGAGCTGATTTCCGAGCGGCTTTGGTGGCGAGCTGTTTCCTTGGTGCTTTTCCTCCGGTGGATTTTCGTGCTGTTTGTTTGGTACGTGCCATTTTGTGAAGAGAGAAAACAGAGAGAAAGAAAATAAGAGTTTTGTTAATTGAGAGAGGGAAGAGAACTGAGATGCGATGGAAATGAAGGAAGTGTTTGGGTTTTTTATAGAGAGGAATGAGTGGGAAATCTGAAAATTTTGAGAGGATGAGATTGGAAGAATAGTGGCCGTTGATAGAAATGGTTATCTACGGCTGTGAGTTTCTGATGAGAAGGGTATTTGGATTGCGATCCGTGGCATGTGAAAGTAACCAATAGGATTATTTTGATTATATTTTGTAATTTTTTTATTGAGAATTCTCAATTACTGTGTGAGTGCGGTGTTTGTAATGTAAGAGCCAAACAGGTCAAAACCCAAACAAAAAGACAACGGTGCTTTATTGATTTTTCTCTTTTTAAAAGAATTTATTGATTTTTGTATTTTTCCATTCTTCCAATAAATCAAATAAAAAAATTTATTTGAGCGTAAATCAATATATATAAGGTTATCTACGGTTGCCCTATTTGGATTGGATTGTAGCGACTCGAGTTCGTGAAGAAATAATTTTTGAAACTCCAGTTTGTACATGAACTTCACTCTATATTCACAACTCAACATGACCTTAACAACACAAAATGCTGATCTGCTGATAGTATGTAGGCGCAACAATTATAACAAACACACACCAGCATAAAACTCTGTAGTATGTAGGCACACCTATACATAAAACTTAGTACACTGGTTGTTACTTCTAATGCAGGAATCTCTATAGTTGCAGTTAATCCAAGCCTTGAGAATGAGTTCTGTAACAGTAGCATCTTGGCCAAAGAACCTCTCACAATCATTTTCCCTCTTGAAACCACCATAGTGAACTAGGATCTCACATTTTTGGCTACCATTTTGTCTCATTACCAAACATTATAGACGTCTTGAGATCAAAACTGAATGAGGTGTTGCTCACCCAATCTTTTTGCGGCTTTTTGACATCTGTTTTCATTATAGACTCTTCAGAACAAAACTGGTTTTTGATAATATTTAGCGCAACAGTTATAACAGACACACACCAACATCTGCACTAAACGTGACAGCACCGAAATTTAGTGCAATCCAAACTGAGTCAATGGAATTGAATATAAATTTGAATTCCATATGGAAAAGAAAACTCCGTGATAAAGTAGAGGATACTTCTAAACTGGAAACAATAAAACAACCAAATATTCAGCGATAAAACATACGAGGACATGCTCAAACTCAATCTACTCTAGCAGCTCTAACACCCTGTGATACACACCTAGCAGTCAATGAAGTACAGGTTGAGCAAACTCACATAAATCCTAGGCTAGCACTACTCATACTGTCAAATTATATGATTTAGTCAATGCTTAGTTAGAACATGACGGAACTAGCACTAGAATAGTACTTCAACGACAACGCAAAAGAATCTCCGTTGTTTCAATTGAAACTGTTCTGAAATTAGGCTTCTAAAACTGATCATTGTTGTTGTAAATTTCAATAATGGTTGTACTTGTAAAAGGGGTTTATCGGTTTACTTGAGGCCACTATTACGTAATAACTTCTATTATAAACCATATTTCGATCCAAATCATTAATCTCTAAATCTTTCTTAATAGTTTTACTATGTCTCTTCCCAAAGATATTTAAATTGTGTAACTTTTGCAATGATGTCATCTCAAACTTTCCCCTTTAAGATAGAAATAAACCATAAACTAGCCTACTGGAAATTATTGCAAACTTCCTACAACATACATGCACTTAATTTATTTATTTTACTTTACATAAATAACACACATTTGATACCTGATAAGTCCAGGCCACAGTTATCTTGACTCCCACAATCAACCTAGACTAAATAGTACCATTAACTTATAACTCAAAAGTCTTAAAATAAATTTGATGTTCGCTTCTGCGTTTGCCCTTGATTTATCGCATCCCAATGTCCTTTTGTCGTGCTTTTACCGAAGCTACAAATTGTAGTGTTAAACACCGCCTCACCGCACATACAAACACATATTTAGATCATATGTATGCCACAAGTTACATTAATCATTAGTTACAAATAAATCAAAAATGATCCAAGAGCACAACTCACAGACACCAATACCTATCCAACGCAAAGAAAAGTAGCAACGATAACTAAAAATCAAATGGACCCAATGAACTCTCACAACCAAGCTACATTTCTCCAATTTGGTAATCAATTTGCACCAATACCACCTCTGATGCTTTAAAACCACTGGTCAAACTCCACTACTTCCACACAGATTATGCATTTATAGTTACTAATTACTATAACTTATTTCACTAGCCATGATGCTGTAACTACTTAACAAACCATAGGAGATGCCAACTCTCATCAAGGAACTACTAATTCCCCAATTCTCCAACCAAGTGTAATGTAACAATCAACATATATAATTCATCACAAGACCATAAATGATGAAAACAAATCCAGCCAACCTGATATACTCAACTCTGCAACACTGTGACAGAAACAATATAATCTGCAAAAATCTGCATAATTCCCATGTTCCCTCCCAAACAGCTCTGCCACTATTAGATCATTATATCCCCAAACAACACATACACATCGATTATTCGATCCAGGTCTAAAACGCAATTTGATTATCTCCACTTAATATCTAATTTTCTAAAACACCCCCACACCCGCTCTGAATGAACTTTACCCACCCCATCCCAAACATTCCAACAGATGTAACATACATAAGAGTTTGATCAATTTGTTCCTATGTTCGTAATACAATCAACATTAAATTAATGATATCTTATAAACTGAGGAAGTGATATTAAGAAGGATTGAGAAGTTAACATCTATGATATGAAATTGATATTACATCTAAAAATTTAAACAATTTACAATCTTCATTATGATTCTGAAACAGACTATCACTAATACTACCATCCAAACTAGCTAACCCAGATTGTTCTACAAACATAATAGTAGTCACGGAGAAATGTTATAAGGACAAGAGAAAGTGCAAAAGTAATGTAAATGTTCACAGCAAAATGGTAAAAGATGATGATGAGGGAGCAGCCAAGGACAAGCACAAAAGCACAAAGAATCATTCCCAATAGTATGATGTAGCGGTTGATCTTGTTTTGTAAATGGATCATGGCTAGCTTGATGGTGAGGGAGAGGAAAGTGGTGAAAACAAAACAAAAGAGTGACCACTTTAATGGGTTTTGATCGAGAGTAAAAGTCACCACCGAGCTTACAACCTCTCTGATGTAAAGAGATAAAGCTGTAAATATTATAAAGAAGATGTTGACAATCATCATCATGTCTAAGGCCTTTATTTGTTTTTCTGAGAAATCCATGGTTTGTTGACGGTGTTTTGCTTGCACGAATAGCTGCTCATGAAATCAATAAACAAATGCAGGAAAAATATCAAATTCACCGACTAGAGTATACAAAGGCATGCATTTTGATTTAACGTCAAGAGTCAAGACCAAGAACAACAAAATAGTGTCATCTGATAGATTGAAGGCTCAAAACATTTCCAATAGTTCATATCACTTATACTATAATGAAATAACTTTCTCAAACCACACCACTTATGAAAACAACAGAAAGCATTACAAAAAATTAACACTTTCATCCTAACCCTTCTTAAACCAACAAAAATCATAAAAAAAATGTAAAAATTAACACTTTCATCCTAACCCTTCTCCTAAAACCAACATAAAGCATTTTTTTTCTTTCAAAAAATTAACATTTTCATCGTAACCTCATCCTAGAACCAACATAAAGCCTGATTTTATTTTATTTTTTAAAAAAATATTACATTTTCATACTAATCCTTCTCCTAAAATCAACAGAAATCATGATAAAAATGAACATTCTCATCATAACCCTTCTCATAGAAACAGCATAAATCATGAAAAATCACAAATAGTTGTAGGACCCAAACCCAGAAAAACTGACATTGCAAAAATGAAACTAATTCACAACTGAAAGAAGAGGATAAATAACAAAAGAACAGATAAGGGAGAAAAACTGACATACATTAAGGAGGCGAATGAGATAAACAACAACCAGGTTTCTGAAAGGAGCTTGTTTTATTAGAAACGTTTTGATGGTAGTAAGTGACTAGTACTGAGTAGTGGAGACGGAGAGTAATCAGAATTGAATTTTTTTTTTTTTTTGACCAAAGAATTGAATTTGTTGGAGTTTATGATATGAAGATGTATCTATGGCAAAAATAACAAAAGTGAGTTGGGATTGGAATAATAACATATTTTAAGGACACCTTAAATATATTTAAGTTTTTGTAAAAATTTGTGTATTTAATATATTGTAAATTAAAATATTTGATTATTTTTAAAAAATAATTATTAATTTGAAATTTTAAAAAAGTATATATGGAACATTCATTAACACAACCCTATTATAAAAATGTCTTTGAATTAGAATACTTACATGTTTGGTCAAATTTAGCTAACATGACACATGATTATTGTATTTTTTTTGTGATGTACGTAGAACCGGATCTTGGGGTGTGCAAGGAGTTCAATAGAGCTGGGTCTCCCTAAGATATGGGCCTAAAAAAATAATTATAACACAGTATTACTACTAAGTATTGCTCCACTAAAAAAAATCATTATTCTCTTTCTCTCTGATACCACGCGTTCCATCGCCATCACTCCATCAGACTTTCCTTTTCTTTTTCCTCTTCTGTTGTCTTGTTTTAGGCCTATTAGAAATTGGTCCTCTTGCTTTTGGTGTTTGGTGGGTGTTCTTTTGGGAGGGTGGTTTGAGGTTCCTCATGTATACGATAGTGATTTTCACCTTTGGGTGTATCACATATATACGACACCTTGTATTTATCTTTTAAAAAATTTAAATAGAACATTGTTCTTTTAAAAAAAAATATGTTTTTCTTTTATTACGGACCTCTTTTCACTTACAGAGTCGAGCCTTCAGATTTGTAGGAACGGCCCTGACCTCTGGTCACTATCATAAGCAAAAACAAACATTTAAGATTCATTTACTAAACGATGTATGTGGTCTATAATAAAGATCATGTACATAATTAATTTGATGAATCTAAAATATAGACTTTTGCTTATAATAGTGACCGAAAGATGTACATGATTGTTGTATTAATAATGTTGATTGTGCACTTTTTAATTATTAAAAATTAAAGAAAAAAATCATTAATTCATTTACTAATCGGTCTTGATTGATTTCCTTTAGCTACTAAGAATCTTAGATGCTTCTGTTTGCCAAGTTTAAAAAGTCCAAAGAGCACTCAAAAGTTCCATTAAGTTATCACGCAAGAGTGTATATCTACTCTGGAACGAGACCTGCTTCACCAAAAACCTTATATCAACAAAGATAATTTTCGCAACTTTTTAAGAACTTTTTGAATTTTGCGTAGGTATATGTCTAAATAATTTTACGGGCACCAAAACCTAAACCGACAAAATTTACAAAGACCTAAAACATATTTAAGCATTCTAATTTATTTACCAAGCTACTAATTACTCCATACGGTCACTGTTATAAACAAAATTTGACTTTTTAGATATATTAATTATTCAATGTATCTAAAAAGTGAAATTTTACTTATAATAGTGATGGGAGAGAGTAATAATTATGAGTGTCTTTAATTAGATGGATGAATTGGTGGTGAGAAGTGAGATTGTGAGTGAGAGAGTAGTGATGAGGTCAGTTTGTGAAAGGAAATGCCCTTCTCACAAAACAAACACAAAATGTTGGTATAATCCCAGTAGTCAATTATTACAATCGGCCTCACTTTTAATCCACAATATCTTGTACAAACTTTTTTTTATACAATAGGACCTAAGTCTAAAAGTAAAGATAAACTACAAAGAAACGAACACTAAGTAAGGTGTAGAAATATCTCTAAAATCAACGAACCATGCATGTTAAGGTGCGTGATTATAGACGGGTATCGAATATTTTAATCACAACCTATATTGGCAAAAATATTTTGCTCATCTATTAGCTTTCTTATATACATGAGTGATGACTGATGGTATGGTACCATACCTTCAAAATGGTCCAACCTCACCAGTCACCATGCATAGATCTTCATGTAAACCCCAAAGCACAACCATATATGAAGATGTGTTGCCAAGATTTTTCCTATCAACCATGCTCATCTCGTAGTAAACCACTACAACATGTATGGCCGATATATTGTTTTGCAGCTCCATCCATATTTAGACATGTATATCCAAACCATGCAAAGGCACCTTCCAATTCACATGAACATATTCCTCGTTTGTATAACATGCAAATGCAAATTATTTTCGCTTGTTGCAACGTTATTATAATCAAATCAACTAGGAAAGCACTGATCTGACAACTTTCAGAAGACCATAAAGGAGGGTCATGAATTTAAAGCTTCTTGAGAAGATCATTATTCTAGTGAGATATATTAATTTGGGCGCGCACACAAGCCTAAATAAATATTATTTGGGCGCACACACAAAACCAAAAGAAAAATAAAAAGAAATACTTTTTTTAGGAAAAATAAAAAGAAATACTTAAATAATGTCAATTGATATGACTAAATAATTTTTCTTTAATTTTTTTCATTTTATATGTGAGTGTCTAAGTAATATTAATTTGTGGTACTTATGTCTACGAAAGATTTTCTACTTTTAAATGTGTATTCCCCGCCAACATTCTTAAGGCCCTGAATATGCGAAGAGGCCCCCACCTACAACTAAAGTTTCATTATTATTGGCCCTACCGTATAACCTAGTACTAAGTCAATTTTCATTTCATTGAATGGTACTCAAGTGAGTTGAGGTGAATACAAGTTGTGTATTTATACTAGGACTGATAGCCTCCCTTAATTAAGTTGGCAAATAGATATCCAAAATGTCTATTAAGGAATGGAACTCGAGGCAAAAATTTAGTGAAGGTATCTGCTAGTTGGTTTATTAAGGAGACATGGACCAACTTTAGAAAATTAAACTTGTTTGATCATATTCACAAATGAATTGAATATCAATGTTCCCATGTTTGTATAATTCATGACTAAGTGGATCGTTGGCACTTGGCAAGTTGACTTTGCAATCACAATACACCATAACTTCAAGCACTCGTAAGAATTGTCTTAGACAAAGGATTTCAGATGAAAAGGATATCAAATTTTTTAGTAATTATTATTTCAATATAACTGACAAATATTTTTTGAACAATGTAACTGACAAATATTATTATGTAACGTTTTTGTTGAAACATGAAAAGGAAGTAGGCTTTGAACATGTGAAGAAGAAGGAATTGAAGCGTTAACATGTTTGTCTACATTTCTTACAAAATACTTTTGTTAATCACCAAACATTTGTTTGCAATTAAATCAAAATGTGAACTTCTTAATATCATGCAAGTGGTTGGGTTTATAAGTGGACGGTGAGATTAAACATTTCAGATTAATTGATCGTTGAATCAAATACCAAATTTTTAGAAAAGAAAATATTATGAACTTAAAACTTTTCAATACCCCATAAAGACCACAATGAAATATTGTAACAATGGGGGTATGCTTACATTACATCGTTAAGTTCATCTTTGATATTCATCGTGTGGTCTAATTAAACATGACATGTACACTGTTTTAATTCCATTGCAAAATTCAAGCTTTTGGGTGAAAATTAAAGTTGAGTAGAAGAATTGAAAACTAAAATAAAATTAAAAGAAATAATAATGATGATGATGATGATGATGATGATGATGATGCCAATCATTAGGTGTTTTCTAATTTATTTATTTTTAGCAAATGGGGCGCAAAAGAATATGCAACACCTAAATAGATTAAAACTAAAGAAATTGTAGGGGACATAAAACCATATTCAGTTGCTTAGATTTCCGTCGGGTTGTGTTTAGCAGCCATCATGCGTGCCAAATGGAAGGCTCACGATACCAATTGAGATGAGAATTGGGATATTCAGGGAGAATTACAAGAATTATTCTCGTTCAAGTAGGAATTTTAATTATATTATGGAATTTACATAGAACAAAAGAGAAAATAAATTGTTGATTAAAGATTATAGAATAGTTTTTTTATTGTAATTCTTAGTTATCATTTTCATTATATTTCTTCCTCTATATATAGAAAGTTGGTTACAATTGTCAACAAAGTTGAAGATGCTAAAAGAACAAAGAAAAATGATTTCAATCTTCAAACACTTAAAATAAGTAAATTTGACTTAAAGTCTCAAACACAGCTTACTAATTATATCAACCCACAATGCAAGACACTGTAATAGTCAACCTCTGGGTTCTTAAACACAAACATAAAAGCTATAAGTCTACTAGGTTCAGAGATTGGGGTCTTAAACACATCTGTACTAGGTTCAGAGATTGGGTAGTCAAACGGTTCAATGTGACTTGGGATGTAGTAATAGGGTTGGATTGGAAGGATATCTATTTTGTACAAGGGGAGAAATGAGTAAAACAAATTTAGGTGGTGTTGTCATTTTCACATCCGTCATTGTGGAACGACGACAGATGAAAACAACGACCATAACAGTGATAATGGTTAGGAGTAGGACAATTGTTGCCGTCGCCACCACAGGTAAAACCCATTTGTGGTGGGTATGGTGGTGGTGGTCGTTGTAATCTGGATTCTCGTAATGGTGGGTAGGTTAACGTGGTTCATCGGTGGCCATTTTGAATGGAGGGTGGTAGTCGTTGATCGGGATGCTTGTAATGGTGGTTGAACGTGGTTTAAAACATGGTGGTAAAATGTATTTATAGACAAAGATATATATATATATATATATATATAGAGAGAGAGAGAGAGAGAGAGAGAGAGAGAACCGTAGATATGTGGTGACTAGTGATAGATATTCAAAATTTGTAGGTGTGGCAATTCAATGAAAATAAGGCAGGTGGAGAACTATAAGTCTTATTGTGTTTTCAAAATTTGATATCAAGTGTGGGTGTGGGTGTGTGCGCGCGCGTGTGTTAGAGAGAGGGGGTAAAGTATATGTAAGTAGAAGATGTTGAACAGTCTGATGTTGACACATGATGATTGTACTCACTTTGTGAAAGGGATTTTCCGTCATGGAAGTATGAGACTAATGGGGTCTATTTAGTTAGTTCTATTTAGTTAGTTGGATGAATTTTGTTTTTAATCATATTGGAAATGATGAAAAGATTAATTTAGAATATTCTACTTGAGATGAAAAAATTGATTTAGCTTTTAATAGAGATGAATAATTGGATCTTGACCTTGAAAGTGGGGTGGAAAAGAGATTGATTTAACTTTGAATTGAGAAGAAAAATATAAGGTGGATTAATAAGAAATGTTGAAACATGAAAAGGAAGTAGGCTTTTAACGTGTGAAGAAGAAGGAATTGAAGTGTTAACATGTTTGTCTACATTTCTTAGAAAATATTTTTGTTAATCACCAAACATTTGTTTGCAATTAAATCAAAATGTGAACTTCTTAATATCATGCAAGTGGTTGGGTCTGTAAATGAACAGTGAGATTAGACACTTCAGATTAATTGATCGTTGAATCAAATACCAAATTCTTAAAAAAGAAAATATTATGAACTTAGCAAGAAGAAGTACAAATACCCCATAAAGACCACAATGACATATTGTAACAATGGGTGTATGCTTACATTATATCGTTAAGTTCATCTTTGATATTCATCATTTGGTCTAATTAAACATGACATGTACACTGTTTTAATTCCATTACAAAATTTTAGCTTTTGGATGAAAATTAAAGTTGAATAGTAGAATTGAAAAATAAAATAAAATTAAAAGAAATTATAATAATAATACACGCGAATGGATAGTGAAACAAGGAGCATGTGGTTGCGACGATGCAACAAAAACTAGCGCTTTAGAGGTGGAGCGAGCTCGCAATGTGGTTGTTGATTGGGACTTAGCAAACACACCTGTTGCTACTGTTTCCACCGCCCAAAATCCATCTTCATCAACCCTCATTGGGGGGAGTTCCACTTCGGATTTACACCTGGCATTCGATGGCAACATCCTCTGTTGGGGCGGTACAAATGTAACATCGATGCCGCTTTCTCTAACTCCCTTAATAGAACAGGAATTGGTATATGTATACGGGAGTCAGATGGCAGCTTTGTGTTGGCAAAAACTGAGATGCATCTTTGCCTCCTTCCGGTAGATGTGGGCGAAGCACTTGGATTACACTTAGCGTTGCAATGGCTAAGTGACATGCAATTTGATAATGTGGATTTTGAGACGGATTCTAAGTTGACGGCTGATGCTTTTCTACGTCTGAATTTGGCTGCATTCTTACTTATTGTCGTTCTTTCTTTAGCTCTTTATTTTCTAACTCTAGGGTGGAGTTTGTTAGACGACAAGTTAAAGGGGTCGCTCATGCACTTGCAAGAGATGCCACATTACTAACTAGTCACGCTGTCTATTATGAAATACCCAATTGTATTGAATCTCTTATTATCAATGAAATGATATAAGCAAATTTTCCTAAAAAAAAAGAGCATGTGGTTGGTAATTGTATTTTCCATTTTAAAAATAAATAGAAACCAAAGCAGATTAAAACCAAACATCATCCAATGGTTAAAAAGCATTTGTAGTATTTCACGAAAGAAAAATTCGTTGTATTCGGAGTATATATACAAACCAGAGGAATGCTAGCAACACACATTTTAACACACTTTCCAACACACTCTTTGATTGGTTAAAATTCACATGGGTCCCACCAAATCATGTGGGTCCCATATAAATTTGGTGGGTCTCATGTGAATTTTAACCAATCAAAGATAGTGTGTTGAAAAGTGTGTGTTAGAATGTGTGTTGCTAGCATTTATCATACCAACTAAACTGCACACGAACTTCTCAGGAATACAGATGTCATGTCTTGATTATATCATCGCTCATAAATATGCATGAATTATTTTGTCAAAAAAAATAAAAATACGCATGTATTATGCGAAAGTTCCATGTTTTCTGCAAAACATCATAAGTTCTTTATATTTTTCTACTAACCTACAAGGATAAATAATATCATATAAGATGTCATTAGATTCGTCTCGATGAGTATTTTCAAAATATTAAATTTTTATAATTTTTTCTAATATATTATTCAAAATATTTAAGCTCAAAATTATGTATTGATATAGGATCAATTGTGTCATGTATTATGGGAAAGAGAGTATAGGATAATGTTGTTTACAACGAAAATAACTCTTGCAAGGCTTATATGTCCATGAATGCTCACTTAATTTCGTAGTTATTTCTTCTTTCACAGATTTTGCCCTCTTTTACACAAAAAGAAAAAGTATTTAAAGATCTTTGTAAAAAAAAAAAAAAAAAAATTTTCTTTTTTTTTAAAAAAAA
>Ga0228711_1002395_pt1 | contig 28792 bp, 15 predicted proteins | sample MedpolnodulmetaG_2_FD_177996 | JGI IMG/M metagenome (GOLD analysis project Ga0228711, IMG submission 177996) | Root nodule microbial communities from Medicago polymorpha collected in Santa Monica, California, United States - brown nodules | ecosystem: Host-associated > Plants > Roots > Nodule... | reverse complement strand
AGATGAAACCCATATAAATCAATCATGCATCAGCTGTAGAATGAACAATCCAGATGAAATTTTGATTCTGAATGGAAAAACCAGAACATTGAGCACAACAGATGAAAAGCATATGAAATTGAGATGAAATTTTGATGAATATGAATGAAATGGGTACCTCAGAGTCGGAGCTGCAGCGGTAACTAGAGATGAATCACGACGGTGACGGAGGGATCACGACGGTAACGGGCGTTCTAGGTTTTGATCGCAAGAGAGGAATGAATCGCTTTTGCCTTTTGGTTCAATTTGGGTTCAGTTAATTATTTTATTTTTCAAAACAGTTCGGTTTATTAACTGATCCACAAAATACAATTCGGTTTTGAACTTTTATACACCGGTTCAATTTAATATTGGTTCAGTTCAGTTCGGTTCAGTTTTTGGTTTTTTTGCCCACCCCTATTGGCAGCTGCTCCTCATGCATAATCAGCGACCAGCTTAAGATCACAAAAGTACTTGAGGTATGTCACATCGACATAGTTGACACTCTTTTTAGTGAAGAACACCCACCAAGTACATCAGATAGATCAAGATGTAAACAAATACTTGAGACCTGGGTTGGGATCATAAATTCACACTCATATTACAAAAGAGTATTTTGAAACAAAAGACCAAGATGGTATCCAAATTTAAAAGGTTAAACAAATTCAATGATTATTGCTTCAAATCTCAAAAGAAAACAAAATGGCATAAAGATCTCAATTATAATAAAGTCTAGGATAACATAACCAAGTTGCTTGGGCTCCAATCCAAGGACGTACCTGGGGAAGACCGGGTTCGATTTTCAGAGGGAACAATGTTTGGTCAGTGCGCATCTCTCTACGCACGAGCCAGATTAATCGCTCACCTTTGGTTGGTTGGAAACCGATGCGAAAACAAAAAAAAATCTAGGATAACATACAGAAGACTACTTGCTGAAGCAAAATGGTTTGGCACAAAAGATCAGAAGCTTTTTGTCTTTCATAAACCTTACTCTCTTCAATATTACAATTGTCTTTCATAAACCTTACTCTCTTCAATATTGCAAGTGTGTTGACCATGAATCATTGTCTTAAAGAGAACCCACTATAAGTTGTTCAAGGCAGCTTAAAAAGAGAAATAAAAATTCAGATCAAAGACATAAAAAGACAAATGCATGAAAAATAATATAAAAAAATAGACTTGGCAAAAGAAAAGTGGAAAGAGGAGATGAAACAATTGAAGTTAGCAAACATCTTTCACACACATATTTGCAATAACCCTTTTAGGAATATGGTTGACGGTTGTCTTCGAGAATTAGTCGTCCAATACCTTGGGTTCGGCATATGGATTAAGTGGAAGCAAAACAACTATGGCTGGTGCCGCAATGAACAAGAGAACATCGTAGCAGTTGCAGGTATCATCGTGTTTTCATCCTACTAGATCTTAAATATTAGATGAAAGGAATTGGTTGGAGTTTATCAAGATTTTGGATGCATGATGAATATGAAGATGATAGAGGCCATAAATGATACAAAGAAGTTCCAGGTATCATCGTGTGTTTTGGAGTGGGCAAAAAAACCAAATAACCGAACCGAATTGCTGAACTCAATTGAACCAAACAAAAAATTGAACCATTACTAACAATTCTGAAACTGAACTGAAACTGTGCTGTTCGGTTCAAAACAGTTCAGTTTAATTCGAAACAGTTCGGTAACAATTTAGTTCAGTTCGGTAACTAAAATTCGATTTTGTTTGTTTTTTTATATATTTTTTTTCAACGGTATCAATAATAACAGTTCGGTTCAGTTCAGAACAGTCTGGTTCAATTTAGAACAGTTCAGTTCAATTTGAAATGCAAACAGTTCAGTTATTTTAAATTTTACAAACAGTTTAGTTCGGTTCAGTTTTCATCCCGAACCGAACCATACTCACCCGTGTTTTCATTTTCATTCGTGTTTAGATTTTTTTTATTATTTTATAAGTATAATATTAATTTTTTCCTAAAAACAGTATATTAATTTTAAAATGGTAATATGATGTGTCAAAATTATAGGTTTTGATTAGTTGAGTGTGTATAAATTTTGTACATTGTTCGCTTACAATCATCACAACAAATAATTGCAACGCAGATCTCTAGAAAAACTCTCTGATCATATGATTTAGGGTTTATTAATAAAAAATCACGGAAGAACAATAAAGTCGTTTGAAAGCAAAGTATAATCAATCCCAATAAATCAAACATGAAGACCGCTTGATATCATTTGTTTGAATTAAATTAATGATTCATCAAAATCATGCATGCACTCTAAAGATTAAAAACTTTCGCGGAATAAACAAATGAGCATGCATATAAACTAGGGTTTAGCGGCAACTGATTTGGTTATTCCGCAACCGAGACCGTTATGCCTCTAATTCTCTTCAGACGAGGGGAAGAGAGAGCTTATCGTGTACGATGTATTGGAGATCATTTCCTCTTATATAGTGTGATGGTCATTAGGGTTTCTCATTATTCCGTTAATGAGACATTAGATATTCACTCATATTGACTACATATCAATTAATTAATTATACAATTAGAAATCTAATAGTCTTGTCACCAAGATATTTGTCCATAAATAACTAGTATAATTATTGTAAAGATACATAATGACATTGAAATATAATTAAAAAATAAAATATTTCAACAAGCTAAGGGGGTGTATTGGATTGAGATTTCAAATGATTTAAAACATTTTTTTAGAATAAAATAGTCTAGTGGTATTCAATCAAAATTTTTATAAAATGTAAAAAAATCTTGTGGTATTCAATTAAGACAGTCCTGTCTATTTTGTCAGGGCAACAAAATCTGTTGGTATTTAATCAATTTAGATTTCTCATGACTTATGAATTGTCTGTTCGGATTCAAAAACCTATGGATTTTGATGGATTCTTGGATGGAGTGGATTTTGTGAAGAAAAATATAAATACTACTCTCATCCAACAATCTCACACAAACCTTTAGATTTTGTCATTCCCTTTCAAACCCTTGTCTGCCGTCATTTGTTATGGCCATATTTTCTTCTTCATTTTCTGTCAAATTCTTCAAAAGTCAATAATTATTATCTATGATTTTTTTTCTTTTGACATGATTTCTTGTCTTTCACTTATTTTTTTCTTTTCCAAATTTTTGTTTTTTAATCGATAATTTTTTGGTCCAATTTATTGCTTTTTTGTTCGGATCAGCTTCTTTTTCTTTTGTCGGTTTCGTGTAATTTTTACAACAATTCATTGATTTTTGAAGGAATGAATCCATTGTCTTTTTTACGTTATGTTGTTAATTTTTCTCAACAATTTTTTCATTTATTTTATATAATTTAAACCATGGATGAAACTACATGATGTCAATGAATCATTTGAAATCCTAAAAATTTGAGTTATAAATCCAATAAAATTCATTGAAATCTTCAATGTCTGTTTTATAAATCCAATCAAATTCTCTAATATATCTTGAGTGTAAAAAACTTTTATAATAAGTATTTTAAAATCTCACAGAGTCAATACAATCTTACAAAGTCTTTTAAAATCTTAAAGACTGTTTTTTTTACCAAAATAGTCTTTTTTTTTAGGGATTACCAAAATAGTCTTTTAAAATCTCAATCCAATACACCCCCTAAGTGATTGAAATTAGGGGATAACTTGCAGTGTTTTTTGGTACTTCGTATTTTGATAATATATTTTGGAAATGTTGATGGTACTTCATCATTCTTTTTGCATTGGACGAGAGGAAGAAGTTGTGAAAGAGAACCAGAAATATATTGGAAAATGTTTGAATTTTATACCATGAAAATTCTAATTTGGTTGCATGGCATGTTAATGAAGTTCTATTGGAATATTAGATGTCATTGTAAAATTGATTTACACCGATTAAATTAATTAATCTTTTTTTTAAGGAAAAATTAATTAATCTATTGACTATGATATGCAAGTTTATTAATTAATCAATCAACCAACCAAAAGTGTCATATTATTGAATATGGCTTCATGGTTGCGATTAGAATGAAGAATCCTATCTTTGTCATTTTTTTTTCTTTCTATGTTTCCTTTCTTTTCTATAAATTAAAAACAAGTGATTTCAACATTCCTCACGTACAGTTGTAACTCTTGGAAATTTTTATTGAAATATTGGTGTAATTAATAATTATATTATAAGAAACATGACAGATGATCATATTAATTTGAGGACATAAAAACGAAGATATAGAAAAAGTGGCACAAAACATAAGGTTTTATTTAATTAATATGTTGCATAATATAAGTTTTATTTAGAAACTGCAGAACATTACATAGATAGATATTACATAACTTAACATCTTTGAATCCTACTAGATCTACTATGGAGTAGTATGAGAAGCAGGTAGAGTAGTAGGAGGAGGAGAGACAACATTAGCATCAGCTTGTTGGTTTTTGGTACAATCACCAAAAATACAACATAGCAAACATGTGTCTGGTTTCACAGGTTGGTCAAGAAGACCTCTTCCAGCAGAAGAAACATGAATTGCCATAAGCATAAAAACTAGAAAGAAAATAACACAAGTTGTTTTTTTCATAATTATTTTTTCTATAGATTTAATTTGTTATGTAAGTATGGTATATGATTAACTCCAAAGCACTTCATTTTATACCTAAATGTTTTTTTAAAACCATCAACTACTACCTTGTTAACTTGCATTTGTATGATCATTGAAATAACATGACTTGGACACACAAATATTGTGAATGAGATATTGCTTGATTTAATGAGATTAGCTTTCATAAAAGTTGGGGATTCACTTGGTTGAACTAAAACTTTAAAGGAGTTAAGAGTTAAATGTTTGGAGTTCGAATCCTAACACGAGATAAAATACTAACATAATAATTAACATACTAACAATCAATCTCGGATTGAGAGGCAACACTTCTGTTGAATTGCAAGAATAGAGTTGCACCTTTTAAATGCTTAGGTTTTCCTATTGAGAGTTGATCCTATGAAGGAGTATATGTGAAAACTTGTAATTACTGTAGTTAGAAAGAGATTATTCACTTGGAGAAATAAGAATTTATCCATTGAGAATAAATTGGTCCTCTTAATGTACAAAAAAAAAGTGGTCATCTTAAAAGTTAGTCTATTTTCCCTTCAATGTTCACAATATGTTGTTTTAATCATTTGCAAAATTTGTTATTTGGACAAACTATCGATGAAAAATTAAAGAGGATTTTCTCTTAAAAAAAAGAAATTAAAGAGGATTTAGAAAGTAAAAAATTATTACACAAGGAAATATTTAACCCTAACAAATTCCTGTCCATTTTTCTCGTTGAAATTAGTAAGTGACACGTCATTATTTTACCTAGTCAACAAATTAGATATGAGAGGACTACTTGCCCCGTACAGAAATATGATGGGCTCTTATTTTTTGTGAGACTAGTTTTTTTTAAAATAATTTTTTGTGAGATTAATTTGGTTACGAATCAATATAATTGAGTGCTTAGTCTTAATTATTATTTTTTATGTGAATTTGTGTAGATTTTATTTTTGCATTGCAGCTAAGAAACTCAAAGGACTCTTATATTGCTTTCTTGTGGCCAAATCGAGGCATGCTCTATCCACATGATCAAGTTTAAAAATACACGCAATTGAAAGTAAAAAATAAAGTGAAAAAAAGATATGAAACGACACAATTTAGACAACGTACATAGTGATATATGTATTTTTTTTTTTTGAAGGATACATAGTAGTATATATATTAGAAGCTAACCTTAAAAATTTATAAATTGAGTTGTTCTTTATTCTCTTATTATTTTGCTATATCATGTCCACCATAATTAATTCCAGAATCAAACATTTTGGAGAATCAGGAGAAAACAATGACAACAATGAGTATGATGAATGTCCATCATTGATGCACAGTGATGAGATGCAAAGTTCTGAATCTGAAGGACATTACTATCCTATGGGATGGATTGCCAAAGCTGAAAAACGTTTCAAGGTTGGTTCCTTAATTAATATTTTTGTAACAACAAATTATAAGAGTTATGGTTGGTAAAACGGAATTTTATTTTGCACCATTTTTTTTTTAATAATAGAAACATCTGCATGCAAAAACCATTGAGCTTGAAAAGCAACCGAGTAAGAAACAAAAGCTGGAATTTGAGATTTGGGAACTTAAAGCATCACTAAATGTGTTGAAGAGCGTCGGAGATGAGGAAGACTTGGAATTTGTCAACACGTATGGTGCTTTGCAAAATGATCTAGTAGATAAGGAAGTGTTAATTGAAGAATTAGAAGCATTAAACGAAACACTAATAGTTAAAGGCCGTGAGATGAATGATGAGCTGCAAGAAGCTCGAAAAGAATTGATCCATGTAAGTGTGTTTTTGGTTATATATGTTTTTAGTCCTTATAAAATTCACAATTTTCAACTTTAGTGCCTAGCACAATTTTTGGTTAAATATGCTAAAAATTGATTTAGAAGTTCTTATGTTCAATGAATGGCTTGTTAACTTCATTTTTTGAATTTTTGTTTAATGATTAAAGCATTGTTGTACATTTAAGTGTACAACATTTCTTGTATGGAAGATTTAATAACAATGTTATTTTCCTAGGGCATTGAAGAGATATCTGTTCCAAGCCACATTGCTGTGAAGAGAATGGGGGAATTTGATGGTGGCTGTTCCTTGAAGCTATGAAGAAAAAATACAAGGAGGATGAAGCTGAAAGAAGAGCTGCAAATATGTGTTCATTGTGGGAATACTATATAAAGGACTCAACATGGCATCCATTCAAATTTGTCACAATTGATGGTGAAACGAGGGTATGTTTTTATTTAACTTATCTTCCGTTTATACAAACTCAATACTTTTGTGTCAATTTATTTCTAATGTAAATATTTGTAAAACGGTTTGAAATTCAGTTTTAAACTCCTAGTACTTTGCACTTAGATATATGCATATTTTATACTAGGAAATTATTGATGATGGGGATAAAAGGCTGAATGAGCTTAAAAGAAGCATTGGTAAAGCAGCATATAATGCAGTGGTGGCAGCTATAACAGAGTTACATGGATATAATCCAAGTGGCCAAAACATAACCTCAAAATTATGGAACTATGATGAGAACAAGAGAGCAACTTTGCAAGAAGGAATACAGTTTTTGGTGGAAAACTCATCAAATAAACGCAAGAGGGGATCAGAAACAATGGGAAGGTATGTATTTAACTTTATATAATGTAATGTACACAATGTATTTATGTTGATATTGCATAGTTTTCAAGAAATTGCATGTTCTTCAATATGATTAATGCATCTGTTTTAATTAGAATGTTATACTAGTACACTTTGAATGACAGGAAGGATTATTGATGTGTGATGAATGGAAGACATTAACTCAAGAAAGTGCATAGTTAATAAGGAGCTTTTTTGGCATTCCAGCTGGATAATTTGTTGCAAGTCCGATCTTTTGTGTTTACAGCTTAAGTTTAGACAGCTTTTGTATTAATCTCTAGCGCGAGAGAAGATACTCATGTTAAACTTGTATTATGTTGTTTCTGGGTAATGAGTATTTGGGACGAGCGTTTATTGGCCTCCATTCATGTCTTTGTGCCAAGACTGTCATCGTTGTCAACTTTCTTTTTCTAAATTATGATCATGACATTATGTCCAAGAGTTTAACTTAGAGTAGTGATAACAAGGTTCAGGAAAGTTCAAACCAATTTCAAGGACTTTTATGGGGGCGGGTAATGATGGAAAGGTTCAAATTATTTGGTTTGCAAACATATGTGTTCTGTGGAAAAGTTGTGTGAATCGATATATGATTGTCATCAATCTCATTCAACTATGTTATTTTTCGTTTAGTCATATACTACAATGCTTCATTTTCGTGCAGTCTTGCTATTTGATATTTGTTTTAGTTTATCATTTAATTTTGAAACGAGGTTGTTTGTATGATAATGTGTTAGAGGGCTAATGGTTTTTGGTGTAAGAATAATTGTTGACAGTTTCTCGGTCTGCCCCCCAAAGCATGGGGTAGCATGCTTCCGGGTAGTATATTTTACCTGAAATTAGTCAAAATGCACTACCAGAAGCACATGTATTTTCAACAAACAAATCAATTTCATAAATCAATTTCATCCCTTGACAATTCGCACCAAGAAGGAAAGACACAAGACAAAAAGGCCCCGCTCGCAAGATCTACATTCAAGATCTCGTTGGAGAGAGCATCGGTTTGAGAAAAGGTCCATCGAGTGCACTCAACGACACAAATAATCACGGTGATGCTAGAGGCGCTGTCTTGACTGCCGAGCTCAATTAGATTCTTTTATTACTCAAATTTTCTCTCTCGGCACTGCTGCCAAGCCTTATTTTTCCACCATTTGGTGTCGAAATAAAGTTAAAATTAGAAGAGGAAAAATCAAAGGAGATTCGGTTGTATTTTACAATTGTTTTTATTTTTATTTTTCATTTCGTGCTATCATTCTATTTTTGTTGTACCCAAACATGACATGTTGTGTCCGTGTCTATGCAAGATTTCTTTGACTGGTAGCAAAACTAAATCCCGACCCTTGGATTAAAAATCATAAAATCCTACGCCTATTAACTAACTTGTGCATTGTGCAATCACGATCCCTCAAATTTGTGTTGCCTTGAAAACAATTATTAATCAAATATTTTAGCATATTACCATTTGTACTGCGATTTGCCTATTAATCATATAAACAAACTTTTCCATCGCAAAAAATAAAACTTTTCCATTGTAAAATTAAAAATAAAAATCTACCAGTAATAATCCAAACCTAGGTCAAGCTATTCAAGTTGCCAGTTACTTATACTAATAATCTTCATCAGATCTGTAGTCCTCTTCATCAGATCTGTAGTCCTCTTCATCATCATCACGATCTTGTAACCAAATATTGTCCTCTTCCCAAAGTGGACAAGAACATGTTGCTTTTTTATCCTTCCACTCTGCTCCACATTTATAGCAAAATTCGAACCCGCATCTGCAATCAACATATGAGCACATTAAACCATGTATAATGATAACATGGACCACAAATGAAATTAGCAACAAGCCAAATGTTGTGATTATAAACACCAATGACTTGCTTTACCATTCATGGAAATCTGTAAACTACTAATGAACGAACATTATGAACTACTAGCCTGACAACTAGACATATTTTCCTTGTCAAATAATCTTTCCTTAATTTCCATCTGTAATTATAGCAACCTCTTCCTCTCAAAATGCACATAAAATTTCAAAATAACAAGAACACTGTCATAAATCTTAATTCTATATAGTATAAACACTAGTGGAGCTGGACCGATTTCTTTGAAGGGGCCAAACTAATTAAATAATACCCTCAAAATTTAAAGGTATGCATGATTTCGGCGGCAAATTCTACAGAGGACCACTTCGATAGGTGGGCCAGAACTTGAAAATATCCTGAAACTCCAATGACAATTCAAGGTACCCACCAAAAGTAAAAGCTCACGGTACTCCTTGACCTAATAAGTGAAATGATGACCTAATCAGTATCAATTAGAAAAAATAAGTGAAAATGAACATGAATGCCTCAACGCTCGACTCATTTGTTTTCCTTTCATTTTTTCACATTGGCACCAATCAAATCACCGTCTCACTCATCAAAACAAGGGGTGACATTAAACTTCTTCCAAGGGGCGAAACTGACCGTCCTTGGTATTTCGAGTGTTTTTTAAGTGTCGGTCAACCATAGAATCCTTCAATTGCAATAACTAATATATATACCTAAAGTATGGGTCATATTGTTAATTGTTAACCATTGAATACTGGGCACGGTGGTAAAAATCTTCTTGGAAACAAGGCATCCAGTGGCGGACCTTCTCGGGAGCGGAAGGTAGCCACGGCTCCCCCCATTTTTTTTCTTTTTATACCCTTCTACTGCAGTGTTCACCCTCTCTCTGAGCATCTTCTCCATCACGGCTCCCCACATGTTTGCTTCCTAAACCATCCACACCAACTCCTTCCGCCGTCGATCGCCGCAGATTCCGATTTCAATTCCTTTCTGTCCTTAAGCTCTCGTGCCTTCTCTCTTTCGTATCGTATCCGCTACCGTCGTTGGGATTGTGATTTGGTTTCTGCAAAGTCACAACTGCAACTTGAGTAAGAGAATGGGGTTGTTGAACAAAACCATTTGAAGAAGACGAAAGCGGTGAAAAATTATTGGGTTGGATGTAAGAAGCAGAAATGGGGTAGAAGATGATGATAATGAAGATGGGTTTTGGTACTTGCAACAAATTGAAGTGCCTTTTCAACAAGAAAGAACGTGTTGATGGGGAAAAACTGAACCTTTTTGCATATTCAAATTGAGTGTTTGGAGAGAAGGAGGTCAAGAAGACGATGCTTCTATCTATCTGCAAAAAGCACAAATATACTGTTGTGGTTGTGTTGTGGGTTCTCTGTGCGTGTTATTTTATCCTTAAATCAAAACAAAATCCCATAGTTTTCATTCAATCCCCATCTAGTCTTTCACTATAATAATTGCACTCATGCATGTTATATCTCCTTGTATACATATTTTTATTTTTGTTGTGTTAATGTTATTTTGAATTTTTTATAAAATTATATATATCTCCTGTGAATTTCAATTATAATATTTATCGGGTATTTGCCACTCCCCCTAACATTTTGAGCAAGATCCGCCACTGAAGGCATCCTGTGTACCATTTCAAAAAAGAGACGTTTTGTTGTTTTGAGAGCAACTTTTCCTTATAGTTACATGTGCAATGGAAATGCAAAAGAAAAATATCATCAGGATCCAATCGCATGACCTGACTTGCATAAAAATGCTTGACCAAGGGTCGTTCCCTGTGAGTTTATGGTTAACATATATGAAACAGTGAACATGTATAGCACAATGTGGATGCTATAATAATATGTATATATGGAAACGAGGCATCCTGTGTACCATTTCAAAAAGAGACGTTTTGTTGTTTTGAAAGCAACTTTTCCTTATAGTTACGTGTGCAATGGAAATGCAAAAGAAAAATATCATCAGGATCCAATCGCATGACCTGACTTGCATAAAAATGCTTGACCAAGGGTCGTTCTCTGTGAGTTTATGGTAACATATATGAAACAGTGAACATGTATAGCATAACGTGGATGCTATAATAATATGTATATATGATAACCGTTAATAGAAAGCGTGAGGCTGCCCTGGCTCCCACTGTTTATAAGAAGCTCCAGTGAGCAAATTAAATCCCAAAACAATACTTGCTCATCACATCATATGACTCAGTGCCAGATAACTTGATAAAAAATATGTCTAGAGAGAACTATGCATGCTCCCTGACTTTTTATTTTTACGAAAAAAGAAAAAAAAAGGAGATTTCTAAAGAATGATTATAACACAATTTAATACAAAGCAAAAATATTAGAGTACCTGCATGTCATGTGGTAGCAACCTTCAGCAAGTTCAATCATATGGTTACACTTCACGCACTGCTTCCAAAGACTCCTTGATGCCAGAGACTTCAACTTCACATCTTCTGATGGAGGGTTAGGATTCAACATTTTGTAGGTATAACATGTCATACCACTATGCCACGGGACCTTGCAGCTGAAACAGAAAAGACCATGACATTTTACGCATTTCTTGGGCATTGATTGTACAGAGCCCATAAGACTTTTGGAGTAGTCTAAAACTTCAGTTTTTGACATCAATGCAGAGCATCTTGGATAAGGACAGTAAATTTTCTCAGTATGTGGAATTGATGCTTCCAAATTTCGTTGCTGCATGGTTTCAACTAATTTAGAAGTCAAGAATTTCCGGCAACTGTCAACTAGAAGTTCATTCTTGCATCCCTCATGAGGGCATATTGGCACCATTCCATGGAGCAACTTCACCTCCACATGTTGCCTCATGCAAGAAAAGCAATACCTGTGTTGACAGCCATCAACTGAAAAAAATTGACTAACATCACTATCCTCCAAACAAATGACACAAGTTTCATTCAGACTCTTTACACCGCTAGATTCAGCAGGCCTCATGGATTGAGAAACAATTGCATCTCTTGCAAGCTTAAATGCAAATTTCAGATCATGCCTCGCCACAAGCCTTGGACTGCAGTATGCAAATTTTCTTTGAAGCATATTCACCTCATTAAGTAGTGCAGCGATCTTCGGCTGTTTCGAAGCCCATTTTCCACTCAACTGACCAATAAAACAAAATGTTAAAATCCTCCACAAAAAAGACAACATTATCACATAGTTATTCATTCCCATCATCTTAAACACGCATCAATCAAAGTACAATTCAAGCCAGGTGGCATTCGAAGAACACATGCTCCTAACTTATCAATAAGCGTTATAAAATTTCAAAAATTACAGTTTCTATTAACAACAAATTCTCCAAGAAGCGTTATAAAGTTTCGAATGAAATCAAGCAAGCCATATTAAAAGTTAAAACAAAAACAGTCCTAAAAAATAAAATGGACATAATACAAGTGACAAAAGTCAAATTTCCATATTATAGCAGTTACCGGTTCGAATTATGTACATGGTTATCATTATGTTATGATAGATGTGAGTCATTTCTCGATTCAAAACAAAATTAAACCCAATCAACACAAATCACTGTGTATAACTATTTTCAGACATGAATCTCAATTCATTATCACGAATTGCAGATTTCTCCAACTTTCACACCTGAACTTTCTGTAGCCAATCACTTATTTTTTTGTCAACTTTGTATAACCATCCAATTATCTTTTGTCATTTTGATAATCAAATATATTGAGTTTCTTATATAACATACAAAGCTTATGCTTTTGCATACACACAACTTGCTTTTACTTAAATATAATGCTTGAATGACCATACATATTATGATTCATAATAATTAATAAGATCGATCCACAATTCTAATTCAAAATACATTGTCTTCCAATTCATGATTTGAATCTCGACTTATGATTAAACAACAAAACCAAGCCTTATCCCACTAAGTGGGGTCAACTACATGGATCAAACAATGCCATAATGCTCTATCATTTACCATATCTCTATCCAACTCATTAATCTCTAGATCTTTCTTATAGTTTCTTATAGTTTTTCTAAATCTTCTCTTGCCTCTAGTGATTTAAATATTCCCCATCTTATCTACTCTTATTAGAAAATCTTCAGATTTTTTCTCTACATGTCCAAATCACCCAAGCCTATCTTCCACCATCTTTTCCACTACAGCTGCTACTCCAACTCCCTCTCTAATGTTATCATGTTTAATCTTATCTTGTCTAGTGTCACTACACATCCAATGCAACATCATCATCTCTACTACTCTACTATGCTTAATTAATATATTTTCATGTTGGTTGACAGCCCAACACTCTGTCCCATATAACATCGTCGGTTTTTACAGTTGTCCGATAAAATTCACCCTTCGACTCGAGTGGTACTTTGGTATCATATAAAAAAACATGATACCCTCTTCCATTTCAACCACCTAGCTTGAATTTGATGGTTTACATCTCCGACTTATGATTAAACATGCATATAAATTATCATCATACTCACATGCCAATCTTCTCCCAAACACAACAACACATTACATGTATTTATTTATTTTTGCTATTGGCCTAGTGGCCACACATACTCAAATAAACACAAAGAGGCGCTCTGAAGCACGGACACCTCTAGCTAGCAATAAGCGTGTCCTAGTTTAGCATAACAATGTATTAAACTACAACATTAAACTTTATCCTACAATTAAACTAGGGTGCATGCATAATGAAATCAACTCCTATTATCTTAATCAACAACCATTAAGAGAGAGTAAGAAGAACTCACATGTTGAAAAAGTGTATAATAATCACCAAAATAAACAACACGCTTCAAATCCAAAGCAATAACAGCATTGAAACCTTCAATCAAAGCCATAAGCTCCACAGCAATTTTACGACTCTCATTCCCATCAACAGTCTTAGAAATTTCCAATATCAAATTATCCTCATCATCACAAACAGCAACACCAATCCCAGCCAAAGAAACATTCTCACCTCTCACAACCTCCTCACTCACTAAACCCTTAAAATAAACCCTAACAACCGGACCTTCATCGTTCCGCATCGTCGAACCCGAAGAACTCCCTTCACCAAACGGTTTCTCGAAATTATCCCCCCATTCCTCCCAATCCTCCACCGGCATGTTGAAAATCTCGGAAGCCATTTTCTGATCGTGAATCCGACGGTTGAGATCGTCTCTCGCTTCACGCATTGCTCTTTCGCTTTGTAATCTGTCGTTCATCTCGATTGCCATTCTTTCGAGATCTTCTAGCTGGAGAGAGTTAGCGTTGAAAACGGAGTCGGAGATGGATGGGTCTTCGAGAAAGACGGCGGTGGAGGAGGAGGAAGGTTGGTCGGTGAGTGAAGCGGAGAGGGCTTCTTGAAGCTGGAGATTGTAAGCGAATTCGAGATCGGATTCCATGGATTCCGTCACCGTGAGTTCGTGGCGTTGCGCCGTTAACAAGAACTGAAAGTCTTCTTGTTCTTGGGTTGACTCCATGGACGGTAACTGTTCCCCGTAAAGAAGTGAGTGTTATGCTATATATATAGCTTTTCCAAATTGGATTTTACAAATCAGTTATGTTATTTCAACATCCAGATATTGACAATTTTTGTGACAACCAAAATTTTACAAAGGAAATGATGTATTGACACAAAAACTAAAACAATAAAGAGAGAAAGTAAAAAGATAATGTGAGTATGAGAGATAAAGTTGTCACAAAATTTTTCAAAATGATCGTTCAAATATTATTTTCCTTTACAATTACTTAAAAAAAAGCTAAAGTCCCAAATAAAAGGTTGTTTGTTTTATTTTAAAAATTTTAAATATTTTTTGTTTTATTGTTTTTTGTATTAGGTTTTTTTTTCTTGAGAATTACTCCATCTTTTTCTAGGTCTAAAATTTATATTTACTAGACTTTTGACCCGTGCGTCGCACGGGTCTGACTTACTATTTAATATGCGCATAAATTATTTATAAATCAACATATATTAAATAAACTTTCTATCTTATAAAATGTTACCCAATAGATAAAATGTTGAGACGTTAAATGAGTGTAAAAAAGAGATCCAAGGTTCAATTCTCATAAATCACATTTGTTTGAATATATGCATAATAGAAAGGATAATTTGTTAAGCAAGGATTGGATTAATATGAGCGATCTGTTTTTTCAAAAAAATAGGAGTGATCTGTTAACAAAATAGGAGCGATCTCTTATTTCAAAAAAATAGGATTGAAAATAGGATTGGATTGGATTTAGGAGTGATATGTTGTTTTTGATTTCAGAAGTATTTGAAAATAACATTTTGATTAAATTAAATAGGGTTGATTAAATAGGGGTAATACAATAAACTTAATCATTGAAGTTAGGTTAAATCTAGAACAACATTTTGCGTTCGGGTTAACATTAAGGAATAAGAGATAAGAGATTTTAGAAGTATTTGAAAATAATATTTTGATTAAATTAAATAGGGTTAATTAAATAGGGGTAATACAATAAAATTAATCATTGAAGTTGGGTTAAATCTAGGACAACATTTTGCGTTCGGGTTAACTTTAAGGAATAAGAGATAAGAAATTTCATAAGTATTTGAAAATAACATTTTAATTATATTAAATAGGGTTGATTAAATAGGGGTAATACAGTAAAATTAATCATTGAAGTTAGGTTGAATCTAGGGCAACATTTTGCTTTCTGGTTTACTTTAAGGAATAAGAGAAGGAATACGAGATAAGAGATTTCAGAAGTATTTGAAAATAACATTTTGATTAAATTAAATAGGATTAATTAAATAAGGGTAATACAGTAAAATTAATCATTGAAGTTAGGTTAAATCTATGGCAACATTTTGCGTTCGGGTTAACTTTAAGGAATAAGAGATTAAATCTAGGGCAACATTTTGCGTTCGGGTTAACTTTAAGGAATAAGAGATAAGAGATTCCAGAAGTATTTGAAAATAACATTTTGATTAAATTAAATAGGGTTAATTAAATAGGGGTAATACAGTAAATTAGGTTAAATCTAGGGCAACATTTTGCGTTCGGGTTAACTTTAAGGAATAAGAGATGTATATCTATTAAACACTTTATTTTTTAAATAACTTTTATTTTAATTCAATCTCGGTCTTTCTTAAAAAGTATAAAAAAATTGAAATTTAACCTTTTTTGAAATTTTTTTTTTAAATTATGTGATTCGAGCAAACGAGTTGAACCTAATAAATCGAATCTAGTTGTTTGTAAACTTTATACGACTCGAACTCGAGCTGAAAAAAGAATTTATATTGAACTCGGGTTGAGTTTTATAAGCCAAACCAATTTTTATCGACTCGAGCTCTAACGAGACTCATTTTCAACCCTATTTCTTATGCATATCTACAGTACAAGGTTAAACAGCAAATTTCAGTGTAACATTTTTGCCATGCAAATTCTTTAGTGCATAGACATATTACCCCACGTTTTAGTTTTTCTTTGTGTAACAAAATTATAGTTTGCGTTTATTTATTTATTTTATTTTGAAATCGATATCGTTTGCATGCAAATACTTACAAACTAATCTTTCGAGTCGAATATGACCACAATGAGTGACAAAATAATCACTTTAATTGTCAAAAAATTTAACATTGTTGCATTCATAGAGTTGATTTGAACTCAGAACTTTGGTTAAATTGGAAGAAATTGTTTATCATCTCATAAAAGTGTTAGGGACAAACTTATATTTGAAAAAGAAACAATAAACATATCAATTAATTTGAAAATGAACTTATATTTATGGACAAAATTTTAGTCAAATAGATGTTTTTAGTTACATCATCAACATATTGCATCATTGAGAAATATTATGTTGCAACTTTGTGTTTGTGCATCATATGGATATTCTGGGACGTTGCCCTTTAAGAGTATGTGGTAGCCAAGGCTACCCAAAAAATATATTATTTTTGATTGGGTTGGTATGTTTTTGTATTTAGCTACCCTAAATAAATAAAAATTAGCTACTCCAAACAAGTTTATTTGTTGAAAATTAGCAAAAATAACAAAGTAAAAAAAGTACTACATGATTGATAGATTTATTTGTATTAATTTAACACTTTCAATCTCAACAACAAATATAGAGAAAACATTTTTAAGAATAAAGATTGAAAAATAAATAATCAAAAATAAATTAAACAAATAATGAGTTTCTTACAAATAACTTATTTATTTACATTGAAAAGACGTTATTAGTCTATTTTGTATACCATCAATTATATATAAAATTGACTTTTAGAAACGCGTTGTGTCCATCTTTTCTAAATAGCTATTGTAATTTTTTTTTCTCTCTTTATTATTGTTTTAATTTACATTTCATGTAAGTAAAAGTTACTTTCTTTGTTATTACTTTAATTTACATTTTATGCAAGTAAAAGTTATTGTGATTTTGAAAGAGTTCCTAACGTTGTTGTCAATCTTTTCTAAATAGTTATCGTCAAATTTTCTATTACTTCCATATTGAGTGGATTGTTTAATGGTGATCAAATTACACCCGCTCAATATGAAGACATCTAAAACCATAACATGTGTTTGTGAGTTGGTTTTTCAAAAGGAAAAATTTGGAGGATTAAGTATTTATTTTAATATTTAATTGATATTTTGAAAAAAATTAAAAGAACAACAAGAAAAGTATGTTATATTGTTCTTTCACCTTATTTAAAATTTCAAATATATATTAAAATATAGACTTAAGCTTCAAAAGTTTTCAAAGTATGTTATATTGTTCTTTCACCTTCTTTAAAATGTCAAATATATATTAAAATATAGACTTAAGTTTCAAAACTTTTCAAATCAAAACCCTTCAAAATCCGGCCCACAAACACACTAAAACCTCAAGATTTCTACTCTTCCTCCTGCACGTTTTGCTCCCACCCAGTTGAATGAACACCAATACCCCTGTGTTAGTTAAGTCACGCTGCGTGACTTAACTAACGCACCTTATGATCATGCGCCACTTAAGTCACGCCGCGTTAGTTAAGTCACGCAGCGTGACTTAAGTGTTTATACAGCAAAACAGCAACACAACACTCTCACATTCAAACTTCACCAAAATACGAATTTTCCCCCTCCAAGTGCAAATTTCACCAAACTCAAGCAAATCATCATCAAATCACGCAATTGAACAAGTAAGTGTTGGTTATTCTACATCATTGCTTAATTTTTGTTCAAATTTTGTAATTTTTTTTAAAGAAATTAGATATTTTTAGGTTTTTAGAAATTTGGCTTGCTTGTTAGTTTTGATGATTGTTAGTGATGAATTAAGTTAGGAATTGTATTTTAGATGTTGTTTAGGGTACAATGTGGTAATTTATGGTTTAGAAATTGTTAGATTTCTTAGTTGTTTGAAAATTGCACTGTATGTGTTTGATAAAATGTCTCAATGATATTTTTTTGTTTTTTGAATTTTTAATGATGAGATTAGTTAGAAATATATTTGTTAATGTAGATTATAGTTAGTTTCAGGATAATATGATAATTTACGGATTGAATTGTAGTTTTCAGATTGAATTGTTATTGTTGATTATAAGTTTTTTTGTTGTTCAATTGTTGGAAATGTTGTGCAGATATGTCTCGGATGAATACGTCTCAGAGACCGCCTGAGCTGCCTCAAGATAGGAGTGACAAATTTAAGGCAGGGAGGCTTGCCCCTACTGGTAGTTTATAGAGGGAGAAACAAGCATTACGCCCTCCTATGGCTGGTCGAGGGAGAGGTGGGGGAACGAGACTTGGTAGAGTTGATGCTGCTGGAGGATCAACATCACAGACGGGTCCATCCCAGACGGTGGACCCGAAACAGTATCAGCAGGATTATCAGGTGTATGAGCAGGCGCAAGATCAGGCGTATCATTTTGAGGAGCCTCAGCCTCACAAGTATCAATTTGATGCGTATCAACATCATCAATATGAGGATCATCATGAACAACCTCATATTAAGCATGGGCAACCTGATATTGAAGAGTCTCAACAGCATGATGGTGAGGGTCGTTTTCAGGGGGTGCTGAGGATGGTGTACGAGGCCGGACCGGACGACTATGCAGGGGGGCCTTCTGTGCTCACGCTTTTACCTCACTTTGGTGGACATGTGGCATGCAGGATTTGGGTCGATGCCGATGTAAGTATATTTTAATGTTTATTTTATTTCTTTTACTATTTATACAACTTATTCTAATTATTATTTTACTTATTTAATGTTAGAATTAAAATTTATGTTAGAATATATTTAATGTTTATTTTACTTATTATTTATTTAACGGTATTGTTTGTTGTTTTTTGTTTTTATATTTCAGTTTCGAAAAAAACATAGGGTGAAAGGTATCTTGCACGGGAAGAAGCTGAGCCTTAAAAACCTGACAATCCCTCAGTTGGGTGCACAAAACCAATGGTTTTGGGATGAAGTGAATATGTCCGGTCTTACTCCCCTTCTGACTAGTGGGTACGAGAACATCTCTCACGAGTTCGTTTGTGCGATGTCAGACAGATGGCATGAGGAGACCAACAACTCCCATCTACCTATTGGGGAGATGACCATCACACTAGATGATGTGGCGTGTCTCCTAGGCATCCCCATCATTGAGAGACTCCTTCCTGATAGAGAGTTAACTCGTGACAAAGGGCTAGAGATGATGCAGGTGGACCTACTTTTTACAGCGGAGGCAGCCGCTAAGGAGATGACAAAATAAGGTGCTGCTCACATCAGTTTTGGTGTACTGAAGAGGCGCTGCGAGGAGCTCTTGAATAGGTGTAATCAGCTGCTTGAGATTGACACACAGGAGGAGCAAGACGAGCGAGCTCATGTTAGGTTGGCCTGTATTAAGGTGTTTCTGTTGCTCTTGCTTGGCTGGACCATTTTTCCGGCAAGAACGGCAAAAACATTAATCTACTATGGTTGCTTGCGCTGCAAGATATGGACGAGTTGGACAGCTAGTCATGGGGTGGGATGGGACTTTCTTTCCTATATGAGCAGCTATCTCTTACCTCCGACTCATTTGTGGTCTCCTGTGGTGGTTACATGACCTTGCTTGTGGTAATATTTGTTTTTCTTCTTTTTTACTTATTGGATCGTAAATGTATAGTTGTTTGTATAATACTTGTGCTGATATAAATTTATTTCTTTGTGTTTACAGGGATGGACTTTGGCACACTTCATGAACATCATTCCGAGGATTGAAGATGATGACTACGACCCTACTATTTCCCCGCTTGTCAGTCAATGGAAACCTCCCAAGGGCTTTTCTAATGCTGGACACTACCTAGCTACCATTGATTCGTTGGTCCATTCTCATGTCACCTGGAGGCCGTACGAGAGACGACGATACATCACGCCCTTTCAGGACATATGCTGGTACTCCGGATGGATCATGGCCCGCATCGACAGGATGATCCGCCACTTGTTAGAGCGGGTTCTTAGGCAGTACGGGTATGTCCAGACTATTCCCAGAGCTCCTACAAACATTGAGCTTCGTGCGGCAGATGACGTGGCCCAGGCCTTCACAAAGTTTGCTCTACATGTTCTCAGCCATCAGCAGAGGGGTCATCCGGTTCCAGATAACCAGCCGTGGGCTCATACTAAGGGGTACATGAGATGGTTCATTAAAGTATCACATCCTATTATGAACCCCCCTGCGGCCATTCCTGACTACGTAACTGATGGCCCTTCTCGTCTTGTCCCTCCTTACGAAGAGGTTATTGTTGAGCAGCAGTGGGCCATGCATCCTCCCGACCCATACCAGATCATCAACAACATCAGGGCCAGAGTGGACGGTGCAATGGGACATCATGTTGTGTTTCGTAATCTAGAGGAGGTTATGCGCTTGATGCAGGGCATACAATCTGAATGGAGCATGCTGGAGCAGATACCGGCTCCGCGGAGGAGGAGTAGGAGTCCACGGGATGGACCAGTTTGACTTGTGTAGTTTTTTTATGACATTTTGTTGGATTTGGTTGTAATCTTATTACACTTACGCTTTTTGGCTTTTTTATGCCATTATTTGTTATTTTATTTCGTTGTTTTATTCCGTTATTTTTCGTAATATAATTATGAGTTTAATGCTTGATTGAATGAATACTTGAATGAATGATGAAAAATGTATGCTTGAATGAATGTATGAAAGAAGGATTGAAAAATTAGGGAAAATAGAGGTTTCTGCCTCTTTTGGTTTTTTACACAGACTGGGCGTGAGTTAACTCACGCATGTGTTAATGGATGAGTGAGTTAACCCACACAGTTGTTTACTCTTGCGTGACTTAAGTAGTGCAACGTTAGTTAACTAACGCATAGTTTTACACTTGCGTTAGTTAACTAATATAAGGGCATTTTCGGCAACACTGCAGGGCGCAAGTGTTTTGTGCTGGAGGAGAGCAGAAATCAAACCTCAATCGTACATACAACTCAAGCACCATTGACATTATGACGACACTTATTGCTTCAACAAGTATTTTTTTTGAAAAATTGGTATTCGATTTAAGAACCAATCAATCTGAAGGGATCAATTCAACTACTTACTTGTGAGAGCCTCATTTAAAACCAGAACAAAACCCTCTATGAACTTGCCGTAAACATGTACTTTATTGTTGATTAAAACATAAACCATATTTGTCTATTTGATAAGTTCTCCAAAAATACAAACAGGGAGAGTGGGGACAAAATCAATTAGAAGAAAGTCTATCCTTCCTTAGTTATGACTTTAATTAATCGATTAAATTAACCTCTCTTGCCTTTTGCTCATCATTAAACTGTACTATTAACTACTAGGTGGTTGTACTGTCTTCCGTATGGATTGGCCAGCATTGCCTAGTGTTCCCTATTGATTAACACAAACATTTCTCTTATGGAATCCTATAAAGAATCCAAAGCCAAGAAAGGGTAAAAACTCAAAAGTTGTTACTACTTTGTAAAGGAAATAACATTCACCAAGATAGGGATGTCAATTTCATTAACGAGTAATGCCCTTAAAAGATTTATACTCTTCATATTTTCTTAAACAATGCTCTAATGCCCTAACATCACCGCGATTAACACAAAAAAATCTAACATAATTTATACTCTTCTCTTCCGTATAATGCATGCAAAGCAGTGAAACATCATATACTGTTTTTAGGAGAGAAATAATATTTGTACAACTATTTTATGACAATTTTTGAACAACTATCTTTCTCATACTCATATGATGTTCTTATCATCTCACTTCCTTTTTTCATATCTCTCTCTATTGTTTTTGAGCAATAAGAAGACAAAAAATGAAAATGAGACTTTTATTAGTTATATATAGTTGCTTTTCGAGATAAATGAGTCTTTTTAATGCAAATGAGACTAGAAACTGTATTACATTCATTCTTTAGTGCAATAAAATGTTGATTTTTTTTTTTAATAGCAAATAGAAGATACTAAATAAAATCAAGGATAGCCACTACATAGATGGTTAGAATACCAGAAGTACCAAAGAAATCGAAAAGAAAAACAAAATAAAGAAAACCTCCAAAAGCGCCCACAATCGAAAGATAAGAAAAAGAAAACCCTTGACACGACAACCGGCACAAAACAACACAAAATACACTCACATCAACACTATAGCCACCAAATAAACCGTCCATCTATGTGCCCAATTCTAAGGAGAGATGGACCAAACCTACTACATCCAAGATCAGAGACACAAAAAATCAGAGAGGAAAAAAAGGTCAAAATCCCCTCTCAAAAGCACAAAAAGTTGAATTAATTAAAAAAATTAAACAAAAAGCGTGAAATTTGACTCTAATTTTAATATATATGTTAAATGCACCAAAATTAGAAGATTAATTTCATTTTTTCATCTCTAATTGATGTGGGCAGTCCAACTTTTTTCGTAGTACATCCATTTTTCCTCAAGAAAGAAAAATAACCTACAGGAAATTTATCCTAGCTCTGCTACCTTACTTTTATTAGTTATATATAATTGCTTGATTTCTTCCATTTCTCCTTAGGAGATAGTCATCAAATTTGAATTGTGCGCATTTACAATTGTGTGACTGCACGTAGTCAGTCTCATCGATGGACGTTCAGACAGTTTAGATTTCAATGCAAATTTAAACTTTAATTTTTTTAAACATTTGCATTTAAATTTAAACCGTTTCATCTTTACCAATCGATGTGCTGACTAAGTGCAGTTTTCAGATCGCCGGTGCACACAAACCAAATCAGTGAAGGAAACATTTGATTGAATTTCTATTTGTAATTTGTAATGCTACCCTATTTAATATAATTGTCCTCCTTCATGTCCAAAGTGTATCCCACCCTGAGCATAGGCCAGTGTTGTCATCAAGAAAGTTCAAACCGATATAATGTCCATTGCTATGGGAAGGACTTTGAATGAAATCATCCACTGATATTTCTTGTGGTGATTCCTGTGGACTTTGTGACATTTCCAAAAATAGTGCAACAAGATTGGTTTGCTGGAGTTTCAAGTTTACAACCTCAGCTTGTGATTTGGCTAATTGTGCTTGAAGCTCATTGACTTGCTTTTGGAGTTGGCAAATTGCTCCTGCACAACCATAAACTGGGTCTCTAACTCTTGCACTAGCCTCATAAACCATGCTTGTCACTGCATCAGCTCTTTGAGCTTCTGGAAGTTCCTATTTTTTCAACAACAAAAAGTTTATATAAGTTTCTATATCTTTCATAATAAAATAGGCAATAATTGTATGTTTTTATTTTTTCCTTAACCTTTTGGTTTTCTAAGGAAAATGAGTCATATAATTCAAAGTTAGATTGAGAAATAAGTAAAATTTAGTCAATGATCGCTATAACCAAAATTCTAACTTGAATACTTCTGATCAATTCGTTTTTAACTAAAGTTCATTAACTCGACCACTTGATTTTGTTTTAGCAAGTGATGTTTGATTCTTCCTATTCTTTAGCTTCTATTTGTAGGTCAAGATTTGGAATTTGGAAGTGTTATGTATGGCTATAAGGAGGCCCACCATTAGGTATTTGTTAGAATTATTAGGTGGTTGACAAGGCATTTATTTGAGGCATTATAACGGAAAGTACGGGGGCTCCATATCCATGGACCATAATAAGAAAGGGCAGGACCTTTACATGATTTGGAACCTCAACAAAATCTCAACCATGTGTTTTACTCTTATCAAGTTTCACTCCTAAATTTTTTTGTTTTGTTTCTATTTTGTGTTATTGTTTTATGTTTTTCTAGAGGCTTGTAAATCTAACTCAAGATAAATTCCTTTGATAATGTTGAATGTATATAGAGCTTGTCCCTCAAAAAGTAAATCTTGATATGCATAAGTTTGAAGTCAAACTTCTGATTACATATTAAAAGACTCTATCCTCTTACCACTTAGATCACAACAATTTATTAAAAAACTATGCATTTTTGCTAATTGCAAACTTAAAACTTAATAATCGTGAGATTCCTATATAATCTTACAAATCAATACTAAAGTTGCACAAATTAATGCTTGTATAAAGATATGTGTAAAATATATGAACACATCTTCAAGATTCACTTCATAGTTTTGTTCCTCTAAGGTTCACTTAAATAGCACAAACATTTAGAAACAAACGTAAAAGTTCTTTTAATTTTGAACTCAATATTGAAGTAGAATTAAGACAATGAAATAAGTAATTGAACAAAGATTTCAAAAACTCACAAACAAATAATTGAATCAGTAAAACTTGAAATAACGACGAAAATTAGAGTTGGGAAATAAAAACTTTTCATTCAATTGCTGATAGATTTCTCATTTTCTCGTCTCTAAATTGCCGATATTTCAACATTTTCTAGTATAATTTAGTACCTGTAAGAATTTGATGATGTTGCTAGCACCAAAAACTCTATGAGCAATGGTAAACTTGGCAGGGTCAGTAGGAGGAAAATAAGGTGCCAAAACACATTTATCAGCAGCACATCTTCTCCTCAAAATCTTGCAAGCAGCACAAGGACTCATAACAAAAGCTTGAGTAGATGAAGAAGTATGAGCAGTGAAAGTGTCACCAGTAGCAGTCTCCATGTTACTAATAACACTTCCCTTTGTTTTTTTCTATATGTTTGTATATGTGCATTTGAAGTAATGGAATAAGGTTGTGATTTTATAAAGGAAAATTTGAAGATAACATATAAACGTCATGAATTAAATAAGTGATGTCATTGTTGAAAATTGAAATTAGTTAACCAACGTGGCTGCTCTTGGTTTCCCACTTCTTTGTTAGGTGTTTGGATTTTGGCTCATTGTATGAAAACTCTTCTACATGTTTGAAAACCATTTCCAAACACCACAATAATCTCATTGTGTTTTTTTTTTCAACTTCTACTTTTATGACCAATTTTAAAAAAAATAACCACTTAAAATTATAATTATAATAATCACTTCTTCAATAAAATTATAATAATCACCACAAGTAATTTATTTCCATATACAAACAGAAGATTTTGCATTATTCAAGAAAAATCTTTGTGGTTTGCCTAACTTGCCCGGTAACAAGGAAATGCCTTTCATAAAAAAAACAAAAATAAATATATAAATAAATACAAGTTTAATGCTAGTACCATGCTTAAATCTCCATCTCTAAAATTCATAGTCCAAAAAAGAAAAATTATACTCTAAAATTATTTTACGTGTAAAAGAAGCATGTTATGTTATTCCATATGTACATTAGATAGATTAGACATATCATGGCATTATTCTTCACAATTTTGTTTGTTTTTGATTTTTTTTTTTTCAGTTGGCCTTAAATCATATCAAATAGACAACACGATAGAGCAGCCTCAGAGGACAAAGAAAAAATAAACATATGTTCTCCTATTCCTTGTTTGAAAAATCTTTGGTTTATCAATTCATTAACTATTTAATTAACAAATTGATACTATTAACTAAACTTTCCTCTCAAAAACACATCCTATGATGAAACTGAAATGTAACCTTATTATAAATCTCCTAAAATAATCTTAATATAAAGTGAAGAATAATTTAAAATTGTGACATATTCTAAACATGAGATTTTTTTTTGGGTAGAGACTAAACATGAGATTTAATTATTATTATTATAACAATAATAATGAGATAAAGTGAGTTTATTATTTGACGTTGTGCAATTGTGCCAAGTGGCTCATTTAGTACAAATCAGTTGGGAGTAGGATACATTGCTACCACGACAGAGACAACCCTATCTACCAAATGACTATGGTTAATTAATCCATCAAAGATTTAGTCTTTTATTATTCAAAAATTAATTAAAATAAAGAAAATTTTAACTTGTGCCCGCCCTCAAGACACAAGTTTAGAAACCAAATGTAGAAATAATATATTGGAATGCGTGCATTGAATTTAATTTTTAATGTTTTAATGAATTGAATGTATAAAGTTTAAGAGAATATTTCTTTTTTTAAATTTCTTAACATGTGTCCTAAGGGCACAAGTTAACACTACCCTTAAAATAAAGACTATAGTCTCTTATAACTAGTGTCTTTTTGCATAATATGTGGGCGTGCGTGTGTACTATTATAGTATGTGTCTACATGTGTGTGTGCAAGGGACTTAATTGGCCAAAATTAATGTTGGGGGGCAAGGTTGGTGAATGGTCGTTCACCTCTTTCTCTTTGGACACAACCATCTTCTCATAAGAAAAGAGAATCTTTGTAATTAACCAATTCAAAATATTAACCCATTTGAATTGGTCTGGTGGTATTGACATGAGACATGAGAGTCTATTCATTCTCAAGGTCTCAGATTCGATTCTCTTCGATGTCAATTTGGATGGGATAATTTAGCTTATTAAAAAAATCAATTCCAAATATCAAGAATTACTACATTTGTATAAAGTTAGTACTACTACTAGTAGTATGGTTTTAATTTTCCATTCTTCCATGCTAATATACAATATTATTTGATTTGAACTTCTTAATTAAATAGGTATGTGATTTGAAAATTTAAGATTCTAGCTTATCTTCAAGAGTTCAAGTGACTTTGTATTTTTCCACGGCTTAGAAAATTTTAATCCTAAGTTTCAACTTTGAGGTGGAAGCAGTTAGACCTTTGTAATTTGTTTATAACATTTTTTCTTCCTTGTGTGCTCTCTAACCCCTCAAAGAGTCTTTAGCGTGTGGACCTTAAGAAAAGAAGAACATTAGACACCTCTACTTTACGGTTTACTCCCACTATAACTAAGTCATGTTTTTGTCTTCCTAACTTTAAAATAGGCATGTTCATACTTCATATAGTTATTGAAGTAGTAGCTAGTGTAGACACTGAGCAATTTGGTTGTAGTTCATAGAAGGCTGCTAAGTAAAATATCTTGATTGAGTGTGGAAGGAGATAGGGCTATAGGGTTTATTGATCTTTATGCAATGGAGTTCTCCAATAAATGCGATAGTAGTGATGTACTATCATTCTCCTTGAAAGCTTGACTTTTCATCATGTCTCGGATTGGTCTCACAAGATAATTAAAATTAGTCTACTACTCTATCTCTCATTATAAGTGTCAATTGAGTACATGTTTTTGCGTCATAACGAGTTGTCACAATCACACTGGATCACCATAGTTTTGTCAAACTCGCTATGATATCAAATATTAACTTAAGAGTTGTACATGTTGTTCTACTAAGAGAAACAATATTTATTCATTTAAATTTGTGAAGTACATCAAGATCAATATTATTGACGTCTAAGTCGTTGATTCAATATGTAATGGGTTGAAATTGATATATCAATTTGAATTAAACGAATATTGCAACAAGATAAAAAATCAAACAATGCTGCACATTGACGACGAACAAAACAATATCGTACTCATTAAACAAAATCATGAAAAAAATATAAAGAAAAATTAAATATACGTGGAAACCAGTTATTTATATAAAAGAAGACAAAAATAACGTTGAGGGGTGAATTTGGACAACAACAAAAAAAACCAAAACCAACCCCTCCGATAGATGAAGAATGAAGAGATGAATATTTGGTTGATTGAGATAGAAAGGCGGCTGAATATTTCAAATTTTTATATTATTCAAATAAGGTAACAAATGATGCATTGGTCTTTTAAGGTGACAACTAATTTAAAATTGAAAAATATTTTAAATATGAAACTTCTACAAAAACAAAGTGATTATCGACTAGGTACTTCTTCTATCACGAGGGGTTGGGTAGCTCAACAAGTTTGAGGTTGAACTAAGAGAAAATGAGTTGGTAAAATGCACAACAAAGTTGCAATAGAGTGGTTGTATAGCAGCAATTGACAACACAAGATGGAGGAAACCAAATGCATAGTGTTACAAATGTAATGTGGATGTTGAATTCTCAGGATCTTCGAATTATAGGTATATGCATCAGAGATGATCTAGGGAGGTTCGTGTTGGAAAAAATTGAGTGGGTCTCACCCATGACCAACATAGATAAAGGAGAAGCGCTAGGTTTATTATATGCTATTTGATGGGTTAAAGAGTTTCACATCAACAATGTACATTTGAGCTAGATTCTAAAAGAGTGGTTGTTAGCTACCATATCAATAGAATATATGAATCTGATTTGGAAGCTATTATTAGATAATGCATAGATACATTCTCATCTTTTTTCACAAACTCGAATGTTGAATTTATTAGGAGACTGATGAGTCAATAATTAGTCTTTAAATTAGTGTCTTTTATTTAATATTTAAGTTTATTTTAATTAGATTTAATATGTTTTTATTTCCTTCTAGAACTATTTTACTTCAATTGCAAGTTATTATAT
>Ga0228711_1002394_pt1 | contig 28793 bp, 19 predicted proteins | sample MedpolnodulmetaG_2_FD_177996 | JGI IMG/M metagenome (GOLD analysis project Ga0228711, IMG submission 177996) | Root nodule microbial communities from Medicago polymorpha collected in Santa Monica, California, United States - brown nodules | ecosystem: Host-associated > Plants > Roots > Nodule... | reverse complement strand
TTTCCCATGATGGGAAAGTTAATTCAGAACCGTAGATAAAATATTTTTATATTTCAACGGTTCAGATTGTTGACTTGTTAATTGGCAACAACCTTTTGGTGGCAATTATCAAACAAAAAATGGTGACTCCACCAACTCATTAAACAACCTTATCTCAATTTTTTTACGGTAATTGGCTTTTTGTTATTGGCTTTTGTCAACTAGTAATGTGCTAGTAAGTTATGGATTTATCTCAATTTTTCAAGTGACAAAAATATTGAAAAAAAATCAAAAAATTCATCAGAGAACAACGATTCATTCTTTTTACATAAAACTGAAAAAATATATGGTGATGGTTATTGTTATCTTTTTTACATAAAATTGAAGAAAAAAAAATCGTCAAAAAATCTAAAAACTCATAAAAATTCCCAGATCTTCATACCTTCATAGAAAAAACCCATAAACTAAATTCATTCTTTTTTTAAGGGTGACTGAATGAATGTGATTTAATGAAATTTAATAATTGTTGAATGTTTTATCTCCTCTTCTCTCTCATTCACATCATGGTATCCCATGCTTCCACTCATCCCTTTGATTAACCTTAAACATCACCATCACTGTTACCCCCAAAAATCATTATATACTCCCCATTCCCAGGCTAAATGCCACCAGAAAGAAATAAAATTTAAGTACTAACTTCAATAAGATGATCAATAGCATATGCCAAACACAACACTCTCCTTTGTTCTCAAGACCTAGCATATGCCAAATTAGGCCTCGAATAAACCATTGGATACATCATGCTTCCAAGTTAGACCTTGAGGTGATTGTATTTATGAAAATTTGAAATGATTTGCAATTGGCGTTGCAATTGGTTTTGCACATTCCTTTCCAAACTTCATAAGAACTTTCTCTATGTAGCTTGCTTGTAATAGTTCAACTCTGATCTCTCCTGATATTAATCGCCACGGCCAATGGTATTTTGGAATCCCCTAAATGCTTCAATTCAAATTCATAATTCAACTGCTGCTTCAATTTGTTGATTTCCAATGAAGTAAAGAGCATGTCATCAACATATAGAAGTAAGTACACATGATCTCCAACTTCTGATTTTCTCATGTACACACAACTATAATGTTTGGCTCTATGTTAAACATAATGAATTCTTCAAAAGACAGAAATCATCTTATTTCTTAGACTTCATAAACAATGGGCTGCCTTATGAGGATTTTTTCATCTAACTAACCATGTAAACTTATTGTTTTTACATCATCAAAATGCAGAAGCGGTGCACATAAGAGCCACTATTATCATTAAATTCTTTCAACATAACCACATGTATACCTTTGGTCACTTACTTCTATTCTCTTATTCTTAAAAACATTTTAAAGCAGAACAATAATGATGGAAACATTCAAAACGTACAAAGCAAAGTGATCCACATAAAAGTTTAAGAGTAGTAAAATAGTAAATAATCAAGTAAACCAGAAGCACACAGTGATTGAGTGATAATGATTTAGTGAAACTACCTCATACCCTTTAATTCCTCTCCATTATTAATATTAGTTGATAATAATTGGCACCACCAGTAGTCAGAACAAGGGCATTATTGTATCACATAAGAACAATGAGATGAGAGAAGCACCTTTCTGTGTGGGAGCAAAGTAGAGATATGAGAAGAAAAAACCAGAGAGGAAGTCCTAAAGGGAGATAAAAAGTATAAAAACATATATAAGAACATAGAGGCCAATCAAATCAGGAAAACAAATCAAATATAAGACAATTTTTGTTTAGGAACAGCCTTTTTGTGTTAGGTTTATTATTTGTGTTTTCTTTGATTTGTATCACATGATTCATTAGAATCTAATTATGATGGTCATTACTTATTAAATCCCAGAATCAAGTTTATGTATTGTTATATTCTTTATTCCAACATAAATGCTAAATGTTATAAAAACAAATCCAATATCAAATACTCTTGGAAAAGTAACTAACATTAAAAAAGCAACTAGCTTATTTGCTTGCTACCCAAGTAAAGTCTGGAAGCCATTCACTCTCTTCCTCAAATAAATATCCCCATCAACTCTCCCCTCCAATTCGTTGCACACAGCGGCAATCCTTACCTTTTCAATGGCTTCTGTCAAACTCTTCCTCTTCCCCGATCTGCTCTCGAAGTCTCTCCTTCATCCCATCACTTTTTATCTCCTTTGCCCTTTTGCCTTTTCCATTTACCGCTCTTTGAAGTCCATGCAACCTCTTCTTAGCCCAGTCGACTCTTCCCCCTCACCCCAATTTTCTCTTCTCATGTAATTGTTTCTTCTAATTTAACACATTATAATATCTTAAATTTCTATTAATTTGTTTTGATTCATTGATACTTAAACTTTTCCTTTGTTTTATTGTTTTTAGTTACTCACTCTCTTTTCTTATATTGGATTACGAAACAAGTCTTTAGCAAGCTGGATCGATGCCTCAAATAAGTCCTTGCGAGAGAGACAGAGGATTCTCTGCAGCTCAATATGTATCTCCGTGGACGCTGTAAGGAAGATGTGAAGATATTTGTGGATTCGAACACTCTTAGCATTACAGATACTAAACAAAGTAAGAGAGGTCGTTATGGTCGATTCTTTGGGAAAGTTGATTTAACTGGTAAATGTTGCAAGATTGATCAGGTTACAGCTGAGATGAAGGAGGATTTGCTTAAGATTCTTTTGCCTAAAATGAAGGAAGAGGAAGAGGAAACTCATGAAAGGAACATCAACAACAACGATGTGATTTTTGTCAAGGTTAAATAGAAGAAAATGATCTTTTCATTAGTTATCTTTATTGAGTCATGTTGTTTTCTCTGATTTTAGGTTTTGACGGTGACTAACTAGTGTTCTTGTGTTAATCATTTAGACTTCGACTTTTCATTGCAATAATATGAATTTAGCTTTTTGTAGATTTGATTGTAAGTTCTTTGAAGAATGTCATGCTTTAAGGTGTATGGCTATATAGTATTAGTAACCTCACATGTATTTTTTTAGAACATAATCCCACATCGGATAAAAGATAGTCTCAACGTGTATTTATAAGTGGAGGTAATTCTCACCTCATTGACTGGTTTAGTTGATGTGTTTTGATCTAACATAAATTTCAAAGCATTCATAAATTAAATTAGTTTTTGTAAATAAATCAAAATCCGTTCTCTTTATAAACAATTTGTTCCTTTTTACTTTAATACAACATTGTTCGTATTAGAGTATGACTATTCTTATTAAAATGTTAAATAATATTATAAAATTTTAAACACAAAAATAATGAATAGATAAACCATCCAACCCATCCTTATGATTGAGATGTAGTATCAACAATTTGCCCCGGCAAAAAAACCATCTCTGGCTGCAGATTGGACCAATGTCTAGAATTTGTGTAGTTTAATTACTTTAGACTAAACTTAGATATTATCAGAACAGTTTATAATTTTCTTGCACTTTTGTTGATAAACTACCCCCTCTTCTAATTACAATGAATTATGGTATTGAACATTTATTGTATCAAAAAACCATGATTGAATTGTTGAGAGAATCACCAAAGATGTTTTTACATCGAATTCATCGGTGTGGTTTAAACCAAAGTGTATCATTTGGATTATGTAAAGCTTGAATGACCTCATCAACTTAAATTGTAACTGAGATTGTTCCCAAGTGTCTCGACAGATGGATGAGAAGAAGTGTTTTTCTTTTAATATGCTCTATTGTTATGTTGGCGTTTTCTCTTCTAAGTTTTGATCATTTTGGGGTGCCTTTTTTCTGAATTTCAAGTTATGATAACCTTCATTCCAAAAAGGTATCTTACCTTTATTGGAGTTTTGATTCACAAAACCTCTCCCCATCTTTTTTTTGGAATTTTACCATTTGTTGTGTTAGATTCACTCGAGGCCTTATAGTCTTATGACTTGCCTTGGTGGTAAATCAGAGTTTAATTCTCTAACCATAATATATGTTTTGCTGAGTTTCTTTGACTTTTTTCTGTGATAATCATCAATTGTGATACTTTAACCAATTTTAAATATGAAGATAAAATACCACATAAGATCAAAGTTTTGGATTCGGGACCAAACTTACAAAATAATAACAATTATTTGTCATGAGTTGTTTTGTCATGTACCCTAATAACTATGTTTTTCTTCATATTATGAAGTTTTAATTGACTTGGGATATCTCTTTTCAATTAAATAAGTGAGTGTTTGTCCGTAGAGCTTAGCTCAACTGACAATGCCGATACGGCTTCACCTGGGTCCAAACTCGAGACCTTAGAGTTTGTGTGAGTTTAAGGTGGTTAGCCATTTCAAATAAATTATTTTGATGTAGTCTGCTGAAAATTGTTTCAATAAATCCTTAGTACATGAAGTATCATCCATCTCATATCTTCTCCATCATTATTTACTAATGAAATCTCAGCATGGTTCCGTTTATTCTTAATATGTAGTTTTGAGCTACAAATCCACCATAATTATATGATCTAAATTTCGTGAGCCGTTGACTGCCATTGATAATCACGTCAAACTCATACTTAACACTAGGTTGCGAAATAAAACAACCTCCCGAAGCTACCACAGTACAAAGAGCCATCTATGCTAATTTGTTTCAGAACCTGAAGGACAGAAACTATAATAAAATTTGATTAGAGATCAATATTGGAGGTCATATATTTGTGAGGATCTCAAACACATTTAACATTTGGGTCATGCTAACCGGTGTCGCCGGAACACTTATTAAGGATGTTAAAAAAAGAAATTATTATCATAAAATGAAAAACTTTTGACTTTTCTAGTATTAATTGCACAATTTTCAATACAATAACTACTATATAATTTCATTTTTAGATTCTTTAATATTTTATTCAAATACAAGAGAAATTACATTATTGTTAGAGATCAATAATATCACAATATTGTTTGAGCTTACATTATTTAAGTAAAGAAATAAAAAAAAAATATTAACCTATGCATTCTACGACTTTTAATTCTCGTAATTTTATTTAGAATTGTGAGGATGCAAAGATGCAGAATTCAAATTTCCAATACCAAAATTTAGTTATGTCCACGTGGAACAACATTGTGTCTCATGCTATCTCCTGATGGCGGAACACGTTCACCTTTTGGTAACATTTCAAAATTCAAATGTGTTCGATGTGCTAGTGGAGACAGAGGAGTAATCGATTTTGGGCTGAATCCTGATGTTGGAACATACACACCATTTCGCAACATTTCAAAATTCAAATTTGTGTGATGTGCTAGAGGATGTGGAGGAACATTTGGTTTTCTGTTAGGCAGTGATGGGGCAGTAGAGACACCTTTTGATAACATTTTAAAACCATGATCACCCAAAACAAGAGAAAAAAACAAGTAAAACAAAGTACAGACCCAACAAACCTTTGAAAATTCCATCTCTCCAATTTGAGATTTAGGTGTGCAAAAACATCATATAAATGTAGTATTTTTTACTGACTTTTAATGTGATGTTTATTGGCTTATTAATTTTTTTATTGACTTTTAATGCGATGTTTATCAGAGATGCAGATGCTCTGATATAGAGATTTTTTCTAAGGAATGCTCTAATATAGAGATAAATGTAAGAATAATCGTATCATCACATGCGATAAATTAATACTACATCCTCTCAAAAAAAGTTAGTAATATTTTACGTGAAAACATAATTACATATATCTATGTAAATATTTCCTAAAAAAATATATATCTATGTAAATCTGTTATTACTTAACCTATACCACAAATAGAGAGGATTCTAACTCATTGAGTCAAGATCCTCTCGGGATAGCAATAGGTACCCTATGAGTAGGGTACTATAATGCTCTTCTCCATACCACATCTGTAAAAAAATACATGTACCCGACTCCGTATCTTAGTGAACAATAACTTTAATGTTATTTCCCATACGCTATGCGTACCTTAGGGCCCATACCCGCACTTTAATTATGTAAGACAATAAAAAATCACAATTGAAAAAAAACTATCGTCCAAAAAATTTCAAATCAACTCATAAAATAATAAGAATCGTAGTATTTAACCAAATAAAAAACATTCAAAATATCTCTAAAAAATTGTACACCAACAAGAGAAAGCGGTTAATTTTTTTTTTTTTGGTACAAGAGAAAGTGGTTACTCTATTAAGTAGTTTTTAGGTGTTTAAGCTTTAATAGCTAAATAAATTAATTAATTATACACTTAAAATAAATAAATTATATATCTTATTGTATAAATATGTATATGCGGGTTGTGGGGTTGAGTAGTATATTACCCTTACCCACACCCATACCCATCTAAATTTGTGATAATTACCCGTTCCCAAGCTCGGACCGTTGAAGGCAGGGTTTTACTTTACCCATTATGGGTATTTTCGCAGGTACCCATCAAAGCATGGGTTCAATTGTCATTTATACCTCTCCATTTTAAATATCTTCAATTTCTTTCATTTGGTGAGATATAGACACAATACAATTTTAAAATAATTGACGATAGTCAGGCCCATTTGTTGGTACGACCTAAAATTTACTTTTTGTGTTTATATCTTTCTAACAATCTCCATTTATTTTTAGAGTAAATTACACTCATATTCCCTTAAAGATACACTAGCTCCATTAAACAGTAAAATTTATACTCTCCCTCCCTTAAAAATCCTTAATTTGCATGAATGTGGAATTAAAAATAAACAAACATTATATAATTTGCATAATAACGATAATGTGTATCTATAAGACATTGATTCCAAATTGATGAAATTGTAGCAATAGTCTTTTTTTTTGACAAAAATAATCGATATCCATTCATTCAAATTGATAGAGTACATCGATACAATACAAATCCAAATTTGCTAAAAACAAAAATGATGAATCTATGAACAAACTCACAACATCCATGTTAATAGCATAAAACAACAAGTATCTATGCCTACAAATATGACAAATATGACTATATTCATGTCTCCGGAATACTTGTCATTGATCGGATTTGCCCTTGCTTAAAGCTAATCTTTCAACCTGAATCAAATAAACGCCGCACAAAGACGGGAAATCAAAAACACACCGCACAAAGAGGGGAAATCAAAACAAACAGAGTCGTTCAAAGACGACAAAATCACAAACACAAACGAAAGAAAACAGAAAATATGTGAAATCACTTATTCAATTAGGATAGAAGGAAAAACAATTCGGAGGGGTGATTTTTGGGTCAAAATTGACCCTAAATCACCCCTCTGAAAAGAAGAAGAAGAAAAGGGTGACGACTAGGGTTTGAGAAAGAGAGGAGAGAGAGAGGAAGAAAGGGGTGACGGCTAGCATTAGTAATCACTCTTTGGAATTGTAACAATAGTCTATAATCATCGGTACAAAATTACAAATTATTATAATAGATTAAGAAGATTTGTGAAGATTTAAGGGAAGTGGGCTAGTTATCATTCATAATCTTCTTGTATAATCTCTTTTATACTTCTACCCATAAGTGCTTATTTATGAAAAGTGATTATTATGATTTTAATTGGTGAAATTCGTGCTTATGCTTTGATGTAATGTTTGGGTATGTGAATTTGATGTTGATTAAGTTGTTGATGATGAAATTACATACTCAAGATGTGTATATATGTATACTTTATGTTTCCATTCAAAATTGATAAAATAAGATGTTGTTGTTGATGAATTAGTGATGAATTCATGATTAGTTGTTGTTGTTGTTATGAGATATTATTGTTGATGATTGATTCCATGGGTAATCATAATCTTAAAGTTTGCTATGAATTTGTGTTGTTCTTGCGGGTTTTATGAAAAATTGGGTCAAATGGTGAGTTTTGTTGAAATGATGTCTTGAATCAAGTTTCATATGGTTTTGAGTCCCTTTTTATGTTTATAAACGTTTGGACAAACTTTGGGATTAAATTTGAGCTTAGGAGATTCGAAATCGAGATTTTAGGGTGAAAAATGGAGTTTTCCCGAGAGCTACCTGTCATGGCTCGCCGTGGCGAGTAAGTTGGTCGCCATAGCGAGTGATGCAGATGTCTAGCTCGCCATGGCGAGGGATGTGGTCGCCGTGGCGAGCTGCACAGTGCATCAACTCGTAATTTTGTCGTTTTGGGTCTTTGGGATTGATCCTAACCATTCCAAACTGATTCTTTTGATGTGATTAAATGTAATCAAACTTTCTAAACCTCTGTAAACATCAATTGAATTGATTTGAACTTGGTTTGATGATTGTATCTCAAACTTTTGAAGATGTCCAAGATGTCGATTGTTTTTCGAAACTCGTTTTCTCAAGGAAAAAGGAGTAGGGTTAAGGGTGTATATTGATTTTATGATTTCTAAAAATGGTCGAGATTGGTTTTGTTGTGTTTTGAATGATTTTGCTTTGAAAATGGAATTCTTTTGAAAAAGTAACAACGAGAGACGGCTTTGCATTTTTTCTATGATTCCGTTGTAATTAGCCGGTGAAACGCACATGTATACTCTAATGCACTCATATGTGGTCTAAGTGTATACATAGTTGAGGCATTGGACCTTGTTTGCTTGGTTTTAATTCATTTGTTCCACTTATTTTAAAGTTGTGAATTGAGAGACGAACCTTGTCAAAAGTAATCTTTAAAACCCAATACTTGGCAAATCTTTTGTGTATAGTTTGATATGACTATACGAAGATGTATGAATGGCTTTTAAGTGTTGAATATGATGTTTATCATAATGTGTTGTATTTTCTCCTTTACTTGAATTGTGAGAAATTGTATGAAGTTGTTATGATGTTGGTTGATAATTGTGATAATAATCATGTTAATAATGATAATGTGGTGATGACTCTTATTTGAATTGTGACTTGTTGATTGTATGGACGTAAATACTTGATAATGCAATTGTTGTTGAAGTTTATCAATGTAAATGGAGGTGATCTCTTACATTGTTGTTGTTGAATATATATGAGGTGATTTTGCATTGTCGAGTCTTTGCTTGTATGTCAATGCATCATAGTCATATTGAGTCATATGTGTTGTAAAAGGGTGGTGAACTTTTACTTCGTTGAAATGTAAGACGGGTGTGAAATCTTACATATGATGTTTTTGTTGCATCATGAGGTGGCGACCTTTGTTGTTGGTGACGGTACCGCATGCATCTAGAAGAGTCTGGTACATTGCATGCATTTGAATAATTGGTGAGTGATGTCATAGTTGAATATGTGACTTGGTGAATTTGTGCATTGGTGAAATTATTGAATGTTATGATTATGTGGATTGGTGTATATGTACATTGGTGGACTTTGTTGATGGTTGCGAATGATTGAGCTATGTTCTATTTGCATGTCTTACTTGCTTGTGCTTGTACACTTGATGAATACATTTGATGATAATTATTTGAATAATTTGAAGTTTAATTATCCATTATGTGATTGATTTGAAGCTAACCCCTAGTGGTTTTGGCCGCCTACCTATTTGTATGAATGGGTAGACGGAGTGCAGGAGTAGTTTGCTTGTTTGGTGAGTTGTTCGAGGATAGCGGAAGCTTCCTCTATTTATCCGTTTCGATGTCTTAGATTAGGATCTAATCTTGGATGTCAGTCGTTATCTTTATTTCGGATTTGTTGATGTTGTTGAGATTTTACCCTTATGTCAGGATTTAGAGATTTTATGTATTGATATATTTGAAGTTTATAACATGTATACTTGGAGATGTATGCTATATATCTGATGCGTAGTTGTTTGAATTTTTATGCATGTTATATTATGGAAAACTTTTGCAGACGTAGTGTCTATTTATTGAATAAATGTTTTATTTGCGTGTTTTTATCGCTTTAATAGGAATATGGCGTTATATAAGACATATGTGTTCTAGTTGGTGGATATGGTTAAATTCATCTCTTGAAAATGAATTTTTGGAAAACATCCTGGTGAAACTTCTTCCTTCTACGAGTGAGATCATTAACCTATTATGTACATTGTCATGTGGTGGATTTGTCTAGGGTTTAGTTGGCCGTAAGGTTATGATCCTAGTATTCCTCTCCTCTTCGGATGGGATGGGTGATCCTGATCTGAGGTTAAATGATTTTTTAGTGTTATTTTAGTTTTCGCTCTTCTTTCCAATGGAGGGGGATCCATTTGTCGTCGTCATCACTCTACTAGAGTACTTCTTGTACTCTTTATAAAAAGCTTTATAAAGGTTTGGGATCGCAACTTGACGTAGTCGGAAGCAAGGATTAGCAAGCGCTAAACCTAGATAGAAAAAGAACAAACTTCCAAGCGACAAACATGTGAAAATAGGGTTTCAGAATCCACCAGAAATTGAGAAAACTCTATAAAATATTATTGAATGAATAAAAGTTGTCTCTTAGGCTAAAATTGTTAAGCTTAAATAGGAAAATAACAAAACCCTAATGGGCCGAAAATAACAAACTGAAACAAAAACTAAAAATTACTAAAATTGGGCTAAAATAAAAATACCATAAAATTACTAGAACCCCTCCTACATCAATTTCATCCACCTCTGAAGAACTCGACCCTGAGTTCTTATTTTGATAAAGAGCTTCTCATGCATGTTAGCTCCTCCAATGAACAAGAGCACATCCACCCGGATCCCATTGGTTTAACTGTGAGGGTCCCTTTTTGTAGACAAAACATCCACTGAGAAAGGTACCAACAATTGCTTCTGCAAATGGATGGCTTAACTTGCTCTCAATGCATGACACCCAGTAAATCAATGTCGTCCGAAAGAGATTGAAAATTTGTGATCGCAAATTCATCCTTTTTATGGTACTAGTTTTGTCAAAAGCCATGACCTTAAATTTTGCCATAGTTTCAAGAGAATGACCCCCCGTCAATGTCTTCTCATCAACTTCACAATCACCATCTATAACAACTCCATCAATAGGTATAATCTCTCCCGCTTTAATTGCTAAAATTGTGTTTACTTTCACCTCATCCTTTTGATATCCACGTTCTGCTTTTGCTTCGATTTGCACAGGGGCGTTAGCTATTTCCTTGTGTTTTTTTTATCTTCATCAAGTTTAGCCTTTAATGCTTTATGATCCTTTTCAATAGATTTAGCTGAATTGACTTGTTCTCGTAAAATCTGTAGCTTATTCTAGTGATTCGACATTATCTCGTAAATATCAGTTTTCTCCACCTTTGAAGAACTTGAATCCTCAATAATTCGATTGTTTCCATCGTGAACCATAATTGGTTCACCTCCCTTGTTCCGATTGTTTCTGTTGTTGATGATTTCGTCAACCTTAACTGTCAACGCCACCATCTGATCTGACATAACTTTACCCACTCTGCCCTCGTTATCTTTTGATCTCCCATGGCTGATCACGTTAGAAAAAAAAACAGGAGAAACCTGCTCTGATATCAACTGACGCAGTTGGAAGCGTAGGCTAGCAAGCGCTAAACCTAGATAGAAAAGGAACAAGTTTGCAAGTGACAAACTTGTGAAAATAGGGTTCTGTAATCCACCAGAAATTGAGAAAACTCTAAAATATTATTGAATGAATAAAAGTTGTCTCTTAGGCTACAACTATTAAGCTTAAATAAGAAAATAATAAAACTCTAATGAACCGAAGATAACAAACTGAAACAAAAACTAAAAATTACTAAAATTGGACTAAAACAAAAATACTATAAAATTACTAAAGAAACCCTCTTTCGTCATAATTCTCTCGTGTAATCATAACAAAATGACTCATGAAAAGAAAAAAGATGTAGCAGCTCCAAATAATCATAGTATCAGATAATTGCAAATTGCAAAGCCTTTTTTGCAGCTATATGTAGAGATACCGTAGGTTACCAAAAACCGGACCAATTATTTAGCATTATCTTTTTTGCAGGTTTGTAGAATGACTTTACATGAGACAAAACTTTTGACATAAGAAATAACGTTTCCCATATTTTCTAATACGAGATAACATTTTTTAAAGTAAGAAAGTCACGTTTTATATATTTACTGTAAATATTTTTTTGAAACTTTAGAGAAAAATTCCAGTCATTGTTTTACGATCTTTGATTGATTTTTTCTTTTAAATTTCGTGAGAAAAAAAATGCAGGTAAATGGTTGGCATTAGCTTGGATTTTCAGCACATAGTGACTATAATATCTAAGACATTTCAGGGAAGAAAGAAAATATTTATTTATTGAAGCAAACACGATTCAAAGCATGAGAAATAAATCATGTCTGTTCTTATAATCAATCAGGCCATCATGTGAAACCAAAATATAAACAACCATGCTATAACAAATAGTAAATTACATAAACTCAAGTTCCAATAATGATTTTTATTTTGGCCACCAACTTCTCATGAGGAGGAAGTGTCTCCTTAACCAGAGGATGTTCCTTCAGGGCATTCACCCACATGAAAAAATTTGGCATCTTTTCGGGCGTGAAGATCTCTATGTCACAGGCCTCTTGAAATGCTTTGTAGGTGCAAGAAGCCGCGGCTACCACAATGTCAAGGAGCCCCAGTGTTTCGCCGTTGAAGAATTGGAATTTCTCATTAAAATCTTTCTTGACCCCTTCTTCAAACACCACAAGTATCTCTTCCATGTCTTCTGCAGCTTTCTTTCTCTCGTCTCCTCGTGATTGGAATATGCGGTGGCTACTAGGAATGATCTAAACATTGCCAAAATAAACGTACGTTATATATGTTTGAGTGGTTAAAACTTAAAACATAGGTTTAAATGTGACAAAACGAGGCAGACCAATTTGAGTCGTAGGTGCGAACCTTAATCCGTCGTACTTAAGTAATTGGTGTTCTAACAATTATTTTAACGACTAAGGTCTTTTCACTATAGTCATGAATATATTAAAAGCACAATGATATTTTTAATCTTGTGTCTTCTCTTAATAATTTTAGGAACCAAATTGACTACCAAGATAAATTTTTTAGAATTTTGATACATGAGATGAGATATTACAATGACAACTCTTCACTTTTAATGATCAAAATATTTATTTACTCAATAACAAATTATTTGTAAAACACTTTAAAAAAGACAAATTATACGTAAAAATAAGTAGACAAGGGTTAACAAAATAAAAAATTAAGTAGAAAACATCATCGCAAATATAGAAGAAAAGTAGAAAGAAAGTAATGAATGATATGTACTTTTTGATCAAAGTAGTTGGCCCAAAAACGAACTTTAGCCCTTTGATAAGGATCCTCTGGCAACAGTTTGGGACTATAATCCCAAATCTCATCGATGTATTCAAGAATGATTTGTGACTCACAAATTGATCTTCCTTTGTGCAAGAGAATTGGGACCTTTTTATGAACAGGATTGTACTTTAAGAGGGAATCACTTTTGTTTCTCAAATCCTCCTCCACATACTTGTAAGGTATACCCTTGAGTTTAAGGGCTAGTTCTACTTTGGTGCAGTAAGAGCTAGCCCAGTTTCCCAACAACACAACTTCACTTGTTTCTTCACCCATTGGATATGATGACTGTTGTTTGCTAATTATGTGGGTTTTATAGCTTTCATGCGCAAAATTTTGATTTTTTTTTAATGTCTAGTTGATGATTATTAATTATTTTTTCTGATATTGGTCCATAGTCAAAATGAGATAGTAGTATAACATATCATAATCTTAAATGCATTTTGTTTCGTATATTTTTGTGAGTGCCTTGGTGGAAGATAAATGTAAATACATTTATAAATGTTCGTTGAGCTCCAATATCTTTCTTATATGTATTGGATTAGGACTTATCCGCTAACCCTAAATTTTATTATAAAAGTAAAATAATATAAATTCATTTTGTAAGCTGTAGCTTGAGTGATTTGATAAGCTTGAGGGTTGTAAACGAATGGGAGAATGTATCCAACCCTCTCGAAATTTTTTAGTCTGAAACCTATTTCATGACTTCCTTAGTGATGGGGTCACCGATATTTTTTTAATACAATGAAAAGTGAGAAAAGTAAATTCAAAAGATTGAATTGTTGTTTAATTTTTTTTATTCTCAAATAAAACATTTTTCTCTCAAAGAGTTTTATACTTGTACACATCTTGAAGCTAAAAGCATCCTAATCTCCGATGATGCAAGTTTGAATAAAACTTGATAAGAAGACCAGACGATAAGAAAGGGATGTTTTATATATTTATTATTTTTGCAACATCGACGTATGATCATATATGTGCTTAGCATCCAACAGGTGGAAGTGTTTAACACTGATTCGATGCCGTAATATGTGATTACATTTAATATATGCCATTATTTCAAATTATAACGGGTGCCAAGTTATTAAGGTGTGTTTGGAGTGAGGATTTAGGTGGGGAAGGAAGGGTAGGGGATGAGAGAGTTTACTTTTATTTTTTAAATTACGGACTATACATCATGTTTTTCTAAAATAAATTAAGTGTGATTGAAGTATTATATGATCCTTTATCATGTAAATATGTTAACTTTTAAAAAAACATTTTATAATGTCCGTAATTTAAAACTGAAAAGTAAACCATCCATTCCTTCCTAAATCCTCCATTCAAACACGCCAATCTAGTGCATGTACTTGTGTTAGTGCTTTCATAGTTTATTATATTTATACAACTGTACAATTGAAACTTTAGATAAGAAAAAATGCTAGTAGGAATAATGACTTTTACCAACATTAAAATGAACTAAGATTCTTTAAGCAAAGTCTTGAGTACGAGCCTTGTTAAACAATGTTGCATCAAATCTGTCCGCAAGGGTATTGAATCAATGATAAAATCAACTAATTAGGTAGCCTGTTAAAAATATTATGCGATTATTTTCACGTTACCATTTTTTTTAATAGGCTAGGAGAAAAGACAAACATCAGAAAGAAACCTTTGGAACAAGTGATTATTTTAAGGGAATGACTCCAAAATAATATTGTCACTTTGTAATATTAATTTTGTTGGTTGTAATATTTCCGTCATTCAAATAAATTAGGAAAGGAAAAGGTATGGAGGCTAGACAGTTATGTGTGAGACTTTTGAAGTTCAATAGTTGCAAGGTCTAAGTTGAGATTTCATACAAAATCAAGGACCTTTTTGGTGATTCACTGTTGTACGATTGTTTGGTTAATTTTCAAAGAATCCTAATCAAACATTAATAGCTAATTACATCACTTTCATATCAGGAATTTCAGTATACAATATTTGGGATTCCTCTTGTGTATCACGTGGCATATTCTAGTTCCAATGTTACTTTATAAATGTTTTATTTAATATATTTTTTTAAAGGGTGTGCCACGTGACGCATTCTAATTGGACAATGATATATACAATTATGGTACACAAGTGCTCTCCCAATATTTGAGTAATAGTGAGAATACGGACTACTTTTTTTTTCTTTCAATACTTACTCTTATATTAGAGAAAATTATCCACAATTTATGTGCAACCCAATTTCAAAATGATGGTGGGATCCACATCAATTTTTACAAAATAAGAAACTGAATGTTGGAAAGAAAGCGTTAATTGTTCTTAACACTCCTCATAATATAAGAAAATTGTTATTTGAACATCTAGAAGTTGACAACATATTTGACATGTATAAAAAGACATCATTTATAATTATTGATTTAGCTTAGAGAGAAAAAATCAATAAAAAACAAAATTGTATCTACGACGTACAAATACAGTGTTGGACAACAATATTGTTTTGTTGTCAAATAACATTTCTCTAATATAATGAGCGTTTAGATAGACAACAAACTTATTTGTTTATCTCTTTTCAGTTTCATTTTGAAAATCTCCCATTGCAGTCAAATTTCCATTCCATAACATTTGAGTTCACATATTTCCTCAAGTTACAACTTTTTTTTCTTCAAAGTACATTAAAATCAACTAAAAAATAAAAATAGAAGTTCTACATGCTAATGTAAAATTGAACACAAATCAAAGTTAAAAAAAGGTCAGAATCACTAGTACTCACTTCCTACTATAGAAGCTAGCTAGAAAAAATAAGTGCTTCTAGATTCTAATTATGTAAAAATAAAAGGTACAAATTAAGTGTAGCACTTGGTTGTGGAATAACTAGAGGGAACATCAATAGGACAAAATGAAGTATCCCAAAGCAAATTTGACTTCCATGCATCACCAATATTGAAATTCATCAATTCTTGTTCATCAATACGAGGCATATTCACATTAACATTATAAGGTACCTTAACCAATGCATTATTATCATATTGGTTACCAAATGGTAATGAGTAGTCACTAAATTGCTCTTGCAACCCACCATTCATGAAATTTGTAGTTGCAACCTCATCACATGTCTTGTTAAAATCACTAAGCATTGAGGATGATGACATATTCAACAACATTGATGAAACATCCATTGTAGATTTGGAAATAATATCACTATTAGTGTTAGATGTTTCAAGTGGAGATGATGATGAGAATATCAAGTTTGTATTAAGATCTTCATTTGAAATGGGCAAGTGATGAAAGCCTTTATGTAGTAATGGACTAATAATTGATTTATAAGGGGTAACATCGATATCAAAATTTTGGCTATCATTGTTGTTAGTGTAGAAGTGATTGGCCAAGGATGTATTCTTTGTCAATGACATGTTGCTTGAACAAAATTGGGTGATTTCTTGATTTTTGGTTAGCATATTAGAGGTTCTTGTTTCAGATAGGGAAGAAACCCAAGAGTGAGACAAAGCTCTTTGAGCCGTAGAATTTGTTTTCTTGAATATTCTACAGATAGCCCATGATTCCTGCATGTTAAAAGACAAGTTAAAGAAGTCCATATATTATATTTACAACCACAAACAATTAAAACCGAAGTTAAAAAAAAATAATTCATATACATCATACCATACAAAATTTTGTATCAATCAATCAATTATAACCGCCAAAATCATTAAAAATGTTTGACTTAATTCATAACTACTTTTAAAGTCATATATATGACCAACTATTATATGTTGACAATGTCAACAAGTTTTTGATACTCCCTCTATCTCATTGCAACCGTGTCATTTAAAATATTTGTCTCAAATTATTTACACTTTAGATTACAAATACAATATTTATTTATTTTTAATTTTTTTTGTTAACAATACCCTCATTTAATTAATTGGTCAAATTAATATAGATATTTTAGGCACACAATTTTTAACTACATATTTCAACATAAACTAATCATTTTCATACAAATATACTTGGAATTAGAGGGAGTTCATGCAACCTATGTTGACATCATTGTTACATTTGACTGCTATTCTCCATATTATCAAGGATCGTAATGCGAGTGCATTGAAAATTATAACTTTGCTAAGATAATGATAAAATTTGGATTTGGATTAGGTTTTACTCACATTAGCAGGAATGGTTTTCTCTAAGTACTTCTTTGGTGAAAGTGGATCTATGAGAGAAGGTAGCCTGAACTCATGCATCATCCAGTCAGTTTTGATTCCTTTAGCAGCTCTACCTTTGTAAAAGACTAAGGATTTCTTTAGGCCAATGCACTTAGAACCTTCTGAGGAGTAGATAGGTTTATCTGTCCCTGTGGCTTTCCAGAATCCAGCTCCAGTTACCCTATTAGGCCTTGCACTGTTTCTGTATTTTCTGTCTCTTGGACAGTAGAAATACCACTCTTTCTCTCCTGTACTTGCAAACTCTGCACACACACAATCATACAAACATATTAGTACTTGTGACACTGTTTAGCATAGTTTATGGAAAGTGGAAATTGCTTATGACAAGTCTTTAAGCTTTTTTTAGTTTATTTCGATAAGCTCTCCAGGATAACTTATGAAAACAACTTATGACTTTTTTGTTGATAAAATTTAGAGACATGCAAAACATCAACATATCATGCGAACATCCCAACTAGGTTAGCACCTTAACTATTATCAATCTTCTATTGTATGCAAGCCTATATCGAACCAGTTTGACTTTTGTAATAGAAATATCTTATATATAAGTATTTATATGGTACACTTAATTAAGTTGTTTACCTAAAGAGGCTAAGTTCAGCTTGAAAAAAGTGCTTATAAAAGGTTATATATGTGAAGAACCAACAAAGATATATGTGTCTTGTCTTACTTGGAAGATCCCATGGATCATATTTATAGATATCAAGCTGCTTGATGAGCTCAATAGACAGAGGCCTTTGTTGAACCTTTCTCTTTAGGTAAAACCCAACAAGCTCTTCATCAGTTGGATGAAACCTAAACCCTGGTAAGATAACTTCATCAAGTTTTTCACCATCATTTCTTTCTTCCATATCTAAACCTATTTTCTTCTACAAATAAAGCCTAACTATACTAACCCTATTTAGGAATATTTTTAACCAAAACTAGCAAAGAAAAAAAAAACAAGACTAGAAAACAAGGTAGAAAAGTGGAAGATGTTTTCAAGAGATGGTTGAAAGTTTTGAAAAACAACAACAATAACCCTAGAAGTTCATGAGATATATGTGAAGTTTTTCAAAGCTTTGAAGACAATGAAGAGTTAAGTGAGAGTGAAGTTTTTGAGTTAATTTGAAGTCATTATATGCTTCCTGATAAGGGGTCTGCCACCGAAGGATCAGCCACTTTTTCTGGTGACTTTTAAAGCAGTGTGTGTTTTGCGAGGATTGCTTAGATTTGGTTTATGACAACAAGCAAAGGGCAATTGGTCTTAATTAAAAATGAACAATTACCAAGAAAAATTAATTCAAGTCAATAAGAGATCACTATACTATAGATTTTATTATACGTACTTTTTGTTAGCAAAGATATCCTCACATACAATTTCACAAGATAATTGAAATATATTTAAAAGGCTAACCTATTACATCAAATGATTTTTCATAAGTACGGTCAAATACCAATCATTTCGATCAAATGTATGCGAGTAGACTCCTAATATCTATCTCTTATGCCACATTATGTATCATAGTACAATATTTTTCTCTTAAATTTTTTAAATGAATTGGATTTTAGTTTTAGGTTTACTTGAGTTGGGAATGACCTAAGACTCAGTATAAAAAATATTTATATATATTACTTACAAATGAGATCTTTACGTTGACTACGAAATTCAAACAAAGCTAATATGAGTTGAATCTTTATCAATTGACCAAATCTTTGAGAGCTATCATAGCACAATGTTTTGTTTATAACATATCATAGTACAATATACTACTTCTACTTGCTACTATTTCTAACTTTGTAATATTTCTTTAATGTTGATTTGTCCATGAGACTATGACCTTAATGGTGGAATCTCAATAAAATGCCTAATTTGTAGGTTTGGGGATTATGATCATATATTTAAATAACCCTTTAAGCACATTAATGTCATGAAAGCTTTGGTCTATCCATTACTACAAGTCAAGACACTATATCAAAGTTCCATGTAAATTAATAATATTTACATAACATAATGTTTGAAACTTTGAAATAACATTTGGAAAGGTGGAAGTGAACCAGATTCCAAAACATAGCTCAAATATATAATTCAACTGCAAATTCCACTGTGACACACTTAGGATTATATTATTGTAGGCTTCTTGGAATCCTAAAATCCAGTTTCTATTCCATTCTCACAGCTTCTATTCTACTGATTTTACCAGGTTTGAATCAGTTGAATAATATTATTAATCTAAAAATTCAAATAAAAACAAGCGAGCGTGTGATCAAAGTCTAATAATATGCTTGAGGGGACCGCTTTGCCCTTTTAGGAACATTATGTCTAAATTTTAACCTTGAAAATGCAAGCTAGCAATTTTTTTTACTACTATCAATGTGTCAAACATGAGAGTTAGGTAAAAACTTATTTTCAAGGAGGTGTTACATTGTATTTGCCACTTTTTTGTTTGAGTTTTCTTCACCGAGTAGAGCAGTGATAAACTCGTGAATTTTGACTTATTTGATAAAAAATAAGGAATTAAATATGCATTTTTCCTTATGAAGTGAATAAATTTTGATTTTAGTTCTTAAAAAAAAATTATTTGTATGAATGCACTTTAATTCATCTTATTTTTATAAAAATTTAGATGTGTGCATGGTATTAGGGGTGGAAATAGGCTGGGTTGACTAGGTTTTACAAGGTCCGAGTTTGACCTGTCAAAAAATTTAAGGCATATGTATGACATGGGTTTTGTCATAGCTTATTTTTAGCCATGACTTTGGCCTTTTGAAAGCATGTTTTGTCATGTTAGCTTATTGGTTTACAGTGTTTGGCTGTCACAATAGCTCGATCTAGTGTTTTAGATCACTGTCGCTGCATGTGGTTCATGTTTTGGTGGTTTCACGATACTGGTGGTTGTTTTGTTGTTCTATGGTTGCTGCCAACGACACAAATTAACGATGTTCTTTTGGGTTCACCATAGCTATCTCAAACCCTTTAGAGTGGGATCCATCAGATCCGGTTTCGTGTTACAGATCCAGTTTCAGATCCAATTTGTTCTCTGACACTTGTTTTGAAGAATCTAGAGTTGTGCTTTAATCCGTTTCGATGCTTCATGATTGAATTGAGACACTATGGCTAGAAATGGTCTTGTACTCAATGTGATTTCATTCACTATGTTTGAGTTGGAATGCGGAGCTCAAAAGAGTCGTTTAACTTGTTGCTATTCGTTGTAAGGAGTTGATGGTACGTGGATCCAATTCCATGTTGACGGACAGTCCATTCACCGAACTGTTAACTTTTGTTTAGTTTTAGGATTAAATAGAGGCAAATTTACTTGTGTTGTTTTAATTTTTTGTATTACCTGTTTGGGTCGACCTACATTGTTATGTGGATTTTCTGAGTTAGGTTTATGTCCCTATGTTTTTTTTATATATTTCTCACCTTTTATATATTTTTTCCGGTAACAAAACTGTATTTGTGGCACAATTAATTAAAAGTCTTTCTTTTTAATTTTTTTGTTGCAAAAGATTCATTTATAATGAGACGATAACCGTCGTGTTTGATTTGTTTTTGTTTTGGGAAGGTGAGGATGAGTGTGGTTTTGTTCCGGCTTCAATGACTATGTTATAAAATCTTTTATCTAGATTTAGGATATGGGTTCTAAAGTTATGTTGTTCATCGGTGCATGGATTTGTCGCATGATGTTATTCGAAAGGGCTAGGTGCATAGATGCTCTGTGTTGACGTTAGTTGTCGTTCGCTGTACCTTAAGAACTATACCTGTTGTGGTTGCTTCATGCCCCATCGGTGTACTGTGTTGGAGTTTCGTCGTTTGTTCATCCTTTGATATGGACAACGATTGAATTTGTTCAGCCCAAAAGGGTGTTTATTACTTGCTATTTAGGGAGTTGTTTGAACTTTGATCGTTTCTGTATTAGCAGACGATTAATACACCTATTTAGATGCTCTAAACATTAGCTCTACGTATTTTTAGCAATTCAGTTTTGCGCCCATTTGTAGATATGCTGGATCCATGATATAGTTGATGTTGAGTTTTGCTTTTTACCTTTAAGGTTGTTTAAAAAAAAGTTGCAATGGAAAAGGATGAACACATAAATTTATACATGTTCATTGTCCAAGTTAAAAATTCACCTGTCCCAACAAAAGAAAAACACTGACAAATTAAAATTCACAGCCACGAGATGAACCTCTTGCTCCAACGATTTGCTTCTTTTGTATTTTGTCGTTTCTTGTTTATAAAGCTACAAAGTTCTTTGGATCCAAACGACCTACTCGTAAGAGATATACTGCAAACAGAGTAATCTTGTGTGGTCACAAGAGTTTGAATACAAGATTGATAACACTCGTATAAATGGAAAAACAATGTAGAAAGAGAACAAAAAAATTAAATAATATATATTTTTTAAATAATTAAATGATGATGATATATACTTTTATTTGTGTTCAAATCTTGTGTTTAAAAACATGGGACCATTCAAGAAAATCCCTACAAATACTACACGGTTTGTTCAATTCAACTAATCGACTAGTTAGTTGTTACTAACACAAGGCAATGAAACAACTATTTTTTTCCTACACTTAGACTATGTTTGCGAGCTTGGAGGAGAGGGTACAGGAATGGAAGACTTTGAGGGGTGGAAAATATAAGGAAAAATGAAGAAATCTTTTAAAAAAAATTAAAATAGTAGCTTTTCTAGAGAATGATAAGTTAATGCATATGATTACTATATTTTTAATTTTAAAAATAATATGACAACATAGATTAAATTTGAAGAATTCATAGAAACCCTCCAAAAATCCCCTAAAACCATCCTCCAATATAATTTTTTTTTATTTTTTTAAGGACTCCAATATAATTTTTTAGTTTTCCAGATGAGAAGGGTTTTGTATTATGAAGAAAAGTTAACCCCCTAAAGCAGCGACGAATCTCTTAAGGGACTCATGGGAGCCATGGTATCCCCTAGATAATCTATAAATACTATATTAGGTGTATTAAATCAGAAGTTTCTGAGTGTCGGAGTGGAAATTTCTTTCCATAAGGTCACGAGTTCAAGTTTGTAACCGGCTTCGTTTTTCTGAATTTAAATGTATTTTTTATTTTTATTCACAAAAAAAATGTTTCAATGGGGCTTGAACCAGCAACAAAAGGGCTCCTTTTATGTAAACTCAACCAATACAACTACTTGCAATTTCACTATTCTATATGTAAACATTTATATATATTCTATATATATTTGACACCCCCAACAAATTTAGCCAAGATCCACCACTGCCCTAAAATCCTCCCCTCTCATTTTTCTTTGTTTTATCCACTTGCTCATTCCTTTTTTCTCAAACCTTTACCCTCCATTCCCCTCCAAACTCGTAAACAGTAAAAAGGTATGGAATTAATGTAATTCCTTGCGATCAAAGTTTATAACTTTCCTACAGAGAGTTTCATAATAAATGAAGGAATGAAAACCACTGTTCTTGGCAATTTATCCAAGCGTCATTAACTATGCATTGCTTAATCTTCTATGCATTTACACTTAATGATGAAGATGTCCACTAGATTGAGACTTTAACTCATACTTATATATCACAACATTTTCATTTTTTAAGATCGTGAGGTTGTTGCTTTAAAAAAATCACAAGGTTGCCAATTAACTCGTTCAAAACCACACATTTGCGCTTATTAAACATTCATTTATGATCAGATTTCAGAGTTTTCACCTTTAAACCAAAGTACTAAGTTAACACAGTAATATGAGTTGAGGTATCAAAAGAATTTTATATAAGAGAAAAACACAAGAAAGTGAGTTGAATTGTGTTGATTTTTCTAAAAATATTTTTTTTAAGTGTTTATACAAAACATAACAATCAAGATAATCGAGAGAAAGAGTAAAAACACACAAGCAATTATCCTGGTTCACCCTACAATGCGATGTCAATCCAATTTCCTTGCACTTTCAAGGGGCTTTCCACTATATAATCATAAAATATTACAATTACTTAGACACATAAATCTAAGATTTCCTTGCCTCACACAAGAGGACTTCTACAATCAGAATTTACAAATAAATTTGACTCTGTTTAGACTTTGATACTCAAGAGTGGTAAACTATCTTAAAGCTCAAGAAACCTCTGACACTTGAGAAATTTTAAGATTGAAAGTTTGTAAAAAAATCTTAGAGACCATGTACAAAATGCATTCCTTTGTGTTCAGATCTTGGTGTTTCAATACCAATAAGTTGACTTCAAAGTCAGAATTTAATTATATAATTTTGCACACTTGAATACATATTAGAATACCTAATTATTCTTCTAGACATTGTTATCATCAAAACTTTAGAGACCTTGTTCTAAAATACATTTTAGTTCAACGGTTTTATTTAAGCCAAATACTCATGTTTTATCGAAGATTTAGGATCCTCCTTCAAGACCACATACCTAATTAATACTTCTATCTAGATTTTCTCCCATTTTTTGCTTTGCCAAATATGTCTACTGGTTGGATAACAGGTACCGTACAATTGATTAATTGGAAATTTTGAGCAAGTCAATGACAAACTTGGGACTCAAAAGTCAGTGAAAGCTCCATTCACCCCCAAAATCAAGCCCTCGGTTTGAACCATTATTGACCTTGGGTTTGCTACCCAAGCGTGTAACAAAAGTTTAAAACATAGTCAAACTCTAAAAGCCCACAAATATATGCCTCTTTCTACGTGCAACACACCGTCACCACCAACCCTATCAATAAGGGGCCAAACTCCAATTTCTAAAGTTTCATGAATAACTTCAACAAATTAATGCTAACAACGAGTTGCCTCATGGCCTCGTTTAAACATGTTACAAAAATAGTATTGTTGACGAGTGCTTCCGAAACACTCTTTAAACATTCTAAATTAAGTTATTATTCTTTAAAAATGTCAAAGTTTTCAATTTCCAAAACACTTTATTACACAAACTTTCATAAAAAGTTACTATTTAAAGTCCTTAACAAGTATCCGGAGACACTAGTTAACATTTCTCTACAAAAATGAATGCACCTTAAACTAATAATAAATTAGTTTGTCATGTGTTTCTCGTCACTTTGTCGAGAGATAGTCATAGAGAGGGGAAGTGAACTTCACGAAAAAAATTTGAATTAGAAAAAGAAAGAAAAAAAACAAGCGTAGCTTTACTAGTCTCTTCAACCCATATTTGTTTCATGTTCTTAATACAAATTGTAATGTTGTTTACATTGACTTTTTGCTTGAGAAAAGTCAATCAAATCAAATAAAAAATACAAATAAATGTTTAGCCAGTGCTATTGCATATAGGAGTGTATCGGTTTCGTTTGGATTGGTTTTTGAACAACAAAATGTCCTAACCAATGAAATCTTCATTGGATCAGTTTGGTTCGGGTTTTACCGTTTTTCAAAAAAGACATCAAACCAAACTAACTGGTTTGGTAACTAACTGGTTTGGTTCGGTTTGGATCAGTTCAGTTGATTGGTTTGTTTAAAAATAAAATTAAAAAAATTCATATTTTCACAAATTTGTATTTCATGCATACAACATACTCAAATATTGTATGGAATTTTGTTTTCCATGTTCTCTGTTTTTTCAAACAATTTTGTATAACTAACATGAAAAACTAACCAAGAGATGGATGATCCCAGCGACGGTGAGGAATGATGGGTTAGGTGTGGTTGGCGGTTAGTGTTCTTTTATAGTAGAAATAATATAGAGTGTGAGTGGTGAGATGAAATGAGGACAAGAGGAAGTGAACGAATTAAGGAGAATTTTATGTTGGCTTTAATTTTGAACTTAATCGTAAGTGTTTCTGTGAGGATGGATAATATTAGTAAAATGGGGAGTGGGTTAGCATCGGTTTTGTTCATCTGTTCTTTAGATCGCAAATTCAAAAACCAAGAACTAAAGCAAACTAGTTCAGTTTAGGTTGGTTCAGTTTAGCTTTGAACAGAACCAAACAAGATTGGATACTTTTTTGGTTTGGTTTGGTTTGGTTTGGATTTTTGGTTTTATCAGTTTTGTCTGAACCGCTACACCCCTAATTGCATAAGTCTGAACAAATTACTACTATTATAGGTAGTAATAGTATGGTTATCACCTCATAGCGCGTAAGAATTAAATAAACTATTTATTACAATTCTTTGACCCACGAGCAAACTTCCCAAGCTTCTCAAGTCTCTGGCCTTTTTGCCAGAGTTTCTAATTGAATGCTCAGAAGTTTGTTACTAGCAAGTAAAACATCCTCAGTGTTTAGATCTATCATACATTTATTCTTTGGGGCAGCCTCCTCTTTAGTGTGTGCACGATATTCATTCAGAGACATGTTTTCAATCAACTCTCTTACGTCATCAGCTGGCTTGATTTTCATGGTTCCTCCTGCATATGCATCTAGTAACATCTGAGTGTCTGACTTTAATCACGTGGTGAATGCCTGCTTGTTATCCGTTTCTGAAAACTTGTGACCGGGACACCTCTTCAACAAAAGTTTGAACCTTTCCCATGCATCCTAGAATACTTCTCCATCTTGTTGCTTGAAGCTGAATATCTCCTTCTTCCGTGCAAAGTATTTTGTAGTTGGAAAATATATATCTAAGAACTCTCATTTTAGTTGATCCCGGGTTGTTATTGTACCTCTTGGTAGTGTGTCAAGTTAATCTTTTGCTCGTTCAGTGAGATAATATCCGAACAACCTAAGCCGCTTGTCTGATTCTGATACCCCTAGTGGAATTATGGTACTACAAGCATCCAGAAAGTGTGTCAAGCGAGCATTGCAATCTTCCAACTCCTTACTTGAAAATTGGTTAGATTTCAAATTAATCATGACACTGTTCTTGATGTGGAACACGATTGGGTTCGTCGGCTAGAACCCAAGAGATATTTCATCCAAGTTGTCCAGCCTCCCATAGTCTTCTAGAGTTATGCCAGTATTTTTGTCTCCCATTTCTGACTCCTCTGATGAATAGTCTTGAATATGGATGATTTCTGTTTGTTCTGTCCTTTCTCTTACAATTTCGACTGCTTTCCGAAGTGTTCATTCAGTTTTGTCTACATCGTATCAACTTGATCCCTCTTTCCATGATGAAGAAACTAGGATGTGGTGAGCCCAAACCAACAAGAATGACCCTCACTTTAACTGACCGATCAATCTCTTATCCTTTAGGTGTGCTTGAGGACGTGCTAGTTCAAGTTAATGAGTTAGTATTTCCTACTGATTTTGTGATCTTGGATATGGCTGAAGATGAAGATATGCCACTCCTTTTAGGAAGATCCTTTCTACCAACAGGTCGTGCTTTGATTGATGTTGAGATGGGTGAGCTTATGTTGAGGTTCCAAGATGAGCAAGTAGTGTTCAATATCTTTGAGGCTATGAAACACCGAACTGAAAATCCTCAATGTTACCGAGTTGATGTTGTTGAAGATAATTCTCGTGAGCCTCAACCAACACAACCTATGGAGAGAGCAATTGTCAATTCTATAGAGAGTTGTGATCATGATGAAGATCTTGAGGTGAAGGAATGTATCAAGCAACTTGAGGAAAACAAGCAAGAGATGGAACCGGTAAAAATTGAAGAGCTACTAGGTGAAAAGTCTTTGGGGGCGCAATCTTTGAGTAAGGAGGGAGAAAAATATCCAAAATTAAAAGAACTCCCTTCTCATTTGAAGTATGTTTTTCTTAGCAAGGATGCTTCCAAACCATCAATCATCAGCTACACCTTGACACCTTTAGAAGAAGAAAAATTAATGAAAGTGTTAAGGGACAATCAAGGAGCATTGGGATGGACCATTTCTGATTTGAAGGGTATTAGTCCAGCTTTTTGCATGCACAAGATACACATGGAGGCTGAATACAAACCTGTTGTTCAACCTTAAAGAAGACTAAACCCAACAATGAAGGAAGTGGTCAAGAAAGAGGTTCTCAAGTTACTGGATGCAGGTATGATTTACCATATCTCTGATAGTTCTTAGGTGAGTCCTGTTCATGTGGTGCCTAAGAAAGGAGGAATGACAGTGGTGGCTAATGAAAAAAATGAGTTGATACCCACCCGAACCATCATTGGTTGGAGAATGTGCATAAATTATCGGAGGTTGAATACCGCAACAAGGAAGGACCACTTCCCGTTACCGATCATGGATCAAATGATAGAGAGGTTGGCTGGCCAAGCCTTTTATTGCTTTTTGGATGGATATTCAGGGTATAATCAGATTGCGGTAGCCCTTGGAAGATCAAGAGAAGACTGCTTTCACTTGTCCATTTGGTGTGTTTGCTTATAGGAAATGCCCTTTGGGCTGTGTAATGCGCCGGCGACCTTTCAAAGGTGTATGCTCTCCATCTTCTCTGATATGATAGAGAAGAACATTGAGGTATTTATGGACGACTTCGCTGTGTTTGATATGTCTTTTGATCAATGCTTGTTTCATCTAGATGTTGTACTTAAAAGGTGCATCGAAACTAACCTTATTTTGAATTGGGAAAAATGTCATTTTATGGTAACTGAAGGTATAGTTTTGGGGCACAAAATAAGTGCCAAAGGCATAGAGGTGGATCAAGCAAAGATAGAGGTTATAGAGATACTTCCCCCTCCTGTTAATGGTAAAGGGGTGAGGAGTTTCTTAGGGCATGCTGGTTTCTACCAGCGTTTCATAAAAGATTTTCCTAAAATTGCCAAGCCCCTTTGTAACCTCTTAGTCAAAGAAAATGATTTTAATTTTGATTCTGAGTGTTTAGATGCTTTTTCTTTGATTAAATCCAAGTTGGTGACTGCACCAATAATCATTGCACCCAATTGGGATTTACCTTTTGAACTTATGTGTGATGCAAGTGATTATGTTGTTGGTGTAGTCCTAGGCCAACAAAAGAACAAATTTTTCCATGAAATTTACTACGCAAGCAAGGTTTTAAATGAAAATCAAGTGAACTATTCCACAACTGAAAAGGAATTGCTTGCAGTAATCTTTGCATTGGAAAAAAGTTGTTCTTATCTAATAGGCTCCAAAGTCATTGTTTTTACAGATCATGCAACTCTTAAATATCTCTTGACCAAAGCGGATTCAAAACCTCAGCTGTTGAGGTGGATCCTCTTGTTGCAAGAGTTTGATCTTGAGATTCGTGACAAGAAGAGAGTAGAGAACGTGGTGGCTGATCACCTCTCAAGGTTGGATAATAGTGAGGTGACTGATGTAGCATATTTACGTATATCAAAAGTAAGTATTTATGTATCGTCTCCTCAGGGACTGGTGCGATATCCTGGATTGTTCGACATCGATTATCATTTTAAGTTGAAAGAGTAATTTGTTTGTTTGTTTAAAAACCTAAATATCTACGTTATAAAATTAAGATTTGAGATTGATAGGGCGTAAAGCTTGTTAGGATTAGAGTTCCTTAATCAAGCGTCACACGTAACCTAAAGATCATGCATGGATTCTAGCTTTCATTTGATATTACCACGTATCCCTCGTCAATATCA
>Ga0228711_1002392_pt1 | contig 28796 bp, 13 predicted proteins | sample MedpolnodulmetaG_2_FD_177996 | JGI IMG/M metagenome (GOLD analysis project Ga0228711, IMG submission 177996) | Root nodule microbial communities from Medicago polymorpha collected in Santa Monica, California, United States - brown nodules | ecosystem: Host-associated > Plants > Roots > Nodule... | reverse complement strand
CTAAAATAAGAAAATGTTCTCTAAAAAAAAAAAACTAAAATAAGAAAATGTATTCCTATTTATTATTAGATCATAACAAACTTTGATATCTCTATTGTTACAAGAGAGTAACATAACCCTTTACTTTAACATCGTTGTTATCCATTTTCTTCATTTTACGATAGTTTGTTGTCCGAGGTCGCTTCCTCTTGGTTAATGCTATCAGATTTTATATAATTATTATTTATTAATGACAAGAAAAAATAGATAAAAAGAATTGAAAAAAGAGACAGAAATAAATAATAAATGGTACTCCTAACGTTTAAATTTTGTATGTTGCTAATTATAGAGTATTTTATAATAACAATGAATCATTAATACTTATTTTCTTATTATGCCATTTATTATTTTATCTTTTATGTTAACCAGTGTCCTCGAACATTAATTTAGGAATTTTAATTAGAAATTTTGCCTTGGAAATTTAAGTTTTTATTTTCAATGAAGTAATAGTTAAACCAACTTTTTATAAAAACTTAATTATTTTGATTGCTCCTTGTTAACCTTCTCCTTATTTTAATTAATGTTTTATTATATCATTAATAAAGAACATTTTTATAAAATAATTCACAATTACTCTTTAAGACTGACAGAGTACTCTCGCTCTCTAAAAATATAAACAAAAATTGATCAACAAAAATTAATGTATGTAGTTCAAAATTTGTAATTAATACATCGATTTACGTGAATTCTTGAAAAATTTGTAGTACATTTTAAACCAGAGAGACTATACGATAGAAAAAGAAAAGTTAATGTCCATTGATATTCCAAAGTGGTTTTTATAATAAAATACAGAGTACTTAATTAAAGGGAATGTGAAGAATTTAAGTACGAATTTACACCCCATTAAAAAAATATAAATACGTTTGCACGTTAGACACGTGCCACCGCCATGGTGCACTTAATTACGATCTAGTCCTTAAAAAGAAAGTGGAATTGTGGTCACAACATGGCCTGTGGTCTACCAATGTTTGGTATTTTTCACCATTTTGGAACTTCCGATCATGGACCATAGCATTTCCATTTCATTGAGAATTGATACATTTTTTAAGATTTTCAGATTTCTTTGTGCAAAATTTTAGGTGTTATAATTATACACCTTATATTATAAGTGAGATTACATTAATTAAAATATACAAAAAAAAATTCATATAGATAGAATATACTATTCCTGATATCCCACTAAGTTTATTGATTGATCATGGAGCTATCAAAGACATTCAGATTCCAATCACAAAACCTCTCATCCTTCATACCTTTCTCTCCCATATACAACAACCCTTTGAAGAATCAACTACCCTTTACAACAAAACTAACAAGTAAACCCAAGAAAATCAAGTTAACAGTGACAGCAAAGAGAAAAGCACCAATTGATGGTGTGAGTGAAGAGTTGAATGATATAGCTTCTTATAACCTTGATTTTGCATATTCTAGAAGAAGGGTTCGTTCTGCATTTGCTGAGGTTCAACAACAGCTTGATCATTGCTTGTTTAAGGTTTGTTTAGCTTTGACTTTTCATTTTGACCAATGTCAGGCTTTAGACATGTATTGTGTCCGACACTAACAGATGTAATTATATTGAATTATGTCATTTTCCTAAATTATTATCGGTGTCGACGTGTCTGAGGAGTATGTGTTTCATAGGTTGGTAGTTATGTCAGTTTCCCATTTCTATTTTATTTTGTGTATCTATAGCTTTGTTGAAGAAGCAGACAGTGACTGATTCTTTGATTTGTTTTTCCTAGGATGCTCCTGCTGGAGTCAGAGCAGAAGAAGTAAGATTTTCTGCTTTACCGTTTTATTATGTTCAACAAATTCTAGAACTATGTTGAAGTTTCCATTTTCTTCAACTTTTATTTTGTTTGATTGGTGAAGAATGTCATTTATGTTTTCTGTTTGATTTTATTTGTTAAGTAGTGGTATGAAAGGAATTCGAGGGGATTGGAAATTTTCTGCAAGAGCTGGATGCCAGAGTCAGGAATTCCAATCAAGGCATCTGTGTGCTTTTGTCATGGATATGGTGATACTTGCACATTCTTCTTTGAAGGTTTGTTTTTCTATGTTATCAGACAACATAGGCTTCTCTTCTTGTATATTCAAGAACATTGTTTGTATTGAAAATGTTTCTTTTATAATGGTCTTTGGATGTTTATTTATAGGGAAGCTAGTGATTCATTGTGTGAAAATTGGGTGTGGATTTGATTTTGAAGTTTCTTAAAAGTCGGGGTTTTTTTTGACGAAAGTTACAATTTTGGGGGTTTTTGCCTATTCACCTTTTGATTTTTTATTCAGGTGTTGCGAGGAGAATTGCTGCATCTGGGTATGCTGTTTTTGCTATGGACTATCCAGGTTTCGGACTTTCAGAAGGATTGCATGGTTACATACCAAACTTTGATGATCTGGTCGACGATGTTATAGAGCATTATACACAAATAAAAGGTATGTCTGATTCATCAGTTTTAAGGTATGAAGCATTGACTCAGACACAGACCCTGACACCAGACTTGAAACTAACTGACTCATAAACCAATAATAATTTGAGAAAATAGAAGAGATAATTTGAGAAAATAGAAGAGATTGAATGTAACCATGTGTGTCAGTCAAAAGACACACCTATAATCGGAAGTATCGGTGCTGGATAGGTTTCAAACACATGGTGTTGTTGATCATACCTTTGTTTTTCAATTGACAGCAAGACCTGATATGAGAGAATTACCTCGAGTTCTGTTGGGGCAGTCAATGGGTGGGGCAGTTTCTCTTAAAGTTTATTTGAAGGAGCCAAATAATTGGGATGCAGTAATGCTTGTCGCACCGATGTGTAAAGTAAGCTCATTACTCCTTTGTATTGTTGCCAATGCTCAACAACTTCATTATTTTAATTTTGAAAATATTGATTTAGTTCAAGCTATGATCACTAAATAAGAGTCTATCTTGAACATATTGGTATTATTGGTAAAACAATGACTGAAACTCAAAAGTCATATTGGTATTATTGTTATTGTTAAGGACTTTGTTAGAATTTGAATGCTAAGTGACCCAAACCAATCTATAGGAAAGTTGGACTATCTTCTATCATGTAAGATGTGATACGTGGGGAATTCCTTGAACATTGTAACCTAGGAAGCTACTAAACCTTGTTAGATTCTACCTTATTTCACTGAAAGCATGACAGAGAAAGAAAGAGGTCAAATATGTTTGTTAGTTTTGATTTAGTTCCCTGTAATACGTGAGGTCCTCGTAGACTTTGTCTTCTAGCCTTTGAATAAAGATTATTAACTAATGCTACATTTGAACGACCCCTTTACATGAAGTTTGGGTTTTCCCAGAAGAGGAAATGGGAAGAATGCTTTAGTGATGATCTAGTTTCTTTTTGTTCCGACATGTGAGAGGATAACTTTTTTTTGGTCAAGATGTTTAACATTTTTTACCCGATTTCAATATTTACCAGTCATGATATCCATTTCTAAGCATACTCTTCCTTAAGATGCAGATCATGTTAAGGATTAAATTATCAAATCACTCCGGGATGTATCAGATTATTTTAAGTTCTATAAAAATTTGTATTGTTTTGTTTATAGTCCCTTTAAATTGGGGCGTATCAGTTTAACAGTTGGAGGAAGAATGACTGCTTGACTTGCTGATTTGTGTTACCGGTAAGATTGCAGATGGTGTGTTACCACCTGATGCAGTGATGAAGGTGTTAACTCTTTTGTCAAAAGTGATGCCAAAAGCAAAGCTCTTCCCAAACAAAGACCTAGCTGAACTGGCTTTCAGAGAACCGAGTAAAAGAAAATTGGTTAGAAACTCTTATAGAATCAAATCTTATACCATTTCTCTATATGATTTCTTTAACAAAGACTGTTACACTTTTTAGTTCTTTAGAATTAAGTCACTTTTTATTCTGTTTTTAAATCTATATTGTAACAATGGTCACAGTTTTGTTATTATTGCTTGAATTTGCCCTCCAAATATGGTTTTTGACACTTCCAAAATTGCAACATTGTCGACATATCTGTAGTCGTAAACTACAATCTAATCCATGATGAGCCTTTACATGTTGCACTTGATAAAATAGTAACATAATCATAGATTTGTGATTTCTGATTTACTATTTTATTCCTACCAGTCAATCAGCTTAAACAATGTTGTATTGCCTTGCATTGCAACATTTTGGTTAATTTGATGTTATTTAATATGTTAATAAATCAAACAAAGTTTTAAATCCTAATGTTATTCTTTATAGGCTCCCTACAATGTTATTTGTTATGAGGATAATCCACGACTTAAAACCGGCATGGAACTTCTAAGGGCGACAAAAGAAATTGAGTCAAAAGTAGAGAAGGTTCTATTTCTTTTCATTTTCTCATTTTCCTTTTTTACTTTCTTTTGATGTTTGTTAAGTTGAAGCCTATGAAGCACAGACATTCCTCGGATTAGGCGTGTCTCGGTGTCGGACACATTTCGACACATATAATTACACTGAACTGTGTGATTTGCTCAATTCATTAGCCGTATCAGCGTGTCAGTGTCCGTGTCATGTTTGGTGTTTGTGTCTATATCCGTGCTTCATAGGTTTCAGCATATAATCATTGTCATGTCAATAACAAAACAATGAATTTTGTATGGTTGATTGGATGATATCAGGTGTCAGCACCATTATTGATTCTTCATGGAGCAGCAGACAAGGTGACAGATCCATTAGTGAGCAAATTTCTGTATGAAAATGCATCTAGCAAGGATAAGACATTAAAGCTCTATGAAAATGGTTACCACTGCATTTTGGAAGGGGAGCCTGATGATAGAATAAAGGCTGTACATGATGACATTGTATCATGGCTTGATTCTAGGTGTTCAATTAAGTGAGATTTTTCCATGGAATATTTCCTTCATCTTTCTGAATCATTATTCTTGGAGTAAAATAATACTAACATTATGTTTAAATTGTTAAAATCCTCCTAACTACATTATTTGTGCGATTCAATTTGGATGGTAGCATAATGTGTCTACCTTCATTGTGATATGTGAGTATAACAATTTTTTTCATCTTTAGAGGATCATTAATGATTTTAGTAGTATTCTCCTTCAGTTTCAAGTTTATTGGATGAACTACACAATGCTCACTTTCAAGAGTAACACTATCGGATAAATAAAAGGCGTTACAATCAGCTACATATGGTTTAATTTTTTTTTGTTACACTATATATGGTTTAATTGATAATTGTGTTTGAGCAGCACAAATAAATTAGATAAGCCCAAAAAGTTACCTCCTCCATTTTAAAATGAATGTCGTTTCATATAAGCACCAAGTGTAGTATTAAAAATCCATTGAGACGAACTTGTCTATGAAGTCCTACTCAAGTCTTAAAACCACCCAAAAGTTCAAGGTCTCAAAAACAAGAACTAGTACAACTTGAAGTGTTAAACCACCATAGATTCAAACCATAAGCAAAATTAGAGATTCCTGCTTTAAACTACCACCAAGATATAGTATTAATGTTAATTGTGATATGTTAATTTTGAAATCATACCACAACAAAGAAATTAACATTAATATTAATATTAGAAATTAGCATACCACAACAATACCACAATTAACACATCACAATTAACTTGAAGGGTTAAATCACTTTTGAAATTACCAAGATATAGATTCAAATCATTCTTAATATTAATGTTAATTTTGGCTGCAAAGAATCAACAATACCACAATTAATCTAAAAATTGTCCAAGAGTTAACTGTCGTCGAAAAGTCGAACGACAATTAGCGACAACAATCACTTGGGTATGTTTTTGAGTAATTTCAAAAGTGAGATGAGCAAAATCCAAAAGATACTTCGAGACTCTATCCAACTGTCAAGAAGATCACAAAATTGTTATGAGCGGTAAGAAGGCTGATTAGATATAACACGAGAAATACCTAACCAATTCCTTCCCACACTTTCCAGAAAACATCACGTATCTTATTCTACATGTAAAATAACTTTTTTTTTTAAACAAAAGGAAATTAAATTAACTCAAAAGATCATGAAAGTACAAAGGGTGAATTGTGTCGGGTACACTTTCCAATTTCCATCCAAATCCTATCATGTTCAATATGTGCTAAAAAAAAAAGTATTAAAAATTCCACATGTTACATAACTTGACAAAATTTTAATTTTATCAAAAAAAAAATTGTACTATAATAAAATAATAATTGTATAATATCAATACAAATTAGATGTCTGCAGCTGTCATAGTTTGGCTTGAAGGACATAAACAATGTCCAAAAAGACCCCAGTTAACAGGTATATGTAACCAACCCCTTTATGCTTTAACTCTCACCACTACACAACTGGTTCCTATTTGCATACATTTGTGTTGTAAAAAAAATGGGTAGTTACAGAATTCAGTTAGTGGCAATAGCCATAGTTTCTTTCATGTTCTTGCTTCCAAATACACAAGGATGGGGAGAGGAAGGTCATTTCACTGTTTGTAAGATTGCTCAGCTGCCTATAATATAAATATCTTTCTGACTCATTGTTTGTTTGATTTAGTGTGTGTTTGGTTTCCCGTTTGCAACACATAAAAGCACGTTTTCTCATGTGTTTTTGTCGTGATTTTCATAAAACTCCGTTTTGCAATCTCAGTACCAAACATGCACTTAATAATGCAATTGTCACATTAATTAATCCTTTTTTCATATTTCTAATTTGATTTTTGAATAGGCTCGACTGAGGAAGGCAGCTGCTGAGGCTGTGAAAGAGTTATTGCCAAAATCAGCAGAAAATGACTTGGCCAGCATGTGTTCATGGCCAGATGATATTAGAAAACAGTATCCTTGGTCAGCTTCTTTGCATTTTGCTGATACTCCGGATTTCGCTTGCAACTACCAACACGAGAGTAAGATATATCCTTAATCGTTCGAAGTGTTCATACTCAAATCATAGGTTTGAATGTGCTTTTGTAACAACCGCTTAAATCTGATCACATTATGGAGTATTTTTCGAGAAGTTGTCTGAACTGAATCCAAACTAAATCACATAAAATAGGATCAGATTGGCTATTCTTTCTTTTAGAAGTCATATGAACCGAACCATTGGTACTTGAATTTTTTTATTGGATGAATTTTTACCTCATAATCGATCCAAACCACTTCACGAACACCCCTACTCATCCCTACTCATCTCTTCTCTCAATTAATGATGGGTATACCATCAATTTTGTTCCTAAATATGTGACATAGTATCACTAGCCTCTTTTTTTTCTTTTCTAAGTTATCACCACTTATTGAATATATCAAAATTATAAAAACAACAGTTTGACTCATGAAAGACCAAACTAACAACGAAAGGCACATACCATGATCAATTTGACTCATGAAAGATACATTCATATATATTCTTGTAATTTTGGCACAAAGTATAAAATAATATCATAAAGCACAGACACTCCTCGGATTAGGCGTGTCCCAGTGTCGGACACGTGTCGTGTCCGACACCGACACGACACCGACACTTGTAATTACACTGAATTATGTGATTTTTTCAAATTATTAGTTGTGTCAGCGTGTCAGTATCCGTGTCATGTCCGGTGTCCGTGCCTGTATCCGTGTTTCACACATTCAAACATTAAAATGTTGACCCTTGCAAATTCTTACCATTGTTTTCAAATTCAATTGTTCTTCAATTATTCAGGGGATTGTATGGATCCAAAAACAGGAGCTAAGGGGAGATGCGCTGTGGGGGCTATTAAAAACTACACCAACCAGCTCCTTGACTATGGCAGTAACACAAAATCTAACTGTAAATAATTTTTTGCAATGTAATTGCATTGTTTTACGTATATATGTTACAATTCACAACTAAGTATTCATGATTAATTGTTTAAATTTCTTAATATATCAGATAACCTCACAGAATCTCTTCTATTCCTTTCACATTTTATTGGAGACATCCACCAGGTATACACGATTTTCTTATCCCACATTTATATGAAATGATTCCATTAGACTATGCAATATTCATGGAATGCATTGTTAATTTGCAGCCTCTACATTGTGGCTTTCTCTCGGATAAAGGAGGCAATACAGTTAATGTTCAATGGTTCACAGCGAAACAAAATCTTCACCGTGTAAGTTATCTATGATTTCATTACCAAATGTAAATCAAAAGTTTAGGTACATAACATGATATTATAACATGAGTTGCTATACTTTTTTTTTTATATTTATTTAAAATATATCCATCCGTGTGAGCTTAACTTAGTTGGTAAGGATATTGCATATTATATGCAGGGTCAGAGTTCGAACCCTGGACACTCCACTTCTCCACAATTTAATTATGTGAGCTCTAGCCATTAAACTACTTGAACCAAAAAAAAAAATCCTAAGTGTTAAATTGGTTAATCATGTTTATGTATATATACAGGTATGGGACGATAGCATAATTGAGACTGAACTTGAAAGATTCTATGACTCTAACCTGGGAGAATTCATCGATGCAATTCAAAACAATATTACGGTACTAATATATTTTTTAGTTAATTTTTATCGATGATTCAACCTTTTGGTTATTCCTCAAAAAAAAAAAAACCTTTTGGTTAGTTAGTCCAAGAATTTGTCCTATTAAATTACTTTGTTTATTTTGTATATTCTCCAAATAAATTAACAGAAAGTATGGAGTAACCAAGTAGAAGAATGGGAGAACTGCAGTTCTGACGATATCGCATGCCCAATCACGTGAGTCCTATTCCCATAGCAGTTTTGTTTTTTGAAGTGAAAAGGCTCATTGCACTTATTAAAGCAGCATGATTTAGAACTTTTATTTTAGGTTCCCAATATCTCTAAGGCCCTTAAAATATATGTCCGCTAGATAACCATCGGATATGTATGTAGGAGACCTTAAAGATATCATGGGTCTAAAGAGAAACGCCCCGTGATTTATGTACATGTTTTACATACATGCCTACTCACTGACCAATTTGTTTAGATATACATATGAAAGTAGCCAAGATTGTTGCAAATGAGCATATAAAGATGCTGAGGAAGGCTCCACATTAGAAGGTAATAAGTATAGAGCTGTGATTCCTCAAAAAAAAAAAAGTATAGAGCTGTGTTATATCTTTTTTGGACTCACGAACTGTGTTATATAGAAACAAAATTTAAATACTAACTTGTTTATTTATATCGAAACATGTTAGTCTTTCACATTTATACTAGTAGTTTTTACTTATTTTGCACAAAGTTTTCACATAAGTAATTGTAATTTACAGATGATTACTTCCAGACACGCTTTCCAATAGTGAATTTGCGATTAGCTCAAGGAGGAATTCGATTGGCCGCAACTCTCAATCGTATTTTTGACAAACAGTATGCAATGTCTACGTAATACATGAAAAAATGGTATACTAATTTTAGTTGTTATAACAATCAAATGAAAGGTTTATGTGGGAAGGGAGCATAATAAAAGATAGTACGTTGAAAAATGTGTTAATGACAAACAATATGCAATGTCCATGTAAGTTAAGAAAAATTGATGTATTTGGTTGAATTAACTCTCTTTTGTTTATATTTTGACACGGAGTATAATATATGAGTTAGAGATCCATGCTATTTGATTCCTCGTTAATGCACAAATTGTCATATTTGCATACCATCTTTGTGATGTAAGCTGATTCGCGTCATGCTTCTGCCTCAAGTTTCTCCTTGATCAGTTGTGAAGTCCCAATATAAATAGAGGACTAGCACAACACCAAAAGAGACTTATGAGCATCGATCCTTTTTCTTCTCATCTCCCCTCAACTTGAGTTATCGAGCTATTCTTCTCTTCCTCTTTATTCTATCCAGTTTCAAGTGCTATCTATTACCATATCAAAATGACCTTAATAGCTATATTTGATGACGTAATTCTATAAAGTTTTTCTATTGTGCAATATCAAACCGAAACAATGATCTACGAGCCGTTTTATCTTGGGATGTCGTGCTTGATTATCTGTCTTGCACAATTTTGAACAATGACACGAGATGTATTAAAAAGAATGACCTAGACCCGATAATATCTTCGGCGATAATTTTTCAAGGTGATTTACAAATTCCAAAAATAACCTTTTTTTTTTTTTGAATCAGCTTATTTATTCCACCAAAATCATACAAGAAGTACAAGATGGGGAGAAGGAGGAAAAGCAAATACAAAGGGCCTGATCTAGCAGTGACCCCAAAACAGAAAAGCAAAAACAGCAAAACTGCCAAGCACACAACAGCAAAACGGCCCTGCTGTCAAAACAGAAGCAGCGGCTACAGCTGATGACAGAAAACAAAAAAGTCCCAAAACACCTCTAAAACTGCCCCAGCTATCTTAACAGACACTCTTTGGGGTTCCAGCTCCACTCGTAAAAGAGGCAAGGGGGACTTTTTAATCTAACTAACACCCACTGCCAAGAGACCACCTAAAACAACGCTTGTTCACCACTAATTAATTTTTGGCAATAAAACTAAAGAATAAAAACAATCATATATATTAAATAAATGTTTTGTTGCATGAATCAACAACGCAAATAGAGCAAAATCTTGGTAAAAGAAACAATAAAAGTTATTCCCTTCACATATCAAAGCTTATTTTTAATTAATTCTTACAATTTTACTTCATGGGCTCCTTATTTTGAATTACATATATGATAAACACCTCACTCGAACCCAAAAGGTACCCGAGAATTCATCTCAGGGATCTCATAGGAAGCCTTTGTCTTGAAAGCTTTTGATGCAGTCATCAAACATTTGTTCAAGAGATTTGAACTGAGGAAATCCCAATTGAGTGATTTTGGTGGTGTCCATGCTATGCGTATTATTATCTCCTTCCTGGCTGCTACACCTGTAGTAGAAAAGAAACTATAAATTTGTTTTTTTACTAGAATTGAATGATACCAAAATTAAGATTGATATACTAGAAGATACAGCAAGTCTTAAACTAACTTGTTTTCGTAGGGATAAGAAGGATATTTGGCCTGAAGCATTTGGATGATTTGAGACCAGTGGGCTACTGTGTTTGAACATACAAGCCTGCCAGATGCTTTGGGATCCTCCATAGCTAATAAGTGGGCAGCAATCACGTCATCTATATGAACAAATCCTACTGTTGTGTTTGGGTACTCTCCTCTGGAACCTGTTATTTTTAGATTAAATAATACTTAATGTCATAAGAAATATGCTATAGAATACAAAGAACTCTTAACATCACAACACATTTGAGAGAGAATTATATAACCTTTGACGATGCTTAGTATCATGAGCAATGTGCTGGCTGGCTGTGGTGCAAGAAGTGGACCAACAACAAAAGAGGGGTTAACAACCACTAGATCAAGTCCATTTTCCTCTGCAATCCTCCAAGCCTCTCTTTCTCCCAATGTCTTTGCATATGCATACCACAGCTGCATAACTCACAAGTTTGATTGAATTTTAATTACACTAATTTATTATAAGGTGACATTTTTTTTCATTCAAATATATTGTCTTTCTATATGATCATGTCACGTGATAAAAAAAAACAAAATTTCATGATTAAATTACAAGCAAATCACCAATTCAAGCCATCAAAATGTATGGTCAAGTAATTTAGTGTTGAAGGTAATGCAATTGTAAAATTACTGAAATTGAAGACCATCAAGCACATTAGTTTTCTTTCTTAATGCTTTATAACTGAGAAGGAAGTGTTGTTACATTATGGCGTTTGCAGTATTCTGGATCACTCCAATGAGATTCATTAAGAGGAGAAACTTGTTGCACATCATCACGGTATCTTATGGAAGAGCAAGAAGATGTTAACACCACACGTTTCACATTTGCTTTGATGCATGAGTTCAGCACATTCTGGGTTCCTTTTATACATGGATCAATCAAAGTAGCCTATAACATATTTCAAATAACAACAAATTACCATATGTATATTGATTATGTTATGTTATTGAAAAGATGAAAATATACACCATCTCTTTAAATAATGACTCAATAAACTCTCTTTTAACAATGAGAAATGCTTCTTGATACGAAAAATAATTCACGAAAAAGTTCACGATACGCAAGCAGCTCATCATTTTTACTTGCAACCATCCTTGTACTCTGCTAATCTCAATATCTAACACTCACAATTCGTTTGCAATAGGCTCGGGATAATTTCCTTCATTATCAATAACTCATATCTTGTTAGATTATTAAATTATCACTGCTTTAAATCTTTTTATAAATGAATTCAGCAACAATATTCTTTTTTGAATATGTGTAAGGTGTTTGTAAAGTGATTTATGTTTCTGGATTCATGAAAAGTGAGCTGTACAAGATACTACAATTTTGAACGCAAAATTAAAAGAGGTGTCTTATTTGAATAATAATTTGTGTGACAACTTTTGTGACAACCATAAATTTACATAAAAAAACTAAGTATTGATACAGAAACCAAACCAACAGAGAGAAAAAGTTGTCACAAAATGGTTATACAAATGTATTTTTCAAATTAAAACTATAATTCAGAAGTAATTATACACTTTTATAAGAAATAGAAAAGTGTACCTGAATGTTGTTATCATATGGAACAATCACAGGGGATGCTGTATGAAACACACCATCAACCCCAGTCACTGCCTCATCAAAACTCCCTTCCACCATTAGATCTGCTTTTAAAATCTTTAATCTTTCTTTGTCTCCACTTAGTTCAGTTAGATAACCAACCTTCTCCAAATCATCTGCAAATTATTATTATTATTTTTTTTTTTGCAAAAAAACAAGTGGATTAAAAATGAAAAATTAATGTACCAATCAAATTAAAAAGATGTATATATTACTAAATATTAATACCTGGGTTTCTTACTGTAGTCCTCACTATGTGACCTTTTTCTAATAAGGCTTTAACTAGGTAAGCTGCTATGAACCCTGTACCTCCTGTCACGCAAAACTCAGGCATCTCTTTCTGTTTTTCTGTATGACTGATTAATTCTGTGTCATCGTGTAACTTGGTCTTATTTATGTAAGAGTAGTAAGAACTCCAACCAAATTTGTGAAGTAGGAGAGTCACGTGAGATGTGTGTCAAAATAAAATTATTTTGTTGAGTGAAAGAAAACAAAACTATTTTGTTCGGTGGGAAACAGATGGTTCACTTGAGTCATATGAATATTGTCTTATACACTTTATTTATAATGGTTAAATATGATTTTTATTCCACTTTTCGTTTTAATCTCTTAAAAAATTTCTGAGTTTTAATCCTCTAAAAAAAAATTATGAGCACTTTTGGTTTATACTTTTAATTGAACTCATGTGTAGTCTTTATATTTTTAAATGAAATTGTATAGATATATGAAGAATATTATAACAATCTTTCCAAACAAATTATAATTTTTAAGTGTCAAAAACGTAAAAGTTCATATTTAACCCGACTTTTGTTAAAAAATTATATTTTTTTGTAGAGATTCTTATGATGTTATAAACATTATTAAAAAATTTCATTAAAAATATAGTCTACACAATTTTTAAGGGACTAGTCGAAGAAAAAAAATGTATTAAAATAAGAAGTTGATATATGATAGAGATCTAAAACTTATTAACCTATTATATACAATTACTAACTCCATCCCCTCAACTAAAATACTACCTCTATCTTTATCAAAATCCTTTTGCAAAATTGTATTGTTGATTTTTAAAAGATCCTTTTCAAATATGCATTAATTCCCGTAAAAAAAAATATGAAAATTGCTCTTCTCCTTTTCGTTTATGTTCATTCCCTTAATTCAGCATGAATTGTTTCACGTTCGACATTTTTTAGCGTGAATTAATTCACGTTGCTATTTTTAAGATCGGTTCATTCACTGTTCAAATCAATTCAACCAATTTTAAAAGTGTCAGCGTAAGTTAACTCACGTTGAAAATGTCGAGCTTGAGTTAACTCACGCTGAATTAAGAGAATGAGTAATTTTAAAAGGGAGAAAAACAATTTTCAAAAAGACATATGCATTGGTTTTTTTTTTTAATAAACAAAATTTATTAATAATAAGGAAACTAACACAAGTTAAGATGTGCAAAGCTGCTCTAAAATTGCAAACTAAGTTACAAAGAAAATTGTCAACCATACAAAGTGAAACAAACACTTGAGAGATCCACCAAATAACACTTATTTAGTATGTTTCAATGCAAACTACCACCTGCTGCACCAATGGACATAAACTCTTCCATAATCACCAAAGTATCATTTTCAAATTTCAATTTTATCATAGACAAGTCCTACCTTCATATGACTGAAAAATTAGCCACATGATGCAACTCCAACTCAAGCTACTCCTTTTTAACTCACAACCATTTGAGTCAAGAAATAATCACCATCCATACTAGAATTCTAACAACAGAGACTCCTAACTTCTTCGTCTCATCCTCAAATGACAGTGACAAGTTGAAAACCATCAAACTCAAATGCATTGAAGACAAGCGGTTGGATTAGTCCACAAATTTGAAAAATAGAGATTCTTATTTCTTCTTTTCCCAAAAATAAACCATGACCATCACAATTGTTTTATCCGATCTACAACCTCTAAGATGTTGACAATTTTTCCATTGAATAGAATGTCATTAGGCTTCAACTAAATTCACCATGTAAATGTTAGCCGAATTATATGTGAAACTTTCTTTCCATTCTTCCATTTGCAAAGAGAATTAAATAAAAGAAAATTATCAGTCAATTTTGTCCCCCAACCTGTAGCATTCCAATCCAACTCATTTGTATGTTAAAAGTATATCATTCCTCTTTTTATATGCTATAACTATCTGTAATAAGTTCATTATGATTATACAAAAATCAATGTTATGTTGTCCATAAAAGTGTACATTCAATGGTGAATTTTAGCACACTAAATAACATATATCAATAATTTTACCATACTTATGATAAGAGATTACCTCATTGAAAGACACACATTAATTTAGACAGTTAATATCTCAGCTATACTGACATCCCAAAACATTGTATGTCAAATGTAGCTATTGATAAAAAAACAACAAAACAAAAAAAGATGAGTAGGCCACATGATCCTAAATACGTCTAATATCAGTTTCATGATCATGAATGTGTCTCGCATAATTTTGCATTATCAAATTCAATTATGCAATCCTTTCGATTATTGTTATCAGAGCTTTTGGTTTGTTATCACTAATCTTTTGCGATTATTGTTCACGGTTACTATTCTCACGTGTGGTTGTATACTTTTGTAATGATTGTTAACGTGTACTAGATTTGTTCAAGTATACGATAAAACAGACAATATTGCTTACATATATTGTACTATTCACTGTGAAATAGTGTAATCCGGTTCAAAACCATGGCAACAAAATTTATGATTGAGAAGTTTAATGGGAGTAATTTCTCACTGTGGAAATTAAAGATAAGGACGGTTCTAAGAAAAGAAAATTGCCTAGATGCAATTGATGGTAGACCTGACCTGCAGATATCACTGATCAAAAGTGAAAAGAGATGGATGGCAACGTTGTTGCCAATTTGCACTTAGCAATGACAAACTCGGTATTGTCAAGTATTGCAGAGAAAAAGTCTGCAAAGGAGATCTGGGATACTCCTATTAAATTGTACAAGGTCAAGCCACTTCACACAAGAATTTTCTTAAAAAGGAGGCTTTACACTCTCCGAATGAATGAGTCCATATAAATAACAAATCACATAAATACCATAAATACACTATTTGCTCAGCTCACAACCTCAGATTTCACGATAGCTGAAAATGAGCATGCATAACTTCTACGTCAGAGTTTACCTGATTCATATGATCAACTCATCATCAACATTACAAATAACAATATTGCTGACTCTCTTCATTTTGATGATGTTGCTGATGCAATCTGCATAGAGAGAAATATACAATAAGAATACATTAAACATACTCATTTTTATTTTAGTTGCGTAATAATATTGTTATTCTGATAACGAACCAAAAGCTCTGATACCACTGTTGGGTATCAGAATAACAATATTATTACGCAACTAAAATAAAGATGAAATTTTTTAATGTATTCTTGTTGTATATTTCTCTCTATGCAGATTGCATTCTGAATATATAGTAGATTCTATTTATATAATAATGGTTACTATTCTATTTATAGGTTCAAGAGAAACTTATTCTCTTTCATAGAATTCATACAGTAAAAAAAACTGTACCACCTTTTATTTAGTAAAAAACTTTTATGGTGTTGACCATTTCCATAACTTAAATGTGACTTTACATCTTCACAATTTCAAGAAAGTTGACATTTCTATATTGATATAATTTAATTTTTTGGAACCTTTAAAAGACAAGATTAAGATTAATTTCTTTAGTACGCCTATTTTCAACTAAAATATAATTTGTTTTGATATAAAATTATCCCAATATATTGGAAAATAAATATCACCAATATTTTTAATATTAGCGAGACACATTATTAGGAATAAAGGGCCCAAAAAAATATCATCAATTTCTTCGATATTATTTGTTTGGCATATTATAAGAACAACCACATTTTTGTATATGGAGGGTGTATATAGAAATATTTGTGCTTAACAGAATATAGCAAATCACGCCAAAAAGGCCAAAAACCATAACAGGCTTTAGCCCGGCCCTTCATCATGTCAATGTTTAGGGCCTTTTGGTTAACTTTGCTATATATATACCCTCCATAAACCACATTTTTCTATTTACACCCCCACCATAAATTTTTTTGGACCCCCTATCGGCATGGGCCCTAGGCTGTCGCACCCCCCGCCTATGCCTAGGGCCGGCCCTGAGCAGATGGTCTTGGGTTTATTTGTGGGTCTGGTTTGGGTCATTATAGTTCTCGGATCGGGTTAAAGCCCATTACAATGGTCAAGTCTTATAATATGGTGTTAAAAAAAAAATATGGCGTTCACGTGTTCACCTCCATTAGCCCAATCAACAAAAATTGACATCAGAGACCAAATTCACTAACGACCAAAAACGTTGGCGACCAAAAATTTATTATAATTAAAGTAGGGACTAATGTTGAAAGCTCACATATTTATAGGGACCTGAAACATATTTAACCCAATATTTTATAATAGTTTATGTCAAAGTTCATATATCTTTCTTTAAGCAATTAAATGCAATATATAAATGGATAAACGAACATGTTTGCGTCAGTCTATCCACATACGAGATAATAAATGATTAAGAACATAATAAATAAGTTAGTATCTCTATCCCAAATATAGTTATTATTGTTTAGTCAAATATTACAAAATTTAATGCATTGAATCTATGGATTCCCATGAAAGCTGGTTATTAAAGATACTGAAAGAATGTTCTAGAGACGCTCGTTAGCATTTTGGGAGGAGGAGTCTGTTACGGATTGCTCTGCTTTGTTGCATAATATTGTTTTGAAGGAACATATCATTGCCAGGTGGAGGTGGATCCTTGATCCTATTAACGATTATTCCGTTAAGGGGACTTATCAGTATCTCACGGCGTTATGTGCACCTTCTGAGAGGGATTTGTTTGATGTGATGTGACAGAAGTATGTACCTTCAAAGGTGTTAGTGTTTTCCTAGAGACTTCTTCTCAATAGACTACCAACCAAAGACAATTTAGTTCGACGAAGAGTTTTACATCAAGACGACAGCCTCTGAGTCGGTGGATGCGGCTACATTGAGACTACAGTTCACCTATTTTTTGGCTGCAACATCTTTGGTAGCGTGTGGACCCTTATATAGCATTGGCTCCGTGTTTTATTTGTTGCACCCGACATGGTAAGTGATCATCTTCTTCAGTTTGGGCACTTGGTGGAATTACCGCGTTTTACTCATTCTTTCCTGAAGATAATCTAGCTTGTTTGTGTCTGGGTTATGTAACACCCTAAATCCCTTAAGTGATAAATTGCGCGAATAATATAAATCATACTAGGATTTAGCTGTTACATCATCAAGAAGCTCAACATGCATAAATAATTTTTTCTCAAAACATCACAACGGAATAATAATATCATCACATCAACACCTAAATAAAACATCTCCAAGTAGTCATGTCATATAATTATACTACATCATCAAATATAAATTCTCAACTCAACACACTGAGTGAATAAAACATCAACAAGTAGTCATAAGACACAAACAGGCAGACACCCTAATCAGAGCCGACACACTAGACTCCAAAAACCAAAAGATGAGGTAGCTCCAAAGCTATCCTTCAGAAACTCACCAAGCAAGCAAACTAATCATGCACGCCGTCTACCCACCCATACGAATAAGGTAGGTGATCAACCAAACGACCACTGGGGGTTAGTCTACGATTCACAATAAGCGTAATCAAACATAAGCATTCAAGGATTTCATGCATAACACATACACATACTCAACATTCCTAGAATACTAACTCCACATGAATATTATCTTCAATTCAAATCAAATCATATCATCCTACCTTTATCATAATACATCAATTATATTCATACTTTAAATCATTGTCAAAAGCTCATCATTCATAACATCCATCAATATAAGAACTAGTCACCTTATTCCTCATTTAGCCTAATCAACTCAACAAGTGCAATTCATCATTTCAAAAGTATAAGCAAGGAATACATTGTCACCAAAGAGATCATCAAATCATATACATATAGTTCACACTTCATTATTTTCATCAAAATAAACATCGTCAATTAAAATCATCAAGTGTACAAGTATCACAAAAAATATCAAACATCATCAAGTACACGTCTTCACCTGTTCACCAAATTTCACCAAGTACACAATTCACCAAGTTCACCAATGCACATAAATCAAATATGACACATTTAACAACTTCACCAAATGTATGCAATGCGCCTAGATACGACTCTATATGCATGTGGTACCGGTCATCGTCAAGGTCGTCACCTCAAAACATCGCCTCTTGATACGAAATAGTATCATAAACATCTCCTCTAATCATCGCTTCTGGACACTTATGAATGCATGAACATATGACTCAATTATGCATACATTCATACAACAAATCACCAACATAAACACCGACACCTTTCATATGTGCGAACACCACCAATATCATCACCAGTTTGCATGTAAGAATTCACCACCATAAATAAATCATCAACACAAATATCATGATCATAATCATCACCAAAACATAATCATATTGAACACCAAACATTCATCACCAAAAAGAAACACCTTCACCTCATAATTCACAAGCCATATTTAACAAGAGTCATCACCAATTATTAAATTGAAATCACCAAGGAATTATCATCGACAACTATCACCTTAAAGAAACGATAATATCTCAATGTCACATTTCATCTAAAAGACGGACAACTATCCACATTATGATATTCATCATATTAAACACCCACACATAATCAATTCTATCATATGAACATGAATTCAAAGTCTCTTACAAGTTATCCGACCATAAAGTATTAATTCGACTAAGTTCGTCTAAGTTAATGAAAACTTGCATTTTCTGATTATTACGCCGAAATTAAAGTAACCAAAATCAAACGCCTCAACCAAGTATATCCACAATTCACATAAGAGTGCAGTAGCATATACATATATGTTTCATAGACCAATTCCTATTATTCCCAAAATTCACCTAAGTTCGTCTCATTTATCACTTTTCAAAAGAATTTCAAAATTTCAAAGTAAGACCATGTTCAAGTTCACACACACCCTTCAAAACATTATTAAAAGTCATGGTTACAATACACAACCCTAATCCCACCCTTTATCCTTGAGAAAATGAGTTTTTGGAAAATCTCATGTTCTTGAACATTTTCAAAAAGTTAAGATACGATTCACAAAACCAAATTCAATCTAACTCAATTGATGTTTCCAAAGGTTTAGAAAGTTCAAATATAATTAAGTACATCAAAAGAATCAGTTTGGACGATCCGGATCGATTCCCAATGCCTAGAACACCCAAAACCTGGGTGTCTGTTCCTGTGCAACTCGCCACAACGAGTTCCAACTCGCCTAGCGAGTTACACCATAACAGGTCACCCTGTTCTTGGGTTTTCCTCTCGGGAAACCCTCAAATTTCACACCAAAACCCCAATTTTGATCCCCTTGACCCCAAATTCGACCCCAAAACTTGTACACTAATTTATAAACATCAAAAGGCATTGAAAACAACAACAAACATCGAATCATAACACCGGTTCACCTCAAATTCATCATTTAGTTCATTTTCACCAAAAACCACCATTTTCCCATTTTTCATTCAAACTTCACTAACAACCACACCCATTCAAATCTCATCAACATCCAAACATAAACAAACATTCATGAAGTGAATTCAAACACATTTCAACAACAATCGCTCACCAATTCATGATTTACACTCAATTAATCAAAAATCTTGAAAATAACTTAACAACAACAACAACTATCAAGTTTAAGCACATAACACAACAATCTTATGAAGTTTATCATACTCACAAATTCACATGAATTAGGAGCACGAAATTCATCATCAAATATCACCAAAAGTCACAATTAACATAAAAGCATTTAACCCCATTATTGAAAATTGAAGATTATGACTTAACTGATGAAGAGAAACCATCGCCTTACCTCTAGCTCTTGATTCCGCTAGCTTAAGCTTCACTTTTGCTCCTAGCTCTCCAAACCACAAGCTCTCTCTAGCTCCTCTTTTCTTTCTCTTGATCCACTTTCTCTCTCTACCTCTCTATAAAAATGTTTTTGTGGAATAAGTGAAAGAATGTAATGGCCTAATTTTCTCACAAGTGTTGTGTTTCTATAGTCACCATATAATTGAGCTAAGTCTCTAATTGTCTTAATGAGCTCAACATTCTTACCAACTAATTCCCAAAGTTACTACTCACTTAAACCCTCAAAATAACGAATAATTACCATCTCTAAATAATTACTCCAACTCACTAGTAACTTGGTAAAAATAATCATTCCCACTTAATACACAAAAAATAATCCTTAATAAAATGACCAATTCACCCTCGCTCACAAAATGACCAACCTGAGTCTAAAATTGACTAAAATACCCTTTTAGGCCAAAAATCCACTAATCCCGAATAAAATACACATAAAGCAATTAATCAAATATAAACATATAAAACACACATAATAAATAATTAAAATAATTTTTGCGAAAATCGGATTGTTACAGGTTATTTGGAAGGAAAGAAATAATAGAGTTTTCAATCAAAAAGTTATGGTTTTAGCTTAGTCAGCCGACAACGTTATATTAATGTTTTTTTCGTGGGTAAAGACCAATATGCATTCCCTCGCCTTCAGTTTTCATGATTGGTAGCGGCACCCTTTACATTGCATGGGTGTGAGGGTGTAATCTTCATTGTAATTTCTATTTTGTGCTGATTTTTATGGCACTAGAGACTTGACTTTGTATTGTGTTCGAGTGTTTCTCTTTTGCGCGCAGTGTGCGAGATGAATCACTCTTGGTAATTTAATATATTTCATTTTGGGAACAGTAAACCTAGAACCGCCGTACTCCTTTCTTCCTCACACAAATTCCAAATCCACCGCCGTCATCATGTAGATCAAATGGATGGTGGTGCGACGAGGGTCTCTGTCCTCCGCACCACCGTACCTTTCTGATGTGTGGTTGCTCTCTGTCGTCGTAAAGGTTGGTTTGTGTTTTTTATTTGTTTCGTTTGGCTGAGACGTTGGTGGATTTTGTGGTGCGTCGTTGGATGCTTGTCGGTGGTTGTTTGGTTTTCGTGGGTCTCAGACTATTTGATTTGTCTTATCTCTTGGTTGTGGTGGAGGTTATGTTTGCTCGCAACATATGTGGTGATGGATCGGCCACGACGGTGGTGATGGATCATATCTAGGTTCGATTATGAACTTATATGGTTTCAATGGATCTTTGGTTGTGTTGGTTTGTGGTACTTCATGGTGGTTTTCTTGGTGATGCTGATTTTGGGTCTTTTGTGGTGGGGGTTGTGGTGATGCTTGTGGTGGTTTTGGGTGGTGCTGCGCGTGGTTGCTGGTGTTGCTTTTAGGTGAGGGTTAATGGTGATTTTTGTGGTGGTCAATGGTAGTTTTGGTGACGGTGGTTGTAATGGTGTTGATTTTTATGGTGGTGTTTATGGTGGTTTTTGGTGATGGTACAAGGATTTTTGGTTGGCTTTTGCAGTTGTTTATGAGGTGTGTTTTGGGTGAAGGTGCTTAGGAGAGCTAATGGTGGTGTTTGAGGTTTTTTTCCGGCTGTTTTTCAAAGGTTGTTGGTTGTGGTATATGTTTTTAAGTTGGTGTTCAGCGGTTGTGTGCGAGCAGCGGAATGTGTGTGGTATAAGTTGTTTTTGTGGCAGTAGTGACAATACTTGAGGATTTTGTTTATGTTGTTTCGTTGATCGTGGTGTTAGCTTTGCTTTGGTGTTTCTATTTATTGATTTCGGAGATATCCCTTTGTTAGGAGGCGTTTCCTATAAGTTTTTGGATTTTTCTTTATTTTCACGGGTGTATGGATTTTCCATTAGGGGCTTCCCATCATCCTTGTGCTCTTATAAGTTTGTTGCTACTGTAAGACTCCTAGTCTAGCACTCCTTGTGCTCGTTGAGATTCATTGCTATCTTAATAAATTCCATTTTAACTTTTTCAAAAAAATAAAAAAAATTCATTTTGGTTTGTTTAAAAAAAAACTATTAAAAATAACAAAATATATTAGTTTGCTTTTTTTTTTTGAGAGAATATTAGTTTGCTTGATAATTGTAAAAATTAAAGAAAATACAACAATTAAATACAATATATATATATTTTTTTTTTTTTATAAACGAAATGACAAACTCAAACACATAAGTGTCAACTTTGGTATTTTCGTGAGTTGAGCTAAATATCGTGCTTAAATAAAATAGAATATAATTATAATTTGATGAAAATATACATTCATTTAGAGAAAATCTTTCATATACAATAACACAAATCAATATTATTTTAACACTCTCACAAAAAATAAATAAAATTTAAAAATAATTATTTATTCACATCAATTGAGATTATTCAATTTTAATCTTTTTAACTTTTTTTTAAAATTTTGTGTGTGCGTCCAATATTTTTTCGGGCCAAGCAAATATATCTCCTTTGATTTAAATAAAAAAAAAAACTTCAAAAATTCACACAAATCGTGGGCATCATTACGGTGGACGGTGATGTGTCGTGGGTCAGCACACTGGCACGCATTTATACAGTTAGTTATCGTAAATTGCAACCAATTTCAAACCAAACCATACAAACAGCGTCATAAACCTTGTTACACAATTTTCTATATTTGTTAAAACAAAGAACCTGAATGCTATTTCGTCCATATTCACACCTACCCACCCAACCCAACCCAACCCTCATTCAACGTTACATTAACGAGCCTCTGTCTCACCAACATTATAACAACAACGTGCTCTGTTCCCTTCAAAATAATCACAGAAACGACGTCGTTGAAGAGAAATGAAGGGCGAGAAAAAGTCATTGTTACAAGATCTACTTGAGAATTCAGGTGGTTGTGTTGTTACTGACGGTGGATTTGCTACACAGCTTGAAAAACATGGTGCTTTTATCAATGATCCTCTTTGGAGTGCTATTTGTTTGATCAAACAGCCTCATCTTATTAAGAAGGTTTTTTTTTCCTCATTTATATTTCTCTGTTTTTCTTCATTTTCGTAAACCTTGGTAAATGAAGCACGGACACTCTGGATTAGGCGTGTCCCCGTGTCAGACACACCTCCGACTCAACAGACACATGTGATTGCAATGAATTATGTGATTTCCTAAAATTATTAGCGGTGTCGGCTTGTCATGTCTGTATCGTGTCCAGTGTCCATATCTGTGCTTCATAGCTTGGTTTAATTTCTGTGTTTTTTACCGGGACCTTGGTGCCATTTGCAGAATCCCTTGAGAGTTTTAATGCTACTGCATGCCTAAGCTGGGTTCGAACCCGAGAGCTTTGTTAACCTAGAATGTTAAATATTCACTGTTATTTATTATTTAATTAAATTGTTGATAGGTTCACTTGGAATACTTGGAGGCTGGGGCAGATATATTGGTTACTTCATCTTACCAGGTAAGTTTGTGACTTTGTACACAGCCATGAGAATTTAGGTTTAAGTTTCCCTTTTCACTTTGGATTATATCCAAAAGCTTAGTCATTCTTTCGTGTAATGTGATGAGTCAATTTTATTCGAATTTGCAATGAAAGATGAACTTGATGATCATATGCATGGCAAAGTTAGTCACTGCATCTCAATTGTTTTATTATTATGACATACCTCTTTTAACATCTGCATGTACATCTATAGGCTTATAAGAACATTTTTATTATAATTTCATGAAAAGGCTTCAAATTGCAGGCTGCACCGTGTGATGTGGCGCAGTGTCTGCAACTGCATCAGGCTGAAACGTAGTCGGTGCAAAGGCTGCATTGCACTGCATCAGGCTGTAACTGAGTATGTAGTGATCATACATGCTATTGTTGATAATCAGATAAATAAGAGAGTATTTTACAGGTTTAGAGATATTTTAAAGTGATGGAGAATTGATAATGAGACAGATAGATATGAGATTTTAGAGAGAAAATAAGAGAAATGTGAGTTATTACTTAAGTAATAAATTTTAATATTCGATGCTGATAAAAAAAAAATCACGTAGCAATTGCGATATCCTCAATCGCAGTGGCCGCTACCGCAATCACGACATGGAAAAACGACTTCATCTGCATAGACACTAATTCAATATGTGTTTAAGTTCATATTTTGTTTACTTATTCGTATCGTACTTATAATGCTCTGGAGTGCATTTTGCTTTATTTTGTTACACACAACATGGATATCATTGATGAATCTATAATTCTATAATTTATATTTATGTTGGTGTCTGAAATGGTAGAACAGAACATTCTGTTCCGCTCAAGTTAATATGAAATTCCTGGCTATGGAAATTTCTGGTACAATCGCCTACTAAATGTATGAATGTAAATCTTTGACTATTTAGGATATACAAATGTGCCTTCCAGCTAGTCAATTCACATAACATTTGAATCATTTTCAATTTCCTGTGAATTTTTTTAATTCATTACTTCCAATTACTGAAACTCAAATTTTCAACATTTTCCAAGTTGAAATTCTAATGTTGTAGTCTTGTAACCAAATTTTTTAGTTCTCTTACGAAATTTTTTATAATTATAGGCTACAGTTCCTGGATTTTTGTCCAAGGGGCTGTCAATTGAAGAAGGGGAATCTCTATTGCAGAGGAGTGTCAAGTTGGCAGTTGAAGCTCGTGACAGTTTCCGGTCTTCGGCTAAAAGAAATCCTGGAAATGAAAATAGAAGAGCTTTGGTTGCAGCCTCTATTGGAAGCTATGGTGCTTATCTTGCTGATGGATCAGAATACAGGTGCTTCTACACTCGTTAAGTGGCTGCAGAGGATTTGCATTTGTGTATATTTTGTTTGTTATTGGTACTTGTTTGTGCTGACATCTTGTTCTTGTAGGGGACTGTATGGACCAGATGTGAGTTTGGTCAAGTTGAAGGATTTTCATCGTCGGAGATTGCAAGTTCTTGTTGAAGCTGGTCCAGATTTGCTTGCATTTGAGACCATTCCAAACAAACTTGAAGCTCAGGTCTTTTCTTTTAAGCAAAGTAAACTCGTTTTGTAGTTAGATAACCATACCATGCTGTAAGCCAGTAAACTAAAATTACTGCAAACTAATAATGTATTTCATTGCCGCTTCTGTAATTTTTGACTTCTGCTTGACACTTCTCTTGCACTGACATTTGCATTTTAAAATCAATCACAAACTATCTTAACTCTTGATTCTTTATTTCCACAAACAAACTCCTCTGCTTGGTCCTTTAAACTTTTTCAATTTCATGTAGTGTAATCTCTCTGGCACAGTTTCAATGACAGTTCTCCTTGTTGCGAACAACATACACACTAAGAATTAGAAGCTTCAGTTTATAAATTTCTCAATAATAGGGAAAGTGTCAAAACATATTGAAAAATACCGGCCCCAAATAAACAAGTTCTTAGCCTCTCAATTATTGAACATTGGTATCATTGATATTGTTGAGATTCTATTTAAAAAACATATTGTTGAGATGAAACAGTTATATTTATGTACTGAAAGGAAAGTCTCTTCAAGTTCTTACCTGATTTCATGATGTAGCTATATGTAAAAGCTATTTGCATAAGTTTTTATTATATATTGAGTTGTCTAATAAGATTTTTATATAGATCCAAGGCCAAATGTTTAAAGTTGTACGCTAATTTCTAAGTTTGCTAATACTCTGATCAAAACTCTTTCACTATGAATCTGAACTTTCTACCTATCTAAATTTACTTTTAACAGCTAAACTTTATGAAACTTTACTGGTATTGATATGCAACCTTTTTCAATGTAGGCTTGTGTTGAATTGCTTGAAGAAATAAATGTCCAAATCCCATCTTGGATCTGTTTTACATCTGTAGATGGTGAAAATGCTCCCTCAGGTGAGAGTTTCCAAGACTGTCTTGAAGTAATAAATAAGAGTAACAAAGTAGAGGCAGTTGGTATTAACTGTGCACCTCCCCATTTTATGGAAAGTCTCATCTCCAAATTTAAGCAGGTATCTCTTACCCATCATGTCATTAGTTTGAATACTTGAAAAATAATTGTATTGCTTATTATAGTAGAGCGGAATGATAATAGTCTTATTCTTGCAGTTGACAAACAAGGCGATTGTTGTCTATCCCAACAGCGGCGAGGTATGGGATGGTATCACGAAAAAATGGCTAGTAAGTTGGAATTTCTCCTTCCTCAGTCATTCCTTTAATTTCTCGCACTCTTTGATAACCCGGATTCCCTACAGCTGGATCTGTGGTGCAACCGACTGAAGAGCAGCCAATCCAATTTGAAACAGATTAACTTTCCTATTAAATGATATCTTTTACACGTCAGTCTAATATTGTTTTAAAATTTCTTTTCATTGACAGCCATCCAAGTGTTTTCATGATGATGATTTTGCATTTTATGCAACTAGATGGCGTGATTTAGGAGCTAAAATTATAGGAGGTTGTTGCCGGACTACTCCCTCCACCATTCAGATTATTTCAAATGCTTTAAGAGAAAATATTTAGTTGCACTCATTCATGTAACTTATGTTTTTAATTTGTGAGATTTTGTCTAGGATTTTTCCATAATTTGAAGTTTTAAATTTTAGTTGCTTTAAGTTTATTCATTCAAGTTGAAAGCAAATCGAATCTTCTTCCATGAGAGTTACATCTGGTAAAACTTTATATTTTGGTGGTCAGTGGCGGATCTCCTTTGGAGACCTGCTGTGCCGCTGCATCCCCCAAGTTTCCTATAATTATCATATTATGCATATTATATCACATGTTTCATTGGTGTCGTAGTGGATTGTCAAACTCCGAAACCCCCAAGTGCGTGGGTTCGATCCTCGCTACCTTCTTAGTTCCGAGAAAATAAACCACTACACCACTCCTTTATTTTGTTAATTTCTTAAAACTGGTTAATATATATTCTGAAAATATTTGGCACCCCCATTAAAAAAATTCAAGATCCACCATTGTCGGTGGTTGGTGTAGTGTAGGGCTCAGAGTGGAGTTGCAGCTATGCAAAGTAAAGAATAGCAGTAAGGGTGGAAACCTGCTGCAAGTGACTTGTATGAATTTTATCGAATACTGTTCAATATTTTTTATTTTTTTACTAATAACCCTTCACACACACAAAAACCTATGATAGCTAACCAAGTTTAACTACAGATATAGAATATACTAATTTTCAAAATTCATAAATCATTTCTTTAGAAAATAATCTCATTCATGATTTCTTCAAAAAATGGATGTCTGTAAGTTACGTTAATCTACATTATTGTGGCTTTTGTGATCTTGTAACTCTTTGTAATATTGACTTATAAATATAGAATTCAAAACATTTGAGGTTTACACGCAAGAATAGAATGATATTTTATTCCATCTCTTGTTTTTTCTTGTCTCTCAAGTTCTCTATGCTTTAGCCTTTGTCTACATTTTTATATTTTATTTTGCTCTTTTTTCTCATTAATTTTAAATCTAACGAGACTCTACCACATGAGTGATGGTTAATTTACTTAAAGGTCTTGTCGCAGGAATACTTTTTTTTTTTTTGACATCATCGTAAGAATACTTCTTAGCATGCCTTCATTACTTGTACTTTGTACCTCTACTTTGCTGCAACTTATTTTATTTTTTCTTTCTTTTGGAGAAATATGTAGTGTTAAGTATATCTTCGTTACTAACTAACGACATCTATATTTCTGATCTTTAAGACTTTAACATTTCTTTAGCAACATCTATGTTTTGATCCTACGCCCCCATTATTGTCTGCTCATTCGAAGATAAATTACACCACAGAGTTGTAAGGATTGCAAACAATTTTCATAGCAACTTCACTCTTAAAAGATTTTAGATGTTTCCGAAACTACCAGTTGAGCTTCTTTCCCATCTGTGCATACTGACACACTAATTGAACACCGTAACAGTTTGAGAGTGCAATTTGATCAAACTGAGGTCCTGAACATTAGAATGTGAATTCAGTTTAGTTAGTTTTAAACCCTAGAGTTTAGGGTAATTAACTTTGGTTAGCCTGTTAACCAAGTTAAGGGTAACTAACTTTGGTTAGCTTGTTAACCAAGTTAGAAAGTTTGTTACAAAGCCTCTCATTGCTTGTAAATAATGTTAGGATTCTTTCATAATCATTCATTCAGTTTTTCTTCAATCACAGGTAAC